>Ga0182027_10003437_pt1 | contig 25123 bp, 17 predicted proteins | sample 712E1DmetaG_FD_121300 | JGI IMG/M metagenome (GOLD analysis project Ga0182027, IMG submission 121300) | Permafrost microbial communities from Stordalen Mire, Sweden - 712E1D metaG (Illumina Assembly) | ecosystem: Environmental > Terrestrial > Soil > Wetlands > Permafrost | place: Sweden...
CAAAAACCGCGGCCAGCACATGAAGGCCTTGATTCAAAATACCTTTACCAGCCTTGATTGGGCTTGACCGGGAAAACGCTGTTTTTGATGTAAGTGGTTGATGGAAAGGCATTTCGATTGATTCGCCGCGAAAAGTCTCAGAACGCAAAAGAATGGCCGCTGTTTCGGCGCGGAAGTCATAAAATGGCGCGATTGGGTTGGATCAGGATTTGCTGGATTTGGCTCCGGGACCACCCCCCCGGGGGGGGAAAGTGGAATTAAGTGGAATTAAGTGGAACAGGAAAAGCAGAAATTTGGGAGATCAGAATAACATAAGTGAGCTGCGCCTTTGGCGCGGGTAGAAAGCAGAAATCCGGATTTCTCAATTCCAGTTTTCCCCCGGGGAATCCCGCCTTCGCCCCGCCGCCGTCCGGCTCTATGTGCTCTGTCGTCACGCGCACAATTTTAGCATATAAGCGCGGATCGTCAAGGAAAAAACGCGGATTTTTGATGATTTTTGCAAACCCCTGACCATTAGCCACTTGCGCATCCCGTCCACCCATAGTGCAAGGGCAAGACGCCCGGAGCGGCCCGCCGGGCGCATGGAATTGAACCGCGGATTTCGCTGATTTCACGGATAAAGACATTTTTATCACAAAGACCCGCCGCGGCCCGCCGCAACGAAATCCGGAATTGCCCGCAGATTGACGCAGATTGACGCAGATAAAACGAACCGGTTTGAACAGGAGCACACAGAGAGCACAGAGTTTTTCTCCGTTGCCTCCGTTTCCTGTTCAAAAAGTCTGCTTTTGGGTTTTCAATGGGGCGCGCCAATTTCGATGCGTAAGCCCAGCCCGGCGGGGCGCTCTGGGGGCTGGAGGCGGCAAACGCGCCATCCGAGAGCGGGTTCAGCGAGGGCGCGTACGCTCCCAATTCAGACATGAAGCGTATTCATCGGGGGATTCGCGTGGCAGCAGTGTCAAGATGCGCCCATCCGCGATGCTCTGCATGTTTGCTGATTGACAATCCACCGCCGGCCTGACACCATGCCGTCAACATGAGTGCGAGCGAAACACCAAATCCGCCTCACCCGCGCGGCGTCAAGGCAGGCGGCGCGGCGAAAAGGGAATTCCTGCCGATCCACTTCAAGTCAATAACATTATGATGCTCTCGATACGAACCGGCGGCGCCTTGTTCTGCGCCCTCGCCATCGCAACCGCCTCCGCGCAAACCAAACCCGCGGACCCGTCCGCTCCCCATCTGGAAAAACGCGGCGTGGCCACGCAGTTGATCGTGGACGGCAAACCGTTCCTGGTTCTGGGCGCGGAACCGCCCACCAGCGGGACCTCCAACCCCGAGTACCTGCGCTACATGTACTCGGTGCTGGCCGCCACGCACCAGAACACCGGGGCGATGGCGGCCGGGTGGGCCTGGATCGAGCCGGAGAAGGGCAAATACGACTTCCGGCTCGTGGACGCGATGATCCAGGACGCCAAGGAGTTCGGCCAGCGCATTGCCCTGGTCTGGTTCGGAAGCTGGAAAAACGGCGTCTCCAGCTTCGCGCCGCTCTGGGTGAAGGCCGACCAGGAGCAGTTCCCGCGCGCACAGATCAAGGACGGCCTCACCGCCGAAAACCTCTCCACCTTCAGCCACAACAACTGGGAGGCGGACGCCCGCGCGTTCGCGGCCTTGATGCGCCACATCCGCGAGGTGGACAAGTCGCACCGCGTCATCCTGGTTCAAGTGGAGAATGAAATCGGCATTTTCGGCGACACGCGGGACCGCTCCGCGGCGGCCAGCCAGGCCTTCGCGGGACCGGTCCCGGCTGAGTTGATGGACTACCTCCTCAAGCACAAAGAGGAATTGCATCCGGACCTCGGCAAAGTCTGGGACGCGGCCGGCGCCAAAACTTCCGGGACGTGGGCGGAGGTCTTTGGCAAGGGACCGGAGGCGGACGAAGTTTTCATGGCCTGGAGCTATGCGCGCTATGTCAATCACGTCGCGGAGGCGGGCAAGAAGGAATACCCGGTGCCGATGTTCGTGAATGTCTGGGGGATTCAAGGCTGGGGGAAGGGTCCCGCGGGCGAGGCCTTTGACCATGTGCTGGACATCTGGAAAGCGGGCGCTCCGATGGTTGACATGTCGTGCCCCGACGCTCACATGGGAACGCAGAACGCCGCCAATCGCATCGTCGAATTGACCAAGCGCTACACGCACGCCGGCAATGTGTTCTTCACGGTCGAAGCGGAGGACGGCCCCGTGGGCGCGGCCCATGCCTTCTACGCCATCGGCCAGCAGCGCGCCATCGGTTATTCCGGCATGGGCACCGACGGCTTGCTGGAGTGGTTCACCAGGACGGGCATCAATTTGCCGTCATCGGTGACTCCGGCGGGCAGTGACGCGCTCTCGCGGCTGGTGGGGTTTGGCGGCCCGACCGCTCCCGCGCCGCTCCCGCCCGTGCCGCCCGAATACGAAGGCAAGGCGCTTTCGCAGGCGTTCCTGGTCCTTTCCCAAGTCGCTCCCCAAATCCTGGAGCACCAGACCAACGGCACGATTGCGGGAGTCGCGCTGGACAGACAGCGAACGGACGAGAAGGTGAAATTGGGGAACTACATCTTGAACGTGGGATTGCCGCACGGCCGCGGCTCAACGAACGTTCCCAACATCATCGGCTACGGTGTCTTCATGGCCACCGGCCCGGACGAATACCTGATCGCGGGCAACAATCTGTTCCTCACTTTCACGCCGGACTCGCCGGGACCGCCGATTGCCGGCCTGGGTGAACAGGCGGCCGGCCGGTTCGACAAGAACGGCAAGTGGGTGACGACGCATTTCCTGGGCGGTGACGATTCGGTTTTTTCATCCGCCCCCACACCGGGCCAGTCCGGCAGCGTTGTGCGCGTTGAGTTTGGCGAGCACGCCATCCAGCGCGTGAAGTTGTACCGGTACCGATAGGTCCGTTGAAGTCGTAGCCCTGCCCCGCCTTTCGGGGCGACGCTCCCGCGGAGCCGGGGCCGTTCGATGATCCAGCGGCGCGCAGTTACTTTGCCTCCATAGCTTTGGCGACGGCGGCTTTGATGGCGTCGCCATGCAGGTCCGTGGCGACAATTCTTCCGTCCGGGCCGAGAAGCAATGCCCCCGGGAGATTTCGCCACGAGGCGCCACCTGAATCCACCGGGAGACCCAGGCTGGCGCGCAATGGGTACTGCCGGTACCACGGCATTTCGCTCACTTGGGTCGTCGGCCAGGGAAACTTCCCACCCCAGGATTCGATTGCGTAACCGCCCATCGGCTGCACTATCAAGGTCAGCACGGCCAGCCGGTCGTTTGTTCCGAACGCTTCCCATACGGCCCTGACAGGCTCGGCGCCCGGATATGCGCCAAGCGGCTCGAAATCCAACAACACATATTTCCCACTTTGATCCGCCAGTTTGAAGGCAGTGCCATCGGTGGTCCTCACGTCGAACGACGGCACCGTTTCGCCAATTTGCGGGGAATGGACCATGATGGGTTCCACCGTCCCCAAGTCCAGCGGCTCATCGCTGCGGCCGCCGGGCATTTCGGGGACGACAATCGTCCTGCCAGCCACGCAGATGAGTTGGACGCCCCCACCTGTCTTACTGAGTAGAACCTCCGCGGATAACCCCCAGGTTCCGGCCTTCACGTCCTCCATGCGAAACGTCCCGTCGGGGGCGATCAGGGCCGGAATCGAGCCACGGTCGCCGGGTTCCGCCTCGAGGGCAATGTTAGTCCATTGCTTGCCGCCTGTCCTCGCCGTCATAGAAGCCAGCAGTTTTCCGATGACCGGGCGCCCGGTTCCGCCAACGGTGATGCGGTTGGTTTGCCCGGCCATGATGGTGAACTGGTCGCCGACGCCCTTGTGAGAGACGCCGCACACGACCGGCGGCACATCAGTAAAGACGAATTTTCCTTCCCGGTCCGTCACGGCCCGGTAAGCGGGGGAATTATGAAAGATGCTCTCAATTCGGCCGAAAACCGCCAAACTAACTTCTTCATTGGTTCCAAGCCGGGCGCCGATGCGCAATACGCCCTCAATCCGTCCCCACGGCTGGAGGGTGATTTTCGAGCCGTTCTCGAATTCGCGCACTCCCACTTCCGCATAACCGTTCTCATTCAATGCGACAATCCCCAACGCGGATTGTTTAGGCGGAAGGGAAAAGCGGCCGTCGCGGTCAGCTATGACGACAAGGGACGTGTTCCCGATCAACTCCGCGTGATTCAACTCCAGTTGATAACCCGTAGCCGTCAGCGCCACTTGCGCGCCCGCCGCCGGCCGGCCGTTGGGGAGAAGGACGGTGCCGTTGATGGCTGAAGTTTCATTGGATGGCGCGCGCGAGGATGTGGGAACCGCGCGCGGCGGGGCAAATGGAACATTGTTGGAGGCGTTGTCCGTGTCATTCACCTCCAGAGGCGTGACCTTGCCAGGCTCAACCAGCAGGTGGGCAATTGTCTTCCCGGACGAGGTGGTGGCCGAGCCGTTGCGGGTGGTGACCCACCGCGTCACGTCATATTCGCCGGGAACTACGTTGGTGAAAGTCAAGCGCCCGGCGCGGTCAGGGACGACGCCTTGGCCTTGGCCCGGAGACCATGAACCACCGGCATCCTGAGTGGGCCGTGGCAATTGCATCTGGCTGCCTAATGAGAAGGAAACATTCGTTTGGGAGGCAGCTCCATTGCGGACAGTTCCCTCGACCCGTCCCCAGGCTTGGAGTTGAATGGTGACCGGACTTTCCAAGCTGCCCGGCCCAATGCGGGCAAACCCTCCTTCGTGAGCAGCGAACAGATACTGTCCGAGCTTCTTCACGGGTATGCGGAACCTGCCCTCCGCATCGGCCAGCACGACCGGGCCGTTGGTATAGTGCGGGGGCGGAGACGTGCCTTCCATCATTCGGCGCGCGGCGGCCAGCAGGTTTGGGTTTCGGTTTTCCTGCTGGCGCAGCATCCGAAGGTGATCTTCGCTCATCCGCGTCGTAAGCCGGGTCCCGCTAAGTTCCACTTCATCGCCGCCGCCATCGCCCACGGCCAATGCGTTGAAACCCTGGCCGCTGACCGCGACCGTGGCGCCCGCGGCCGGTTTGCCATTCGGCAGCAGGACCGTGCCCGTGACGCTGTCGTCGCGCGCCTCTCCGGGAACCGCGTTGGTTTGACCCGATCCGAGGGCGCGCGCGACCGCGTCGCGCATCCCGGCGTCACGAAGGTCCGTGGCGAGCACCTTGCCGTCCGGCGCAATCAGCATGGTGACGGCGGTCTGCTTTCCGAAGGTTTGCGACAGGCCGCTATAGGCGTAGATACAGGGGTCGCCATTGTTGACCATATCGGCGCGGGCGGTCCTTTCGATTTGATCGGCGATGTAACCGACGGTCAGCACGATCAAACGGCCATCCTGCCGGTAAGCGCGGCCCATCGCGGCAGCGAAGGAACCGGCCCCGTTGTCGAACGCGCCAAGAAAACGCGCGAGCAAGTATTTGCCGCGGAAATCCTCCAGCTTCACCGGCTTGCCGCTGAGATCCGTCAGTTCCATGGGCGGAACAGTGTCGCCAACCTTGAGCGCGTCCAGCGGGAAGAATATTTTCATTTTGACATCCCCAAGGTCCAGCGCGCCGGCGCCGCGACCTCCGACCAGTTCCGCAACGGCGATTTTTTGGGTGACTTCCGCCACCGTGAAGCCTGGAGTGGAGGCTTGCGGGAAGTTCGCGGAAAACTCGTAAATTCCCGGCGGCACATCGTCGAAACGGAATGTGCCGTCGCCGGATGCCGCCGGCTGGAAATAGACTGAGTCAATAGGCCACCGCACAGGAAGTGAGGACATCCTGATCCGGGCCTTTGTCCAATCCAGACCGGGCGCCGCCGTATTTGCGACCAGCCTGCCGGTCACCGGGCGGCCCGCTTCGCCGAGGGCGACTGTGGTGGCGACGCCCGGTTGGACATCCACGGGGCGGGTGCTTCCCTCTTCTCCCCGCGAAGGGCCGGAACGCAAGTTCCAGCGGAGGGTGAACCTTTCCGGGGGGACATTGGACAAAACAAAGCGCCCCTGTTCGTCCGTGGCCGCGCTGATGGCGAAAGCGGTATAGACGTTGGGCGCGCTGGAGTCCAGCCGGACCAGGGCATTGGAAACCGGTTTGCCACCCAGGCGCAGTGTCCCTTCAATGCGCCCCCAGGGCCGCAACGTCATTGGCTGCGCGGCCTTGACGGACTCCGCCGTGGCGGAAGCGTAGCCGTCGGAGCGGGTGGCGAAGACCCAGTGCGTCCTTGAATCGCCATAAGTGTCAATCATCGCCGGCAGCACGAACCGGCCTTGCGAATCCGCGATGATGAGGCGATTCGGGTTCGCAATGATCGGGTTGGTGGCCCATCTACTGAGGCCGTTGGTGTCCGCCCAGACCGCCGCGTTACTGATTTCCAACACAATGCCCAGGCCCCATCGAACCACGCGCGCCCCCTCGGCCGGCTGGCCGTCCGGCAACAGGACCGTGCCGCTCAAGGGCGGCTCCGGATCGGGAAGAGCGTTCGCTTTGGCCATCTGCGCCTGCCTTTGCGCCTCGCTTTCCGCCAGAGCTTTTTCCGTTTGCAATTGGAATGCGGATTTTGGCTCCTCGGGAACGTCAGGCTCGGTGAGAGTCAAATCTACAGTCGCGCCCGGCTGCACCTCCACGGTTTTTATCACACCGCCGCGAAAATACAGGTTCGTCCCTTGTATCTTTAACCCGCCGCCAAGACCGATAGCCGCGACGCCAGGCGGGAGGTGGTCGAACTCAAAGCGGCCATTGGCGTCCAACCACGCGTCGAATTCAAATGAGAGCTGGCGCCGTCCCGGAAAAGTCCGCCAGGTGATGGCGGCGGTGAGCTGTGTATCTGTTGTGGGTGTCGAACCATGAAGGAGCACGCCCGTGATTTTTCCCCAAGGCTCGAGAGTGACTGTCTTATTGGAGTTGAATGCACCCACGGCGACCACGGCGAATCCCTGCGGGTCGGCCACCAGGACCGCTGTTGAGTTGGAGGCGGCGATAATCGAAAAACGCCCGGCGGCATCCGCCCAGCCGCCGGGTTGTCCAGAGAGTGGCAAACCAGGCCTGGCCGGATCAGCCCAGAGGAGGCCGCCCCAGGAGGATGCTGAATCCGGCTGCAAACAGAAGACCGAGACTGCCGCTCCCGCCGCCGGCTGGCCGTTTGGGAGAAGGACTGTTCCGCTCCATATCTTTGACACTTTGTCGGAATTTTCCAGCGCTGTTGCCTTCCGCACCTGGGCATCGGTCAGAGCCACCAAAGCCAGCACCGCCAAAATCACCCCGGCCAGAAGGGACCAGCGGCGCGCGGGCTTGAACGCGGCGATCATCAAGATGCGCCGCCGCATTTGGGTCTTGTCCTCCAGGATGCCCATCAATCCCGGCAGGGCCGCCGGACGGGAGCATTGCTCCAGCAGTTTGATGATGGTCTGGCCGTAGGCGCGCTTCTCGCCCTCGCCGGCGCAGGAAAGCGCCAGTTCGTCGCAGGCCAGTTCGCGGTCCGCCGCCATCCGGCGGAAGGCGAACCAGAGCACCGGATTGAACCAGTTCAACAAATGCAGGAAGCCGGCCAGACAATGCACCGCCATGTCGCGGCGCTTCAGGTGGGCCAGTTCGTGCAGGAAAACATGGCGCAATTCCTCGCGGCTGAATTCCCGGCTCAGTCCCGCGGGCAACAGCATCCTCGGCGCAAAAAGGCCGTACAAGGCCGGACTGCGGATATGCTCCATTTCCGCCAGGCGCACCGGGCCGGCCACGCCCAGCAACCGGCGGCATTCCTCCAGCAGGCCGGCCGCTTCCGGGCCGGACACCTCCCTGGCCTGGCGCGGTTGGCGCAGGAAAACGGCGTTCTGCTTCGCCACCCGCGCCGCCAGGAACAAAACGCCCGCCAGCCAGACCGCCGCGCCGACTGCCGGCCAACTCAGCTTGTCAAACATGGAATGGGGCCTGGCCGCGGGCGGCGGCGGTTGGCGTGAAGGCGGGCGACGGGGCCGGGGAAATCTCCGGGAGCATGGCGGGCGCGGCAGGGCTTGCCGGCGTCCGTTCCGGCGCGGGAATCGGCCGCGGCGGCGCGGCCAGCCGGGCCGCCGTTTGGTCCGCCAACTGGTCCAGCCGCGCATAATTGAAAATGTTCAGCGGGCTGGGCGGGGAAACCGGCAGCGCCAGCCGTGCCAACACCAGCAGCCAAAGGGCGTAACGCCAGCGCGCGCTCAGTTTCTTGCGGAAAATGACTTGCGCGGCCAGCACCAAAATCGCCAGCGCCGCGGCCTGCCAGGAGGCCCGAAGCAGCCAGCCGAAAAAAGTTGCGATGTGGGGGTTCATCTTTCCTTTTCCGTGAGCAGACGTTTCAGTTCCTTGATTTCGCCGGCGGAAAGCTTGGATTCCTTCACCAGATGCAGGAGCATCGGGGCCGGTTCGCCGCCGAAAACGCGGTCCAGGAAGGAGCGGCTTTCCCGGCGCACACATTCCTCCATGCTGAGGAGAGGCGAGTAAAGATAGCGCTTGCCATCCGCCGACGTTTTCAACGCGCGCTTTTTGACCAGGCGGTCGAGCAGGGTGCGGATGGTGCGCGGATGCCAGCCCGCCGGTTTGGAGAGCGCCTCGACGATTTCGCCCGCCGCGACGGGCGCCTTCGCCCAGACCTGGCACATGACGAGCCATTCCGACTCGGAAATGCGGATGGGTTTGACGCAAGACTTCATAAAAATGCTACTGTTGTAGCAGGAGTTTGCTACACGCGTAGCACTTTGTCAAGGGATTATTTTCGCCGCTAGTTTGCCTGCGGCCTGACTGCGGCGCCTTTGGCCGAGAAGAACCGGGCTGCCGGGTCCGGGGCCAGCGCCTTGAGGCCGGCCACCACGGCGGCAGCGTGGAGGTCCGCCCCGACGAGGCTGAAGTGCGTATGGTCCTGGATATAAATCGCCTTCACTTTCTCCTCGCCCATGGCCTCGAACTGATCGGCCACCAGCCCGGTGACATTCAGGAACGGCACGCCGGCGGTTTTGGCCACTTCCGCCGCCCACTGGTTGTATCGGCCGTAAGCGCGCTCCACCTTGCCATCCTTCCAGACGTTGCGGATGGTCAGCCCAAGCAGGATGGGCGTGGCACCCTTGGCTTTGGTGTCCGAGATCATCTTGCGCAGATACCAGCCATAAGTGTGGACCACCTCGTGTTTCTTGGTGAGCAGGTTGTCAATCTCCTGCGTCTCCTCGCCCGTTCCGGGAACCGAGCCGCGGGCGCGCGAGGTGTCGTTGATCGCCCCGGGGTCATTGATGCCGAACTGGATCAGCACCAGGTCGCCGGCCCTGAACCGGGCCGCCATGTCGTCCCACAAACCCTCCGTCACAAACGTGCGGCTGCTGCGCCCGCCGCGCGCGGCATTGACGATGCTGACCTTTGTCAAATCGAAATAATCGGCGAACGGGACCGCCCAGCCCTGCTGGACTTCGCCCTTGCCCCGGGCCGCGGTCGAGTCGCCGGCGACAAAAATGGACGGCAGATTGGTGTTGTTGGCCGCGGCGCGCGCGGGGGGCTTGTCCGCCAAATCGGGCGCGGGCGGCGGCGTGTTTTGGGCGCATCCCGCCGCAGCCAGAAGGGCCACGCCGAGCGGGAGCGTGAGGAAGCAGCGGGTGAATTGGGGGCGGTTCATAAATGGCAGGCAAGCGGACACGATGTTGTTCTTGAATAATCCGGTCATAATTTGATCGTAATCGCCAAATATCTCGTGTCAAGGCCGGGAAAACAGGCGGATTAAATCCATCCGCTCCTATCCGCATCGAAAGTGGGCGATGCGGATAGGAGCATGATAACAGCCCGGACCTGCCTGTCGAGAAAAAACTTCAGAAAAAACTTCAGAACAAGCTTCAGAAATTAGATGCCATGCCGGATGACGGAACATGGGATGACGCCCGGCTGGTGGAGTTGGGTTTGAAGGGTGGCGGAGGGGAGGGGGAGGCGGACGGTCACGGTCGTCAGTTGGCCGGGCTGGGAGACGAACTGGATGACGCCGCCATGGGCATGCACAATCCATTGCGCGATGCTCAATCCCAGCCCGCAGCCTTCCACGTCGCGGTTGTGGCTGGTGTCGCCGCGGAAGAAGCGCTCGAAGACGCGCGGCTGCAATTCGGGGGCCAGGCCCGGTCCGGTGTTGGCGATGCGCAACTCGGCGGCCGCGCCGTCGCGCCGGAGGGAAATGGCGACCGTGCCGCCGGGGTTGTTATACTTGACTGCGTTGTCCGTCAAATTGAGGAGCAACTGCCGCAAACGGTGGCGGTCGCCCTGGATGGCCGTTTCCTGGCAGGCGGAAAGGCTGACGCGGACCCCCGAGGGCTGCGCCAGGATGTTGGCGTCGGCGAAACATTCCCGCACCAGTTCGTCCAACTGCAGCGGTTCGAGGTGGAGGGCGACCTGTCCGGCGTCGGCCTTGGTGAGAAGCGTCAGGCCGTCCACAATTTTGGCCAGCCGGTCAATCTCCTCCATCTGGCTCAAGAGGCGTGCGGGCGGGGGAGGCGCGCCGCTTTTTTCGTCGTGGAGGGCGGTTTCCAATTCGCCGCGGATGACGGTGAGGGGGGTTTTCAGTTCGTGGGAGGCGTGGAGAGTGAATTCGCGCACGCGCTGAAAAGAGGCGTCGAGGCGCGCGGTCATGGCGTTGAAGACCTCGGTGAGCCGGTCCAGTTCGTCGCCGTTGCCGGAGCGGGGCAGTTGCTCGTGAAGGCTTCGTTCGTTGAGGCGGGCGGCGGCGCGGGTCAGGGCGGCGACGGGGTCCAGGGCCTTGCGGGTGAGCCACCAGCCGCCCCCCAGCGCCAGCAGCAGGGCCGGCGCGCCGCCCCAGAGGACGATCCAGGCAACTTCGCGGAAATCCATCGCCATGTCGGCCACTTCATCCGGCGACTCCCGTCCGCGCATGGCGCGGTGGGCGGGGATGGTAACGAAGTGGCGGTAGGAAAGGGCGCCCATCGTGAGCAACGAGGCGAACATGATGCCGGTGTGCCAGAGAGTCAGGCGGGCGCGAATGGTCATGCGTTACTTCCCCTCCTTGAGCACATAGCCGGCGCCGCGGACGGTGTGGAGGAGTTTGTGCTCGAAGTCCGCGTCAATTTTCTCCCGCAGCCGCCGCACATAAACGTCCACGATATTGGTGCCCGGATCGAAATTATAATCCCAGACCTTCTCCAGAATGGTCATGCGCCCGCAAACGCGCCCGGCGGAGCGCATGAGGAATTCCAGCAGCCGGTATTCGCGCGCCGCCAGGTCGAAAGTGGTTTCGCCGCGCCTGGCCTGGCGCGTCAGGGTGTCCAGCGACAGGTCGCCCACGCGCAGGAGTTGGGGTTTGGGTTCGTTGCCGCGGCGGACCAGGGCGCGCAGGCGCGCCACCAGCTCCGCCAGCACAAACGGCTTGGCCAGATAATCGTCCGCGCCGATGTTCAATCCTTCCACCCGGTCGTTGACTTCGCCGCGCGCCGACAGGAGCAGGACCGGCGTATGGTTGCCGCGCTGGCGCAACTGCCGCAGCACACTCAAGCCGTCCTGCCCCGGCAGCATGATGTCCAGGACGATGGCGTCGAAGGAGACGCCCATGGCGGCGGCCAGGGCTTCGGGGCCGGTGTGGCAGAGGTCCACGGCGATATGTTCCGCCTCCAGGGCCGAGCGGATGAACGACGCCGTTTTCCTTTCGTCTTCCACAACCAAAACGCGCATGGCCAAAGAGTAACGCAAACCCGGGCGCCAATGAAGCGGATTTTAAGATGACAAAACTGTAATCAATCCGCCCGCGATCTGGAAGGCTCCAGCGGATTTCCGCCCAAACCCGGATGTGCGAATGCGACGGAATCGTCCTGAATTCCTCGGACGCCAAAATTCCGGGGATTATTGGTGGAAGAGCCTTGCCATGTTTGGCGCTCCAAAGAACTGGTTGCACAAAACGGTTGCGGGTGGGTCAACGGATCGGTTACACTTTTGTTGGCATCGGCAAACAAAGGAACCGCCCTGCGAAACACCGCCAAGCCACGGGAATCATTTTGACCGGCTTGACCGGCGGACCTCTGAATGAGCGCGCTTATTTACATTGAAACCAGCGTGCCGAGTTTCTACCATGAAACGCGGCCCGGGCGCGACCTGCAATCCCGCCGCGATTGGACGCGGCAATGGTGGGCGCTGCCCAAGTTTGACCAGGAATGGGTCATCGGCCTGCCCGTGATTTCCGAGCTGGAAGAAACGCCCCCGCCGAAACGCGACAAGGTTCTTGCCCTCATCGGCCAGCTTCGCGTGCTGCCCTATACCCAGGAGATTGCCGAGATTGTCGAAGTGTATTTTGCGCACAAACTCATGCCCCTGGAGGCGCAAGGCGACGCCGATCACCTGGCGCTGGCTTCGTTCCACAACTGCGACATGCTCGTCACCTGGAACTGCAAGCATCTTGCCAACGCCAACAAATTCGGGCATATTCACCGTGTCAATGCGTTGCTGGGTTTGCGAACGCCTGCGCTTGTGACCCCGCTCCAACTGCTGGAGAAGGACGATGAAATCGAAACATTATGACGGGCTGGAATGGCTGCGCGAAATCCGCCGCAAAATGGCGGCGAGATTTGACCACGACCCGCGCAAAGCGGCGGCCTATTATCAGAAAATGCAGCAGCGCTACGCGGACCGTCTTTATCGCCGCGACCATGAAGTGGCGACAAAATGACATAGCGAGGCATATCGTCCTTTGCCCATGCAGTTTCCGCGTGCAACGACGCGCCGCCACTTTGTCACCGGAATGTCAATGCGCTCCAATAAAACACGCCTTCCAAACATGACAAAACTGTAATCAATCCGCCCTTGATGGCCCGGCGTTTTGCTTTCATTTTCCCCGTTCAACCAAATGTCAAAATTACTTTTATGAAACGAAATCAAGTCTTCGGTTTGCTGGCCCTGGGTTTGGCGCTGACGGGTTCCGCGCTGGCGGGCGCGGTGGAGGGGCCGTATCATTTGCTGAAGGAAATTCCCGTCGGCGGCGCCAGCAGTTGGGATTACCTTTCGGTGGACGAGGCGGGCCGCCGCCTTTACGTCAGCCACGGCACGGAAGTTGTGGTGATTGATATAGACAAGGACACGGTGGTGGGAAAGATCGCCAACACCCCCCGCGTGCATGGCTTTGCGCTCGCGCCGGACCTGGGGCGCGGGGTCGCCAGCAATGGCGGCGAGAACAAGGCCAGCGTGGTGGATTTGAAGACGCTGGAAACCATCGTCAAGCTGGACACCGGAACCAATCCCGACGGCTTTGTCTATGAACCGGGCCAGCACGAAGTTTATTTGTTCAACGGCGGCAGCTCCTCGGCCAGCGTGATCAACGTCAAGGACGCCAAAGTCGTCGCCACCGTGCCGCTGGGGGGCAAGCCGGAATTCGCGACCGCTGACACGGCGGCGGGGCGCGTTTATAACAATTTGGAAGACAAGAGCGCGGTGGTGGTGATTGACACCAAGACCCACGCCGTCGTGGCCACCTGGCCGATCACCGGCGGCACGGGACCCTCCGGCATGGCCATTGACACCGCGCACCACCGCCTCTTTATCGGCTGCGACAATAAAGTGATGGCGATGATGGACAGCACGACGGGCAAAGTCATCACCACCATACCCATCGGGGAGGGCGTGGATGCCAATGCCTTTGATCCCGGCACACAACTGGCCTTTGCCTCCTGCGGCGGCTCCGGCACGACCACCATCGCCCATGAGGATTCGCCCGACAAGCTGACCGTGGTGCAAACCCTCAAGACCGAGAATGGCGCGCGCACCATGACGATTGACCCCAAGACGCACAAGATCTACCTGTCCGTCGGACAGAGAACCGGACCGGCCAACAACTTCAAGGTGCTGGTGTACGAGATGCAAAAGCCCTAAGCCGTTGCCATCGTTGACTGCGATACACAGATTCTGTCTGGCTCTGCCCTTGTGCGGACTGGCCGCCGGCTGCGCTCACTTCGAGCCAAAGCCGGTTTCGCCCGCCCAGACCGCCGCCGTGCTGGAAAGCCGCAGCCTGGACGATCCCGGCCTGCGGAGTTTTCTTGAAAAGAACCTCCACCGCGATCCCGCCGCCGGGCCGGGCCGCGCCTGGGATTTTGAATCACTCACCCTCGCGGCCCTCTATTATCATCCTGACTTGGAGGTCGCGCGGGCGGAGTGGGCCGTGGCCCGGGCCGCCATCCAAACCGCGGGTGGACGGCCCAATCCGACCTTGAACGCCACCCCCGGCCTGAACTTCAGCCACGTCAACGCGGCCCCGGGTCTGAGCCCGTGGTTTCCGTTTTTCAGTGTGGATGTGCCCGTGGAAACGGCCGGCAAGCGGGGCTACCGCATCGCCCAGGCGCAACAAAGTTCCGAATCGGCGCGGCTGAACATCGCCGTCGCCGCCTGGGCGGTGCGCGCCGGTGTGCGCTCCAGCCTGCTCGATTTTTCCGCCGCCCGGCAGCGCGAGGCGGTCCTGCAAAATGAGATTCCCATCCAGGAGCAGGTCATCGCGCTGCTGGATCAACAAATCCAGGCCGGGGCCATGGCGGCGCAGGAGGCGGTGTCCTTTCGCATCGCCCTGCAAAAGAGCCGGCTTGACCTGGCCGACGCCCAGCGCGAGGGGGCCGAGTCCCGCGCTCACCTGGCGGAATCCATCGGCGTGCCGGTCCGCGCGCTGGACGGCGTGGAGGTTTCCACGGTTTTTCCGGACAGCGCCGCCGCCGCCAGTCTGGCGACGGAGGAAATCCGGCGCGAGGCGCTGTTGGGCCGGGCGGACATTCTGGCGGCCCTGGCTGATTACGCGGCGGCCCAGTCCGCCTTGCAACTGGAAATCGCCCGGCAATACCCGGACGTTCACCTCAGCCCGGGCTATCAATTCGACCAGGGCGACAACATGTACAGTCTGGGCCTGAGCGTCGAACTGCCCGTGCTCAACCAAAACCAGGGACCGATTGCCGAGGCCGCCGCGCGCCGAACGGAAGCCGCCGCCCGCTTTAGCGCGCTTCAGGCCAAGGTCATCGCGGACATTGACATCGCTGCGGAAAGTTTTCGCGCCACGGAAAAGAGCCTCTCGCTGCTTCAGAATCTGGCCGCGGCCCAGGCCTCGTCCCGCGACGCGGTGGCCGCGCAGGTCAGCGCCGGGGCGGCCGCCCCGCTGGATTTGTTGAACGCCCAACTGGAACTGGCCGAGGCCGAAGAGGTGCAGTTGGAGGCGCGGATCAAACGGCAACAGGCTGTGGCGGCGCTCGAAGACGCCGTGCAACGTCCCATTGAAATGATAACGCCGGCAGTCATTGAGCGGAATCCGGCGGCCGCGAAGGAGAACAAACCGTGAAGCGAGCCATTGTTTTAATCATCGTCATTGCCGTCGCGATTGGCGGCGGCCTCTGGTGGCATAACCACCATAACGCCTCCGCCCCGCCCGCCGCCGACAAACCGGCCGACGCGGCGCCGGCGGACGAGGGCACCCACGTCTCCCACGACGAACAAGGCAACACCGTCGTCAGCATGAGTGACGACGACCAGGGGGACGCGGGCATTGTCTTTGGCAATCCGGCGGCCGGGCAGTGGAGCCAGGAGGTCAAGGGCTACGGACGGGTGCTGGATCCCGCGCCGCTGGCGGGATTGCTCAACGAACTGGTTCTGGCACAGGCCGCCACCCACGCCACCGCCCGGGAATGGGAGCGGCAGAGGACCTTGAGCAGCCAAACCAACACTTCCGCCCGCGCCCTCCAAGCCGCCGAAGCCGCCGCCCTCCACGACCAGCTTGCCCTTCAGTCCGTGCGCGACCGCCTGTCGCTGGCCTGGGGCGCTACGCTGGCCGGGCGAAACGACTTGCCCGATTTTGTGCAATCGCTCGCTTCGCGGCGAGCCGCACTGGTCCGGGTGGACTTGCCGGCGGGAGAGTCCCTGGCCGCGCCGCCCGCCGGCGCGCGGGTGGTCACGTTGTCCGGCAAGACCGCCGACGCCAAATTCCTCAGCCCGACGACCGACGTGGACCCGCAGATTCAAGGACAGGGATTTATCTTCCTGGCCCAGCCCAATGCCCTCCCTCTGGCGCCGGGCCAGACGGTGACGGTCTGGCTGCAAGTGCCGGGCGACCCGCTGACGGGCGTCATTGTCCCGCGCGATTCCGTCTTGCGGCTGGAAGGCGCGGGCTGGGTCTATGTGATGAACAAGGACAAGGGCGGCGAAGCCTTCACCCGCAGAAAGATTGCGCTCGACCGCCCCACCGACAACGGATGGTTCGTGACCGGGACCCTCAAGGCGGACGATTACATCGTCGTGACGGGCGCGCAAACCCTCCTGTCGGAAGAACTCAAGGCGGCGCTATCGCCTGACTGACCCGCGCCCATGTTACACTGGATCGTCCAATTTTCATTGAGGTTTCGCGGCGTGGTGGCGGCGCTGGCGTGCGTCTTGACCGGCTACGGCATTTACACCGCCGCGCATGCCAAGCTGGATGTGCTGCCCAATTTCGTCCCGCCGGAAGTGGAGGTGGAAACCGAGGCGCCGGGACTCTCCCCCGAACAGGTCGAAGTGCTCGTCACCCGGCCCCTTGAAAACACCATCAACGGACTGGGCAACATGGCCGCGTTGCGTTCGGAGTCCATTGCCGGTTTGTCCACCATTATGGCGGTTTTCAATGAAGGCACGGACATTTTCATCGCGCGCAACATGCTCAACGAACGCCTGGGCGAAATGGCGGGCGAGTTGCCCGCCGGGGTCAAGACCCCGGTCATGTCGCCCATGACTTCCGCCACCATGGACCTGCTGAAGATCGGCCTTCTCTCCACCAATCTTTCCCCCATGGAATTGCGCACGCTGGCCGATTGGGTGATCAAACCCCGGATGCTTTCCATCCCCGGCGTCGCCCGTTGCATTGTTTATGGCGGCGAGGTCCGGCAATTCCAAATCCAAGTCCAGCCGGACCGTCTGGTGGCGCATGGCCTCTCCATTTCTGATGTCTTGGAGGCGGCGCGGCTTTCCACCGGCGTGGTCGGAGCCGGTTTTGTCGAAAACGCCAACCAGCGCATCCTCGTCCAACCGGAAGGCCAAACGGTCACGACTGAAGCCCTGGGCGAGGTGGTCGTTTCGCAGAGCCAGGGCCAGAGTGTGCGGCTCAAGGACGTGGCCGTGGTGGCCGAGGCCGGCGCGCCCAAATTCGGCGACACCCTGATCATGGGCAAGTCCGGGGTTTTCATGTCCATGGGCAGCCAGTATGGGGCCAACACCATGGATGTGACCCTGGCCGTGGAAGCCGCTTTGAAGGACATGCAACCCCTCTTCGACCGGGAACAGATCACGGTCTATCCGCGCCTGCACCGCCCGGCCACCTTCATTGAAAACTCGCTGCATAACATCAATCATTCCCTTTATCTGGGTGCCATCATGGTCGCGGTCGTGCTCTTTGTCTTTCTCGGCCATTTCCGCACCGCCTTCATTTCCCTGACCGCCATTCCCCTCTCCCTTCTCACCGCCATCATCCTGCTGGATAAATTGGGCGTCACCCTCAACACCATCACCATCGGCGGCCTGGCCATCTCCATCGGCGCGGTGGTGGACGACGCCATTATTGACGTGGAGAACATCTTCCGGCGGCTGCGCGAGAACCAGGCCCTGGGCCGCCCGCATTCCACCTTCAAAGTGACCCTGGACGCGTGCATCGAAGTGTACAGCGCCGTCGGGTATGCCACCTTCATTGTGGCGCTGATCTTTCTGCCGGTGCTCACGTTGACGGGACTGGTGGGGAGCTTCTTTGCGCCGCTGGCCTTGAGTTACATCCTGGCCATCATGGCTTCGCTGGCGGTGGCGCTGACCGTCACCCCGGCCCTGTCGCTCCTGTTCTTTTCCAAGGGCGTCAAACACACTGAGGACCCGCTGGTGCAACGCTGGGTCAAATCGGCCTACGGACAAATCCTCGGCTTTGTTTCCGACTGGCCGCGCGTCCTGCTGGCCATCGGGGTGCTCATTTGCGTGGGCGCCTGTTTCCTCATGCCCAAACCGGGCGACGAGTATTTGCCCGATTTCCGCGAAGGGCACTTCGTCCTCCAGATTCAGGCCATCCCCGGAACTTCCCTGCCGGAAATGCTGCGGGTCGGAGGCCAGATCACCAAACTGCTTTTGGCCAAGCCGGAGATTGCCACCGCGGAGATGCAGGTGGGCCGCGCCGAACAGGGCGAAGACACCTGGGAGCCCAACCGCTGCGAATTCCATGTCGAGTTGAAGGAACACATTCCAGGCAAAGTGCAGGCCAAGCTCATGGACGATCTGCGTGACATGCTCGACGGCTTCCCCGGCATCCAGGCCGAAGTCGTCACCTTCCTGGGCGACCGCATCAGCGAAACCATCACCGGCGAATCCGCCCCGGTCGTCGTCAATGTCTATGGCGACGACCTGGACGTGATAGACGACAAGGCGCGGGACGTTGTCCGCGTGCTCCAGTCCATCCCCGGCGGCAAGAATGCCCAGGTCAAATCCCCGCCCGGCGCGCCCCGCATGGCGGTGCGCCTGCGCACCGAGCGCCTGACGCAGCTCGGTTTCCGCCCCCTGGAAGTCCTGGAAGCCATCCAAACCGCCTATCAGGGGACGGTGGCGGCGCAAGTTCACCAAGGCAGCCAGGTGACGGATGTCAACGTCATCCTCGACCCGGCCGAGCGGCGGGAGCCGGAGGCGATCGGCTCGCTCCTGCTGCGCAACAGCGCCGGGCTGGTGATGCCGCTGGGGGAACTGGCTGATGTATATTTGACAACCGGCCGCTACACCATCCAGCACGACGGCGCCAGCCGCCGCCAGGTCGTCGCCTGCACCCCCACCGGCAGCGACATCACTTCCTTTGTCGAGGAAGCCAAGAAACAAGTGGCGGCCAGGGTCAGCTTTCCCAAGGGCGTCTATGCCGTTTTCGGCGGCGACGCGGAAGCCTCCGCGCAGGCGCAGCAGGAATTGCTCATTCACTCCGCCATCGCCGCCGTGGGCATTCTCCTGCTCCTGATCGTGGTGACGCGGAACTGGCGCAATTTGCTGCTCGTTCTGGCCAACGTGCCTTTCGCCATGGTCGGCGGCGTGCTGGCCATTTGGGCCACGACCAAGTTTGGCGCGCCGGGCGCCAACGCCCTCACCATCGGCTCGCTCGTCGGTTTTGTCACCCTGTTCGGCATCACCATGCGCAATTCCATCATGATGGTTTCGCACTTCGAGCATCTGGTCAATGTCGAGGGCGTGGCCTGGGGACCCGCCGCCGCCATCCGCGGCGCCTCCGAGCGCGTGGTGCCGATTCTGATGACGGCGCTGGTCACGGCCCTGGGCTTGTTGCCGCTGGCGATGGGCACGGGGGAAGCCGGCCAGGAAATTGAAGGCCCCATGGCCCTGGTCATTCTGGGAGGCCTCATCACCTCCACGACGCTCAACCTGCTCATCCTGCCGACCCTCGCCCTGCGCTACGGGAAATTCGGCGCGAAACAAATGAGCGAGGAGTGAGCCGCCGGGCGCGGGCGATGCGCCGGCAGGTCTTGGAGTGCGCGCGCGCCAGCGCCGCTTTCCATGAGTCGGGAACCATGATGTTGAATCATTTCCGGCTTTCTTGTGGCGTTCTTTTCGCCATTATTCATCCACCATGTTCTCAGAAATCAAATCAGTCCATTTCGCCGGCATTGGCGGCACGGCCATGGCTGCGGTGGCCGCGGCGATGCGCGACAAGGGCTTCGCGGTCTCCGGCTCGGATCACAATGTCTATCCCCCCATGTCCACTTTCCTGGCGGCCAAACAAATCCAGGTCATGCCGGGCTACGCCGAGTCCAATCTGGCCCACAAGCCGGACTTGGTGGTCATTGGCAACGCCCTTTCGCGCGGCAACGCGGAGGTGGAGGCGATCCTGGACCACAAACTGCGTTATTGTTCGCTGCCCGAACTGCTCAAGGAATTTTTCATCCGCGGCAAACGCTCCATCGTGGTGAGCGGGACGCACGGCAAGACCACCACCACTTCGCTCCTGGCGTGGGTGTTCGAGCACAACGGATTGAACCCCGGCTTCCTGATCGGCGGCATCCCCAACAACTTCGGCGAAGGGGCCCGGTTCACCGCCAGCCCGTGGTTCATCATCGAGGGCGACGAATACGACACCGCGTTTTTCGACAAACGGAGCAAGTTCGTCCATTACCTTCCCGAAGTGGTGGTGATCAACAACCTGGAATTCGATCACGCCGACATCTTCGACAATCTGGCCGCCATCCAATCCGCCTTCCGCCGGCTCATCGCCCTGATCCCGCGCAACGGCCAGCTTCTGGCCAATGGCGACGACCGGAACCTGGCCCCGCTGCTCCAAGCCGCTCCGTGCCCGGTCAAACGCTTCGGGTTGAGCGAGGACGGCAGCGTTCACGCCTTCAATTTGCGTTACGGCCCGACCGCGACGGAATTTGAAATCCCCAGCTTCAAATTCCATCTCAATCTCACCGGCGAGTTCAACGTGCGCAACGCCCTGGCCGTCATCGCCGCCGCCAAGCATTGCGGCTTGTCCAACAAACAAATCCAATCCGGTTTCGACACCTTCAAAGGCGTGCGCCGCCGCATGGAAGTGCGCGGCGTGCCCGGCGGCGTCACGGTGTTGGACGATTTCGGCCATCATCCCACCGCCATCCGCGAAACCTTGCGCGCGCTGCGGAGCCGCCACGCCCGGCAGCGCCTCTGGGCCGTCTTCGAGCCGCGCAGCAATACCACCCGGCGCAACGTTTTCCAGCGGGAACTGGCGGAAGCCTTCGCCGACGCCGATGCGGTGGTCGTCGCGCAGGTGGCGCGGCTGGAACTGCTCAAGCCGGAGGAAAGGCTCAATCCGGAGAAGCTGATGGCTGACCTCAAGGCGGCCGGGAAATCCGCCGCCTATCTGCCCCATGCGGATGCGATTGTCGCCCATCTGAAAAAGGAAGCCGTGGCCGGCGACGTGATTTGCATCTTCAGCAACGGCGGTTTCGGCAGCATCCACGAAAAACTGCTGGCCGCCCTGGGCGGCGGGAAACCGTAAAGAACCGGAGAACCCCATTTTGTCAATATGAGCGATAATTTCTGGCTCCAATTCTGGCATTTTGTGGTTGATTTGTTGGATTACAGCAAACCGGCGGGGGCGGTCTTTTATGCCTTCGTGCTGGGATTCTTCGCCTGGCTGGCGGGCCGTGCCGTTCGTCTGGCGGTGCAACGCTTCCTGGAAAGGCAGTCGTCCTCGGCGGACCAGACGGCGGTCCGTTTCCTGGCGCAGTTGGCGCGGTTGGCGGTATGGATTTTTGCGTTTCTGGCCTACGCCCACTTGGTTCCGGCTCTCAAAGACCTGGGCGGCGCCGGCCTTCTGAGCGTCGGAGTGGTTTCCATCGTCGTGGGCATGGCCGCGCAAAACACCCTGGGCAACTTGATCGCGGGGATGTCCTTGGTGCTCTACCGGCCCTTCCGTCTGGGCGACCAACTCCAGGTCAACGCCCCCGGCGGATTGGAAACCGGCATTGTGGAAAACATCAGTCTCGGCTACACCATTTTGCGCGCGGCGGATGAGCGGCGGCTGGTCATTCCCAACAGCCTGATGGCCAGCCAGACCATCCTCAACCTTTCCATGTCCAGCCGGCCCGTCCCGTGCGCGGCGGTCATCACTCTGGATCACGAGGCCGACGTGGACAAAGCCCGCCAAATCCTCATCGAGGTCGCCCGGCAAAATTCCACGGCGCCTGGCACCCCCGCCTGCCGCATCACCAATTTATCCGGCGCGGGCGTCACCGTCACGCTCACGGCCTGGGCGGCCAATCCCCTGGCCGCGCCCGACCTGAAATGCAGCCTCCTGGAGGCCGCCAAGAAACAACTGGACCAGGCCGGCATCAAAATCCACCGCGATTGCGGTTATGCCGCGCCCCGCGTCTCGCCGGGCGCATAATTCAGAATTTCCAAATCAAATGACTGCCTATCAAGAATTCACCGCGCGGTTGGAGCTGCTCATCAGTAAGAATCCCGGCCTGATCACGACGACGTTGAGCAACATTTTCACAATGCGGCTCATCGGCAACAAAACACACGGTGATTTGGCGGAAATTGCGATTGCCGAGTTTATCAATCAATACATGTATGACTTCAAGTCGGTCCATGTTGGAAAAGACCTCTATCGCGCCAAGGAGCACGAAGAAGACATCAAAATTATCAACGAGATCACGAAGGCGGAGTTTCCTGTGAGTCTTAAGGCTTATGGCGATGGACCGCTGCAATTGTCCACGGACAAGACATTTCAGATGTTCCCGAGGCTCGAAGCCATTGGCACGTCAATACCAAAGAAGGAGGACATCGCCCGAATCTGGGATGACCCGGCATTTTCCGAATTCAGCGCCATGAACGTGTTGCCCCTTATCTATGACGAGAAAAGGCAGCGGTGCAATATTCTCGTGTTTAATTCCGAGAGGGCAAAAGCCAGCGTCTCGCGCGTTGCCTACGAGGAGAAGGGACGCGGGCGAACGCATCCGGTTTTCCGCTTTTACGATGCAGACGGGGATTACATCTGCGAAGTGCGCTACGGAAGTGGAACTGCTAACGCACTACAACGCGGCTTGTGGACACACACTAAGAATGGCCTGAAGTACTTCGACAGTGTCACCAACGGCTGGATTGATTATTCCCACAATCACGTCCTTGTGAAGCTGTTTTCCCATGCCCTGGTTTCAACGAGGAAGGGGCACGAAGCTGCTTTAGGCAAGCTCAAGGAAGACATCGAGGAGCAGAAACGACAGTCGGAATTGAGGTAAGAATGCAGACTTTGAATTTGTTTGAAGATATCATCGTAGATGCCCCTGAGACGGAAGGCATCAAGTACACAGGCTCCAAGCTCAAGCTGATTCCCCACATTTTTCAACTCGCGCGCAAAGTGAAACCCCGGACGGTTCTGGACGGCTTTGCCGGCACAACCAGGGTCTCCCAGGCTTTCGCGCAAGCAGGGCATCGCGTGATTGCCAATGACATTTCCGCGTGGTCCAGGATTTTTGCAACCTGCTACCTCCTCAATCCTCATCCGCCTGAACATTATCAACCGATGATTGACCATCTCAACGCGTTGCCCGGCAAAGACGGGTGGTTCACCGAACACTACGGCGGCGAGCCTAATAATGGAAGTTCCACCGGCAGGGACAGCCTTAAGAAACCGTGGCAAAGCCATAACACCCGGCGGCTGGACGCCATGCGCGAGGAGATTGACCGCATGCCGGTTTCAGGTGTCGAAAAGGCGGTTCTGTTGACAAGCTTGATTCTAGCGATGGATGAGGTGGACAGCACGCTGGGCCATTTTGCTTCCTACCTCAACGACTGGTCGCCCCGCTCCTATAACAAAATGCATCTGCGAGTCCCGCGGCTGATCCCGAACTTGGAGGCGCACACCGTCCATCAAGGCGACATTTTCGATTTGTTGCCTAAGGTTGAGGCCGATCTCGCATATTTCGATCCGCCGTACGGCTCGAATAACGAAAAGATGCCGCCTTCGCGGGTGCGCTACGCGGCCTATTATCACCTCTGGACTTCCATTTGCCTCAATGACAAGCCCGGCCTTTTCGGGAAAGTCAATCGCAGGGTGGATTCATCCGACACGGTGGCGAATTCCGTCTTCGAGGATTTTCGGCGAAACGCCGCGGGACGATTCATCGTCGTGGATGCAATTGAGCGTTTGCTCCGGGCAACCCGCGCGAGGCACATCATCCTATCCTACAGTTCCGGCGGGCGCGCAACGGCGGAGGAGTTGAACGAGGTCATTTCTTCCGCCGGACGGCTGGTTGAAGCGCTGGAAGTGGACTACCGGAAGAATGTCATGGCGGGGATGCGCTGGACGAACGAATGGGTCAACGAGGCGCAAGCGCCCAACAGGGAATTCCTGTTCCTCATCGAGAAGAACTGAACGGCATTTGCCGCATCCCATGCCAGCCCCAGTCAAACATTTTAAGCCGGCGCATTTCCTCAACCGCGAGTTGAGCTGGCTGGAGTTCAACCAGCGCGTCCTCAACGAGGCGCGCGACCCCGCCAATCCACTCCTCGAAAGGCTCAAGTTCCTTTGCATCACCGGCTCCAATCTCGACGAGTTCTTCGAGGTGCGCGTGGCCGGGCTGAAACAGCAAATCGAAAGCGGCGCGGCCGGGCGCGGGATGGACGGCTTGACGCCGGCGGAAACCTTGCGCGCTGTCCGCCGCCGCATCCGCCGCATGGTGCGCGACCAGTATGTTTGCTGGCGCGAGGAGCTGGCGCCGGCCCTGGCCCAAAGTGGCATCCGCTTTCTCGAACCCCGGCAACTGGCGCCCGCGGATTTGAAATGGCTGGAAAACTTCTATCGCAGCGAGGTGCTGCCCGTCCTCACCCCGCTGGCCATTGACCCCAAACATCCCTTCCCCCAGTTGCTCAACAAATCGCTCAACATCATCGCGCAGGTGCAAATGAAAACCGGGGCCGACACCCTCCGCCATCTGGCCGTCGTGCAGGCGCCGCGCGTCCTGCCGCCCGTCGTCCGCCTGGCGCGCGAGGGGCGGGATTATGTTTTTTTGGGCCGCGTCATCGGCCATTTTCTGCGGGAGATTTTTCCCGGCACCAAAATCCTCGGCCACTGGCATTTCCGCGTCACGCGCAACAGCGAGCTTTATATTGACGAGCAGGACTCGGGCAACCTGCTCAAGGCCGTGGAAAACGAACTGCACAACCGCCGCAAGGGCGACGCCGTCCGCCTGGAAATAGACCAGGATTGCCCGGAGCCGATTCGCAAGGCGCTGCTGGGAACTTTGCGATTGACGGAGGACGACGCTTATTTGATTGACGGCCCGCTGTCGCCCGAGCGCCTGATGGCCATTTACGAAGGCGATCACTCCCCGGAATTGCGGGAAAAACCGTTCACCGCCCTCCCCCCGGCGGCGGTCCGGCGCCATCCCGTCCTCTTCGACGCCATCCGCCGGCGGGACATTTTGTTGCACCATCCGTATGAGAGCTTCAGCACGGTGGTTGATTTCCTGGAACAGGCGGCGCAGGACCCCGCGGTGCTGGCGATCAAACTCACCCTCTACCGCACCGGGGGCGACACCCGCATCATCGGCGCCCTGATGCAGGCGGCGACCCGCGCCAAACAAGTCACGGCGGTGGTGGAATTGCGCGCG
>Ga0182027_10003439_pt1 | contig 25102 bp, 20 predicted proteins | sample 712E1DmetaG_FD_121300 | JGI IMG/M metagenome (GOLD analysis project Ga0182027, IMG submission 121300) | Permafrost microbial communities from Stordalen Mire, Sweden - 712E1D metaG (Illumina Assembly) | ecosystem: Environmental > Terrestrial > Soil > Wetlands > Permafrost | place: Sweden...
ATGTCCGCACATGCATCCGTAAGAGTGTCAACCACCGTGGGACAAACGGGCGTATCGAACCCGATGTGCGCCACCAATCCGCCCCCGAAGAAGGTGGAGATGCGCTGGCGCGTGCGGTCAACAAACTGTGTGGGCAGCGCCATGTCGGTGGGGCGAAAATCCTCGCGTAGGGAGCCCACGGCGCTCACCGAGATGATTTGCTCCACGCCGAGCTTCTTGAACCCGTAGATGTTGGCGCGAAAATTGATCTCCGAGGGAGTGATCAGGTGGCCGCGTCCATGACGGGCGAGGAATGCAACATGGCGTCCCTCAAGAGTCCCGACAATGTACGCGTCCGAAGGTTTTCCCCAAGGCGTGGTGATCCGCACTTCGCGAGCCTTTTCGAGACCCGGCATATTATAGAGACCACTGCCGCCAATGACTCCAATTTGTGCTTTGGCCAAACTTCCTCCTTTGTCCACGTGGGGCGATACTTGAGGAATTAGTCTACCGGCTGCGTGGAAATCCTGCTCTCAATATTTACCAATCGCGCCCAGGGAACGCAAGGGTCATGAGGGAAGACCAGGAGCGCCTTGGCCTCAGCCATCTCGGGCAGGAGACGCTTCTTATTGGCGAGGGTCGCCAGGGGGTAAAGATCAAAGCTGGTCATCCAGGGAAAGGCCAAATGGGAATTCGTGGGCACGAGATCCGAGGGAAAGTAAGCCGTGTCGCCTTCTGATTCCACCCGCACGCATTGCATGCATCGGGTGTGCCCGGCGCCAACCTCCACCCGCACGCCCGGAACGATTTCCGTGTCGCCCTCCAGAAACTCTGTTTGCGCCTCGGCGGCGGCGAAAAAATGCGCCACATAGCTGGCGCGGTTGCGCTCCGTGGTATGATGCGCGTCTTCCCATTCACCCCGCTGCACCAGATACCGCGCGCGGGGAAAAGTCGGCACAAGCTCTCCGTTCTCGCTCCGAACATTCCACCCGCAATGGTCGAAGTGCAAGTGCGTGTTGATGACGATGTCGATATCTTGGGGTTCCAGGTGCAACTTTTGGAGTTCACCAGGGAGGGTGCGAGAGTGATCGACACCATAAATCTCGTTGAATTTTGCGTCGAATTTATCTCCGATGCCGGTCTCGACCAGAATGTTGTGGCGGCCCGTCTGGATCAGCAGGCAAGTCAAGCTAATGCGGATTCGATTGCGGGCATCGGCAGGGATTCTTTTCTCCCACATCGACTTGGGAACTATCGAGAACATCTGTCCGCCATCGAGATGGAAACTTCCGTCGGAAATAGCGTGAAGATCGAATGCGCCAAATTTCATGGTTCCTCAATCAATTCGATGAGCACCCCAGCGGTGCTCGAAGGGTGAAGAAAGGCAATGTGCGCGTTGCCGGCGCCCACGCGGGGCTCACGATCAATCAGAGGCACGCCTTCGCTCTCTAACTTCCGCAGTGCTCTCACCAAATCAGGCACAGCGAGCGCCAGATGATGGATTCCCTCACCACGCTTGGCGATAAAACGTGTGATGGGGGAATCGCCTTCTGTGCCCTCCAGCAATTCCAGCCGGCATTGACCCATTTGGAAAACTGCCATACGCACCTTCTGGTCGACAATCGTCTCTTCCGTATCAGGGGCTTTCCCGATCAGCTTTTGAAAAATTGGGACGGCACCCGCCAGTGACTCCACCGCAATGCCCAGGTGATCAATCTTTACTCCGCCGCAGGGGAAAGAAGACGCAGCGAGGGGAGCCGCAGTTCCCGGCAGTAGCGCCGCGATGATTTCCTCCACGACCTGATACGGATCGCTCTGGTGTAATAGCAGGTCACCAACATGCCGATCAAGTGAGCCGTCGAGGAGCGGCGCCGCAACGGCTCTTTCAAAAAGGATTTGCCGCAGCAAATCCAAAAGCCGGGAACGCCAATGCGCCTTGCGCCGGCGTCCGGCCACATCCCCTTTTTTGCTAAAGGCGTGAAATTGATCGAGCGCCTGCACCAACTCGGAAATGCCCTGCCCCGTGGTGGCCACGGTCTTGATAATGGGAGGCCGCCAGCCATCGGGGCGGGAAGCAAGGGAAAGCATCGCGGTGACCTCTTGCTCAACGCGGTCGGCCCCGGGGCGATCCGCCTTGTTGATGACATACAAGTCGGCAATTTCCATCACTCCGGCTTTGAAAGTTTGGATGTCATCGCCCAGTCCGGGCACCAAGAGGAGAACCGTCACGTCCGCAAGGCGTGCCACTTCCACTTCATCCTGTCCCACTCCGACAGTTTCAATCAGGACCACGTCGCAGCCCGCGGCGTCGAGAATCGTCACCGCATCCTGAGTCGTGGGCGCGAGTCCGCCGAGTTGCCCGCGCGTCGCCATGCTGCGGATGTAGACGCCCGGGTCACTGGCGAGACTTTGCATGCGCACCCGGTCGCCCAGAATTGCCCCACCCGAGTAGGGGCTGGTGGGGTCTACCGCCAGGATTCCGACGCGCCCGCCCCGGCGGCGATACTCCCCCGCCAGTTTTTCCACCAGCGTGCTTTTCCCTGCGCCCGGTGAGCCCGTGAGCCCCACCACCCGCGCGCGCCCTGCCGTGGGGAATAGTTCGCGGAGCAAAGGAACTGCCGAAGGATCGCGGTTCTCCACAAAAGAAATGGCTCGGGCAATGGCGCGCCGGTCACCCGCAAGTATTTTCTCTACGAGCTCGTGATCGATCTCGGGCATGGCAAACTTTTGGCCGCAAGGGCCACGGCCCAGCCGTTCTAAATCCCGATGGAAATGAATTGATAAACCCAAAGTGTATCGGGCAGAGATGAATTACCCTCAGATCTCCCCACAACTCAGGCTATAACACAACACAAAGGCCGTCAAGAAATCGACATGTGCCAACACAATGCGCGCGGAGAGGCTTTCGACACGCCCATGCGGCGCGACAAAAAGGCTCACTCTACGATTGTCAACAGTGGCGGCCTGGAAAATGGTGCACTTCACATTTGCCCCATCCAACCGTGTTAAGCTAATGCCCGGAATTGGGCAATGGAGCGTGCGTCCGGCACGGAGTATGGGGCCACCCTGGGCTTAACAGGATGCGGAAAAACCTCTCAAACTGTCATCCTGAGGAGGCGAAGCCGACGAAGGACCTCTGTATTTGCTTGAAAATTCAAATACAGGGGTCCTTCGCTTTGCTCAGGATGACAGCATTGGAGGGTTTTTCCGCAAGCTCTTAAGCCCACGGAAACCGCATGACGAGAATTTTGTCGAGGATGAGCAAATATCTTGCCTGGTGGCTGGCGTTCGCAGCGGCTTTCGGGGTTGCAGCGGCGCGCGAGCAGCATTCACAAACGGCCACGGTCATCGTCCAAGCGGGCGGCCCGGGTTGCCGGGTTGATTTGGACGCGGACGCAAAGGGGGCCACCGATGCTTCGGGAAAACTCACCATCATGGATGTTGATCCCGGCGACCATTACGTCCATGTGCGCTGCCCCGGCAAGCCTGAGGCAGGCTTCTTCATCTCTCCCAAGGCCAATGAGCATGCCCGAATCGGCCCGATGCGGGATGCGCCTTCCTCATCGGGGGTAAGCGATCCTGCCGTCCTCGCCCAAGCAAACACTCAATTGCGGCAGTTGGTGCAGCAGGCGGTGCAATTGCGGCAACAAGCGCGGTTAGCCGAAGCGGTGGCGGCGCTTCGCGAAGCCATGAAGCTGGATCCGGAAAACGCCGACCTCCACCGTGAGCTGGGCATCACCTTCCTGCTCGCCAAAGAGTGGAAGCGCGCGCGGGTGGAAATGCTCGAAGCCATCCGGCACGATCAGACCGACGCCGACGCCCACAACGGGCTCGGCTATGCGCTGGAGAAACTCGGCGACATCGATGGCGCGGTGAAGGAATATCGCATTGCCACTAACCTTGAACCCGACGACGCAAGCTACCGCACCCACTACTTCGACGCGCTGGTGAAAATTCAAGCCCGGAAAGAATTAGCCCAATAAGGGGGATTCTCCGGTCGAGTCAGGGGGGAGATCAACATCGCCTGACCTTTAGAGGCACGGAACCGCGAGATTGCGCTCCCGATTCAGGACGCCACGGCTCGTCTCGGAGTGACAATCTCACGCAGGACCGTCAAAGCGCGCTCGCATGCTGCCCGATTCACATCCAGGTGGGTAACCATGCGGATGATCTTCAGGTTTGTCGAATTTGCCAGAACGCCTTCAGCGGCCAGGCGCTTTGAAATCTCGGGAGCTGCGAGCCCAGTGCCAGAAACATCAAAGAACAGAATATTTGACAACACCTTGGCGGCATCAATCTTGATTCCAGGAATTTGTGCCAACTCCTGGGCAAGGAACCTGGCATTGGCGTGATCAACATGGAGCCGTTTGGGACCCTCCTCCAGCGCAATAAGGGCGGCGGCTGCCAAGACACCGGCTTGACGCATCCCACCACCCAGCATCTTTCTGACAATGCGCGCTTCCTCGATGAATTCTTTGCTCCCCACGAGCATGGATCCCACCGGCGCGCCCAGTCCCTTCGAAAGGCAAAACATCACCGAGTCGGCCTTCCGAGTGAATTCCACAACGGGCTTTCCCAAGGCCACGCCGGCATTGAAAATCCGCGCGCCATCGAGATGGACAGGCAACCCAGCGGCGTGCGCATGATCAATGATGTCGTTGGTATTCGCCAGCGGGTAGACCGACCCTCCCGCCAGGTTGGAAGTGTTCTCGAGTTCGATTAGTCCGGTGCGGGCGCGGTGGTCATTCCGGCTGCGAACGTGGGGAGCGATCAGGTCCCAGCTCAGGATGCCGTCTTCGGCGTGAACGGTGCGGGGCACGACTCCGGAGAATGCCGCAATCATCCCCATTTCAAAGTTGTAAATGTGGCAGCGGTCCTCGCAAATAACCTCTTGACCATGGCGCGTCAAAACTTTGATGGCCGTCTGGTTTCCCATGGTCCCGGAGACAACAAACAGGCCCGCTTGGCGCTCGAAGATTTCTGCCGCGCGATCCTGAAGGCGGTTGACCGTGGGATCCTCGCGGTAGACATCATCTCCCACCTCGGCATCGTACATGGCCTTGCGCATGGCGTCAGATGGCTTGGTGACGGTGTCGCTGCGCAAATCTACAATCGGTTCTGCCATAAATTCATACGCTCCGATCATTCATAGTAATTCGCGAGTAATATTGCGATTGTCGGATCATGCCCTTACACGGAAACGAATTCCTGGAAAATCTCGTTGGAAATGAGGTGCGCATGGGGAGCCAGACGAACCTGTCCCCCTTGGATAATCACCCAGCCCTCCCGCGCGAGATTTTGAATCTTATCTTCCCAACGTTTAAGGTAGCTCGCACCCCAACGCTCCGTTGCCCGTTCCAGATTGATGCCTTCTACCTGCCGCAGTCCGAGGAAGAAGAATTCTTCCACTTGCTCTTCAACCGTCAGCGCGCGAAATTCGTCAATGGGTGACTCGCCAGCATCCAATTTCGCCAGATAACCCTGCACGTCAATCTGATTCGACCACCGCCGCGCGCCGTCAAAAGAATGGGCCCCCGCACCAAGGCCCACATAGGGCGCAAGCTGCCAATACTTTCGATTGTGCCGTGACGCAAATGCCGGCAGGGCGAAGTTGGAAATTTCGTATTGGGCGTAACCTTCGTTCGCGAGAAATACGCACCCGGATTCATAGGCGTCGGCCATGAATTCGTCACCGGGAACAGCGGCGGCATGATAACGATTACCGCCGTGGACCACTTCCCTGCCCAGCCGGCTCTTTTCATCAACCTCAAAAAGGTAGAGCGACACATGCTCGGGACGCAACTTCGCCGTGGCCTCCAGGCTTTTTCGAAAGGACGCCTCCGTTTGGTGGGGCAGCCCGGCGATTAAATCCAGGCTGATGTTCTGGAATCCCGCCTGGCGCGCTAGCTGCACAAGCTCGCAGGTGTTGTCAACAGAGTGCAATCGCCCGACAGCACCGAGTTCCCCGTCATCAAAGGTTTGCGCGCCGATGCTCAGCCGGTTCACGCCCAGGTGTTGCAGGACCCGGAGCATCCTGGCGTCCACAGAGCCGGGAGTTGTTTCCAGCGTGAATTCGACATCCTCACTCCAGCAAAGATGATCCCGCAGCGCGCGGACCACATGGCCCAGGCGCTCCTCGCCCAGCATGGGGGGGGTCCCTCCGCCAATATAGATCGAGTCCACACGATGCAACAGCACATCTCGAGGAATTCCGTACGAGGCATAGGAGCTTTGGCATCCTTCGAGTTCACGCTGAAGCATGAGCGTGTAATGATCGAAAATAGCGCTCCGCTCCACGCGCGAACTGAAATTGCAAAAGCTGCACTTGGAGGCGCAAAACGGGACTTGAATGTAGATGCCAAGGGTTGACATATCAGCCGCCGGAACTCGCCCGGGTTTCTCACCACATTTGGCGGGGGCTACTGGAAGGGCGAGAGCCAACTTGGCCGTCTCCCTACGGGGCAATCGTTGCAAGCCGCCGACTTCAATCGGGCACCACCTTGATCTTTAATTCGCGGCGGCGCGGGCCGTCAAAATCACACAGGAAAACCCCTTGCCACCGGCCCAAAAGCAGGCGCCCGCCTTCGACAAGCAAGCATTTTGAGTTTCCAATCACCGCTGCCTTGAGGTGCGAATCGCAATTGCCATCGTTGTGGTGATACTTGCTGTCGCGCGGCGCCAGCGACTTCAGGAAATTATCGAGGTCCTTTTGCAGGGCTGGATCGTCATTCTCGTTGATCAGAATCGCCGCGGTGGTGTGGGGAACAAAGAGGAAACAGGTTCCACTTTGCACCCCCGAGTCCGTCACGACCTTTTGCACAAGGCTCGTGATGTCGTGGAATTCAACCCGGGCGCGAGTTTCAACATGGGTAGTATGCAGCCGGGCAAGCATGCGCTGGGATGGAATTGCTTTGATGGGTTCAGGAGATGCCATAAGACCTCGCGTTATCAGTCACTCTCAGATGCTGCGTACTCTTCGACGGCCCATTACCTCTTAGAGTGGGGCATGCGCGCGTTGGAGAGCTTCCGCCAAGGGAGCCGGTGCAGGAGGATACACGACAACTATGGGTACCGCCTTCTTAATGAGTTCCGCTGTGCGCCGCACCTTCAGCCTTTCAAACAGGAAAACGAATTTCCTCTCCAAATCCTCTCCGATCCTCGATCGGACATCGGCGCCAAGCTCCCAGAATGTTCTCTTGAACGGGCCGAAAGCCTTGGTCCGGACCTTGTAAATGAATTGCGCGTCCGTATCATCCGGCTTCTTTTCATCTGCGAAGGCCTTTCGCAGGTACTTGTAAATTTCCTCCTTGAGGTCGCGGGGGAAGGAAGCATTCTCGTAAATCAGGTTTTGGAATTCCGTCGCCAGATGAACCTCCGCCGTCTCGCACTCCGCGAACTTATGGAAAGCGTCCGCGGGCAGAGTGGAGGCACCATGCTGCACAGTTCCGGCCATGCCATAGCGGTCACGGGCAACCTCCGAAAGCCTGCGCAAGGTTTCAAAATCGATGGCCACCTGAGCCACCGTTCCATCTGCCAGCACCACACCGCCATGCGTTGTGCCGGTTTGGACGCTGATCTTGGAGAGCCCCTTCTTTTTGCCCGTCTGTTTGGAAAGCGACGCAAGGAAACCATCCATGTAAGTGGTCAATTCCTCAATCGTGGAGTTCCCTTTCCCGACCTCCCCGATCTCGCCCCCCAAAGAGATGGTGATGCCCTTGGGCTCAATGGACCGAATGTAAGCGGCAAGCTTCGCGCTGGTTTCAAAATTAGCGCGCTGTTGCTCCCGCACTCCCGGTTTGCTGAGGTCAACTAAAGTAGATGCATCGACATCGATGTTGTAATATCCTGCCGAAATTGACTCCTGGGCAAGGTCGCGAATCCCCTGAAGTTCCGCCTCCGGATCCTTGGCAAATCTGTTGCCGTTGACCTGGTAATGGTCGCCCTGAATGAAGAACGGACCCTCATAACCTTCCTTCAGCGCCGCCGCCACCATGACGGCTGCGTACTCCGACGGTTTTTGGTCAGTAATGTTGCTCTCATAGCGAGTAAGCTCAAAAATAAAAGCGCCCGCCTTCAAATGCAGTGCGGCGCGGATAACCGCTCTCGCCACATCGTAGCTCAGACCGCGAACGTTGATGGCCGGCACCGTAAAGCCGCCGACTTCCTTTCGTCCCCGGGCTTCATAAAGGCCTTGAATCGATGCCGGAATAACCCCAAGCTCCAGGCCTGCCCGGCGGATAATCCAACGAGCCGTTTGGCGAACTTCGTCACTTTCCCCGAAAACTGCGTTCCACACCAGCAAGTCCAATGTTTGGGCAATAAATTTCTGTGGGCTTTTTAGGATGATCCCGCCACTGTCGGAAATCTCATAGACGGCACGATCGCGATTGATGAGATCGAGCGCGGAACGAACATTCATGATGGCCTCTCTTGCTAAGCTTACCCCTGCATTTGCAGGTTGGAATTATACCAGACCAAGGAAAGTCGAGGTTTGAAAGGTGTCAAATGGTGAAATGTCAAAACTTAAGGGCTTGATGGTCCGAGCAGTGGATTTGCACATGCGCCAGCAAATGCTCGAGCAAATCATAGCCGGCACGACCCAGAAAATACGCTCCCCCCACGCGGCGCTCCTGCAAATCCTTGTGCGGGAGGAGAAATCGCGACAGGGTCTGAACGTGACGGACGAGCAAATCCGAGCGGCCGAGGGCGGCGCGGGTCAGCTTGCCGCGCAGCCGCTCCATCTGGTATTTCACCTTTTCTTTGGTGTGTTGGAGGGTATCGAGCAAGGTGGGATCAAGCTTTTCGATATCGCCTTGGAGACGGTCCAGGAGTTGCTGCAAATCGCGTTCGCTTTGATCGAACCGCTCCGACCAACCCTCCGCATATCCGGCGGCAGCGATTTTTTGGCTCAGGTGTTCCTCGCCCTGCCACACATCCTCCAGAGCGAGCTTGTACTTTTCCATCAAGCGCTCGCTGCGCGAATCAAGCAGCGTGAATGCCGCACGGGGAAATATCACCGGCTGAGGACGACCCAGCGCCTGGTAAAGAGATCGCGCCTGGCCCAGATAGGCCAACTCGGACGGGCCCGCCACATAGGCCAGGGTTGGCAGCAACGAGTCCTGAACCAGCGGACGCAACAAAACATTGGGGGAAAAATCGCGTGGCCGTTCGGCAAGCAAGGATTGGAGTTCCGATGCGGAAATCTCTTCGCTTCCCTCGATAAAGAACTTGCCGTCACGTTGATGGACTGCCAACCGGTCACCGTGCCGGGTCACAAAGAACAGCGTTGAGTCCTCGACCACGTGAACCTGGGCGTGATAGCCACGTTGCACCAAGGCGCGCGAGCCCTCCAAAACGCCGGCCCGAAGGTCCGCTGCCTTTTCGATCGCCTGGCGATATACTCCAGAACTAAGCCGGTGCAGGGATTCATCCAGCGGGTCCATCAAAATCACGCCCCAACGGCCGAAGAGGCGGGTCATGAATTTCGCGAAACTCTCTCCCCACGTCGCGCCGGGCACATAGCACTCCCGCAGGTCATGCAGCAGCCGGGCGCGTGATTCACCTTGCGGCAGGACCGCTTCCAGTTGATCAAGCGCCGCGGAAATCTCCGCCGTGTGCCGCACCTCACCAACCAGTGAACGGGGCGAAGGCCGGTTCCCAGAATCACGAAGCGGGAGCAGATTGTACTCTTCGTCGAAGCACGCCCCCTGCGAAACCTCTTCTAGATCATGGTCTTCCGTCGCCAACCAAAAGACCGGCACACTAGCAAGGCCCTGGTCCGTAAGCGACTGCGCAAGCCGTACGGTCGTAAGTGCTTTGAAAAGGGTGAAGGCCGGGCCAGAAAATAGCCCCACTTGCTGACCGGTGACGACAGCGAAGGTTCCCGGTTCGCTCAGCCGCCGAATGTTCGCCAAAGTGGGCTCCGCACAGCCAAAGGTCCTATTCTGCCGCGCCAGGACTTCGGCGATCTCCCCGCGTGCAAAGGTGAATTCACGCATTTGAGCGGCAACAGCCTGGTAGCTTCTCGAATCGTGCGGCGAACCGTTATAAAAGTGGCTGACCCGGTCATAATGGTAGAGATAATCCGTTAGCAAGGCGCTGGAGTGAGGAACGTGGGTGTACGGGATGCAAGTCGCAGTCATGAGAATTTATTATCCTACACGGTCTGCCTGTCGGCGGCAATGTTTCAGCAATTATGCCGCAGCGGTTCCTGCCATCGCATTGAGCACACTTATGGGAGCACTCATGGGGAATTAGATGTGCAAACCCCGACAGAGTTACGGGAGAAACCTTCCAAGCGATAGAGCGGAGAGGGCAAGCGGCGCAAAAGGGGCGGCCACTTTACAGCCCAAATATGAGTTCTTTAATTAGAAACGGGCCGATTTTAACCCCACCTAGGTAAGCTGCATGGGTGCCTGAGCAGTCGGCAAAGGTGGAGGGGGTGACTTGCTGCCGCCGTTTGCCGGCTGACGCGACTCCACTTGCCAATGGTCACCGGACTTTCGCAAGAGGTAACGCTGACGAATGATCAGTTCTGTCACATTCGGGCTTCGAAACCTCACGTACGCCTCAGCCGTGTCACCGTGAAATTTAACTTCTTCAACTTCCAGATCCATATTGCTAAAGACACCCTGCGGCAGGTTTCGCACATGATTCTTGATGGCCGGAGGGATTGCCAAAGTGGCGGCAAGGTCCTGGGCCGTTTCCGACATGTTTTGAAAGGCGGGCCCGGCAGCCAGGTTCGGCTTGAAGGACTCCAAAGGCCGTGGCAGAGGGGGATGGGAAGGCTTTGCCGATGCTGGCGGCTTTGTGATCGCGGCGGGCTTGGCCGCATTGGGCGTTCCCTTTGGCGACCGGAGCAAGGCATCCAATTGCTTTTCAATCTGGGCAATTCCTTTTTCGTGGCGCTCCCGGGACTTTTGAACTCGCCAGTCCACTACCGGCTGGGCGAGATATCCTCCCACGGCAAAGATGGGTTTCCAGGGAAGCAGAATGACCAGAACCACCAACGCACATCCCCAAAAACCATAGAGCGCGAGCACACTAACCAAAACAGCTTGTAAGGCAATGCGGATTTCCGCCTCATTCGTAATCATTGTCTCCTCACCTCGCAACCGTAACAGCGCCGGTGATAACGCCTTGGCGCGGTCTGTCAGTTTCCGACCCGGACAGATGTGAATTCTTTAAGCACTGGTGGGTAGTGGTCACGGGGAACTTGCGTACTTTCAATCGACGTCTCCCGCATCAGAAATCACTACCCGTGGGCTGATTCGTCCGGCCACTGGGCAAATATTGCCGGACTTTGGCTGCTAAGTCCCGGCCAGACAAGCGCGCCACCTGTGGTCCTGCAAACGGGATGCCATTCCCCCCCTTACATCACGGAGCTTCGATTTATTTCCGAGGGCAGACACTCCCGCGCGGTGCGGCCCGAAGGATAACAAGATCCCAATGATTCATTCGCCGCCGGGGATGGTAAACCGTCACCACCGTCTTTTATTCAAAACAACGTGTAGATATAGGGTGCCGCGACTTCCGCCGCGCCAATGAGGACGACCAGGAAGGCCAGCGCCGCAATAAAGAAGAGAGGCCAAATCACTCGGTTTGCCAGGCAGTACCCAGCGATGTCGCGAATGAGAACGCATCCATAATAGAGACGCCGCATCAGTTTGCCTTTTCCAAAACTATCGAACTAATCGAGTCCAAATTCCTGTTTCCAATCCACGGTCTCTTCCCACGGGGGCTGTTCGCTCTTGCGCAAAAGAAAGTTGTTGAGGACGAGCACCTCGATGCCGGTTCGCATGAAGCACTGGTAAGCATTTGCCGGCGTGCAGACAATCGGCTCGCTACGAACATTGAAGGAAGTATTCACCAGCAATGGGCATCCGGTCATACGCTCGAAGGCAGAGAGGATTGCATGGAAATCCGGATTCGTCTGCCGGGAGACGGTTTGAATGCGGGCGGAGTAATCCACATGGGTAATTGCTGGCGCCAGGGAGCGCACCTGATTCACCCACTCCTCCAATTGCGCAGGCAGTCCACCGTTTTGTGGTGAAAGGCGCTTATTTTCGCGCAGGCCCGCAACCATCAGCATATAGGGCGAAGGGGCATCCAGTTCAAACCATTCGGCGGCGCGCTCTTCCAAAATCGCCGGGGCAAAGGGCCGGAAAGACTCGCGGAATTTCGTGGCTAGGTTCAAGAGCGATTGCATTTTGGGGTCGCGGGCATCCGCCAGAATGGAGCGATTGCCGAGCGCGCGCGGGCCATATTCCATTGCTCCTTGAAACAAACCCACGACGCGCTTTTGGGCCAGAAGGGTGGCTATTTCTTCGGCTCGCGCCGCACCTTCCAACATCTGGTAGGGATAACCATTAGCGATGAGGAATTTCTCCACCTCCGTGTCGCTGAAACTCGGTCCCAAATAGGATCCGCGCATGGCGTCGCCGTCCGCCTCGCAAGTTCGCGGTTGGTTCTCCGCCTGATGCCAGGCAAACAACGCTGCCCCCAGCGCACCCCCGGCGTCACCGGCAGCAGGTTGAATCCAGATGTTCCTGAAGATCTTCGCGCGGGCAATCACCCCATTGGCAACGCAGTTCAAGGCAACTCCTCCCGCCAGGCAGAGGTTCTCCTCACCGGTTTGGCATCGGGCGGTGCGAGCCATGCGCAGTATGATCTCCTCCGTAACGACCTGGATGGAGCGCGCCAAATCCATTTCCCGCTGAGTAATTTCACTTTCCGGAGCGCGGGGGGGACCTCCAAAGAGTTCCTCGAAAGCGTGATTCGTCATCTGCAGTTCGTGCAGGAAACCAAAATATTTCATATTCAGCCGGAAGGAACCATCCGCCCGCAGGTCTATGAGGTGCTGATAAATGCGGTCGGCATACGTGGGACGCCCGTACGGAGCCAAACCCATCAGCTTGTATTCCCCGGAGTTGACTTTGAACCCCGTGTAGTAGGTGAAAGCAGAATAAAGAAGTCCGAGCGAGTGCGGAAATTGCTGCTGCCGGAGAATCGAAACGCTGTTGCCCTGCCCTTTCCCGAAGGTCGTGGTATCGAATTCACCCACCCCGTCCGCGGTAAGGATTGCGGCGGTCGGAAACGGCGAGGGGAAAAAGGCGCTGGCCTGGTGCGACTGGTGATGCTCAGGGTAAACAAACTTCCGCGGGCGCGCGTAGCCAAGGCGGCGCAATTCCATCTCGATGGCATAAGGAATCCACAAGCGTTCCTTGAGCCACAGCGGGATGGCCTGTCGAAACGCCTCCCAGTTTTGGGGAGCGGAAACAAAGTGAGATTTCAGGATGCGCACAAACTTGGTGAGCGGTTTTTCGTAATAGGCAACAACGTCGATACCGTTCTTCCCCACTTTCCCTTCCGCCAGGCAAAAGTTGACGGCGTGAATGGGAAAGCGGGCGTCGTGCTTCCGCCGCGAAAAGCGCTCTTCCTGGGCTGCGGCGATGATCCGCCCGTCCCGCACCAGGCACGCGGCGCTGTCATGGTAAAACGCACTGATCCCCAGGATATTCATCGCTGGCTATTCCGCTGACGCCAATTGCCAAACCCGGTCGCGCAGATAAAGCGCGTAAACCCTATGCCCGGATGTGTCGAGGTGCGCCCCATCGTGATAAAGCTTGGGGACGCTCAAATTGCTTTGAAAGAAGGTGAGAGGGTACGCCACTGGAATGCTTCTCTTGGCGAGTTCAGGGAGCAGAGCATCGAGGACATGCTGGGTGGACTCTGCCGCCCTACCTTCCTGGGCTTCATTCACACTGGGAAGCAACTCAAAATCCACGCGCGCCCCCTGCGCCCGCGCCAGGGTTGCAATGCCCAGCCAGGCGGCGACGCCATCGGCAAGGACCTCACTCGCCTGCGGCCCCGATTCAAAGCTCTTTCCTGCGCCGGTTATTCGTTGGTTATGCTCCCACAAAAGATGCTGCCAGAATTCCTGCCAGGCAAAGTTCGGTCGATGGCCTTCCGCAAAGAACGGCATATGCGCAATTCCGTAAGGCGGGCGATACGCATCATTGGGTGGACCCATCACCATGACCATGTCCGCACCAAAGAGGCCGAATTCCTTTGCATAAGCGAGTTCGTGCTGTGGCCCCCAACCGTTCACTCCCATACAAAGCACTTCCACTTGCCGCGGCGAATTTGGCAACAGAGTGGGCTTTTGATTCAGAAGCCCTTCCAATTGGGAACAATAAGTTTGGCTCTGGTCAATGTACGATCCGCCGTACAAGGTGGAATCGCCCAGCATGAGGATGCGAAACGTGCCCGCAGGCTTTTCCGCCGCAACATTGCGCGAGCGCATTCCGAAAGCGTTAATGAGAATTTCCCCGCCATAGCGATGAATATTCTGATGGGGAGCCGGGTAGTAGCCAACGCGGGGATCAACGCGGTAGACAATCGGGTTACCAAAGCCCATCGACCGAAGAATCAAGTCGCTGCTTCCGGCGAGGATCATGACAAAAGCAAAAATCGCGATTGCCCAGGCGAGAAATTGGGATTCCTGGCGGGTGGATTCTACGGTGAAGAGCCGTTCATAATACTGTGCGCGTTTCCGCTCCGGCGCTGCCGGTTGCCAATACGATTCCTGTTCGCGGCGCAGCCGCAGCCCCAGCAGGTCAACCCTGGCCACCGAGAGTGCCAGACGGATCGTGCCAAAAACCAGTACGTAAAAAGGCCATAGCAGGGCCAGCGTCGCGATGTGCCCGGCGCCCGCCCCAAGCCAGTGGGCCGCCCGAAAGATCTGTCGCCGCAACGTCGGGGAAATCAAAGCCAGGGCAAGGAGAAAGGCTATGGTCCACACCACAATCGCCAAGAGGCGCTGGCCGCGCACGAGCAACAAGCCGCCAAGGGCTGCCGCCACGATGAGCGACCCAATCACCGGCGGCGCCGTCGTCGCACGCGGCTCAGGGATGGGCGGGAACCAGTGCAGATCTTTCATGGCCACGCTCAGACGGTGAGCCCGGCATTCGCCTCGCGCAGGACGGCCGCTATTTCTTTCTTTGCCTTGGCGGAAACGGGAAGCAAAGGAAGCCGTGGAATCCCGCCGTGGCCTCCGAACAGGTCGAGGGCGGCCTTGACCCCCGGCACACCATAAGGAACAGCGATCTTCCGAGCCAGAGGCAAAAGGCGTTGCTGCAAGTCGCGCGCTTCCTTGGCCCGGTGATGGAGGAAGGCTTCGTAAAGTCCTACACAGAGGGAGGGAGCAAAATGGGCTTGGCCCAGCACTGCCCCCACCGCGCCTGCGCACAGGGCGTCATACATAATCGATACTGCCCCCACCAGCATGCGGAACCCCGGCCGCACCTTGCGCAGAACGGAGCGCACGAATTCCAGGTCGCCGGAGCTTTCCTTAAGCCCCACCACATTCGGCAGCCGGGAGAGCCGGACGATCGTCGCCACATCGACCGGAAGGCCGGTGAACTGCGGGATGTAATAAATCACCACCGGCTTTTTGACTCCGGCAGCCACCGCACGATAGTGAGCTACAAGCGAGTCCGCGTTCATCAATGGCTTAAAGTAGTTTGGGGTGAGCACCAGAAGCACGTCGGCCCCGCGCGCCACGGATTCGCGGCTCAGTTTCAGCGTGCCACTGGTGCTTTCCAAACCGGTGCCCACCATCAGGATTTCGGGCGCTTTCACGACGTCCCGGGCGATCTCAACCAGCCGCAGCCGCTCCGGTTCGGTCAGGAACGGTGCCTCGCCCGTTGAACCCGCCACCAGGATTCCCGCCAGTCCAATGCCGCTGATGCGGCTCAGATTCTCGCGGAAGAATCCTTCATCCACATCGCCACGCCGGTTAAAGGGTGTGACGACGGGGCAAATAACCCCTTCCAGATTTTGGAGAACTTCATTTCTCGTCATGGTGACACCGACCTTTGCCGCTGATGGAGCTTCTGCAAACTCTCCACGTGAGTTTGACCTTCCTGGAGGGCTCGAATTCCTTGGATCGCCGCCTCGGCCCCGGAAAGCGTGGTGATGCAGGTCACCCCATGTTGTACTGCCGAGCGCCGGATCGCTTTATCGTCGAAGCGCGACTTGGGGCCCAGCGGCGTGTTGATGATCAGGTCGATCTCGGCGCTCTTGATGCGATCCACCACATTGGGCCGCGCCTCGTTGACCTTAAACACCCTTTCCACCTTGACGCCTGCGGCGCGCAGAGCCGTGGCCGTGCCCCGAGTAGCGACCAGCGTGAAACCTAGACTTTCCAAATCACGCGCGATGGGGATCACTCCGGGTTTGTCCTGATCGTTAACGGAAATGAAGACGCGCCCCTTGATGGGAATCCGCTGTCGTGCACCTAGCTGAGCCTTGGCGAACGCCAGTCCAAAGCTGTCCGCGACGCCCATGACTTCTCCGGTGGATTTCATCTCCGGTCCAAGAATCGTGTCCACTCCCGGCAATTTCTGGAACGGGAAAACGGGTGACTTCACAAAGGAATGGCTGACCGGCAGCTCCGTGGGCAGGCCGAATTCCGCGAGTTTGCGGCCCACCATCAGCCGCGAGGCAATTTTGGCGAGTGGGAAGCCCGTCGCTTTGCTCACATAAGGCACCGTGCGGGAGGCGCGAGGGTTCACTTCCAGCACGTAGACCTTGCCGTTTTGAATGGCGTACTGCACATTCATCAGCCCCACCACCTTGAGCTCGAGTGCCAGGCGAACCGTGTAGTCGCGCAAAAGCTGGCGCTGATCCTCGGGAATGCTCACGCTCGGAAGCACGCAGGAACTGTCGCCGGAGTGAATTCCGGCCTCCTCAATGTGCTGCATGATGCCCGCCACTACCACATCGGTCCCGTCGGCGAGGGCATCCACATCGACTTCCGTGGCATTTTCAAGAAAACGATCGACCAGAATCGGAAAGGCTCGCTGTAACTCTTCTGCGCGCAAAACGTATTCACGCAGCGTGGCTTCATCGTAAGCGATTACCATCGCCCGGCCGCCCAGCACATAAGAAGGCCGCACCAACACGGGATAGCCGATGCGCCGGGCAATCTCCAGTGCCTCCTTTACGTTCATCGCCGCGCCATTTTCAGGCTGCGGGATTCCCAGGTCGGCAAGCAGCTTGCCGAAGTGTTTGCGATCCTCCGCCAAGTCGATGGATTCCGGCGTGGTGCCGATAATGGGCACACCCGCCGCCTTGAGCTGACGTGCCAGGTTCAAAGGCGTTTGCCCACCGAACTGCACGATGACGCCGGTGGGTTTTTCCTCTTCCACAATCGCCATGACGTCTTCGAACGTCAGGGGCTCAAAGTAGAGGCGATCGGAGGTGTCGTAATCAGTTGAGACGGTCTCGGGATTGCAATTCACCATGATCGTCTCAAAACCCTCTTCCTTGAGCGCGTAAGCAGCGTGGACACAGCAGTAATCAAACTCAATTCCCTGCCCGATGCGGTTTGGGCCACTGCCAAGGATCATGATCTTGCGACGGGTGGTGGGCTCAGCTTCGTTTTCTTCTTCGTAAGTTGAGTATAGATAAGGTGTAAAGGATTCAAATTCTGCCGCGCACGTATCCACGCGCTTGAATACGGGCCGAATGTTGAGCGTCCGGCGGCGCTGCCGCACTTCCTCCGCCGTCTTTCCCCAGAGTTCCGCAAGGTAGGGGTCGGAGAATCCATATTGCTTGGCAAGATACAGCACGATCGAGGGAATGTTTTCCAGCGTAAAACGCCTTAGCTCGCCTTTGAGCTCAAGAATTTGTTGGAGTTGATTCAGAAACCACGGATCAATGCGGGTGATTTCATGCAACAGCTCGGGGCTGTAACCGATCTCGAAGGCGTGCAGCAGGTCCCACAGGCGCTCGGGGTGCGGAATCGCCAGGCGCCGTTCCAGTTCGACGGGGTCGGCCGGCGAGGTTGGCGTCTTGCGGCCAGTTTCTAGCGAGCGAATGCCTTTCATCAAGGCTTCCTTGAAAGTGCGCCCGATGGCCATAACTTCACCCACCGACTTCATCTGCGGCCCCAGGGTATGGTCAGAGTCGGGGAATTTTTCCTGCGCCCATTTGGGAATCTTGACCACGACGTAATCGATGGTGGGCTCAAAGCAGGAAGGAGTCTTCTTGGTGATGTCGTTGGGGATTTCATCCAGCGTATAGCCCACCGCCAGGCGTGCGGCGATTTTGGCGATCGGGAATCCCGTGGCCTTCGACGCCAGCGCCGAGCTGCGCGAAACGCGCGGATTCATTTCAATGACCACCATGCGGCCCGTTTCCGGACTGACGGCGAATTGGATGTTGGACCCACCGGTCTCCACCCCCACGGCGCGAATCACCTTGAACGCCGCGTCACGCATGATCTGATATTCCTTGTCGGTAAGGGTTTGCGCAGGGGCCACGGTTATGGAATCGCCGGTGTGTACTCCCATGGGATCAAAGTTTTCGATGGAGCAGACCACCACGGCGTTGTCAGCGCGGTCGCGCATGACCTCAAGTTCATATTCCTTCCAGCCAACCACGGACTCTTCCACCAGCACTTCGTGCACAGGGCTCAACTCAAGGCCATAACGCACCTTCTCTTCCAACTCCTCCACGTTATAGGCCATGCCCGCCCCGGTCCCGCCCAAGGTGAATGACGGACGGATAATCAACGGGAATCCCACCTGACGGGAGAACTTCAGCGCGCTTTCAACCTTGTTCGCCAGGACGCTCTTCGGCACTTCAAGGCCGATTTGCAGCATGGCATCCTTGAACCACAGGCGGTCCTCGGCCATTTTGATGGCCTTCAGCGACGCCCCGATTAATTGCACATTGTATTTATCGAGTACGCCAGCCTCCGCGAGCTCGATGGAAAGGTTCAGAGCCGTCTGCCCCCCCACGGTAGGTAACACCGCATCGGGTTTTTCGAGCGCAATGATGGCTTCAAGGTATTCGACGGTGAGGGGCTCAACGTAGGTGGCGTCCGCGACTTCCGGGTCGGTCATGATGGTGGCGGGGTTCGAATTCACCAACACCACCTCGTAACCCTCAGCCTTGAGAGCCTTGCAAGCCTGCGTGCCGGAGTAATCAAACTCGCACGCCTGGCCGATAATGATCGGCCCGGAACCGATGATCAGGATTTTGCGTAGGTCAGTTCTTTTTGGCATGGATCCAATTCTGCATTACGAATTATGAATCAAAAAAGCCGCCCCAATCCTGGGTGCACCATCCACCCTTCTTTTCCGCAATTCATAATTCGTAATTCATAATTCATCATTTCCTAAACTCTTCCATCATGGTCACGAACCGGTCGAACAAATACGCCGAATCATGCGGGCCGGGCGAGGCCTCGGGGTGATACTGCACGCTGAAGAGGGGCATGGACCGATGCCTCAGGCCTTCCAGCGTGTCGTCGTTCAGGTTCTTATGGGTCAGAATCACTTCCCGCGCTTTGAGTGAATCCGGATCCACCGCAAAACCATGATTCTGCGCGGTGATTTCAACCTTCTGGGTTTCCAGATTCAGAATGGGATGATTGCCGCCATGGTGGCCGAACTTGAGTTTGTAGGTCTTCCCTCCCAGGGCGAGGCCGATGATCTGGTGGCCGAGGCAAATTCCGAAGATGGGCACGCGACCCATCATATCGCGCACCGCTTTGGCGGCATACTCAACGGGTTCGGGATCGCCCGGGCCATTGGAAAGAAACACCCCATCGGGCTTGAGGTCCATAACATCCGCCGCCGTGGTCATGGCGGGCACGACGGTAACGTGGCAACCCACATCCACCAGTCTTCGCAAGATGTTCTGCTTGATTCCGTAGTCATACGCCACCACGTGGAATCGCGGCTCGATGGGCGGTCCATTTTCTCCCGCCAGAATGTGGCGCGAGGGTTCTGTCCACCGATAGGACGAGCTTGCCGTGACGTGGCTGGCGAGATCGAGGCCGACCATGCTCGGAGAAGCCTTGGCCTTTTCCACCAGAGCCTGCGCATCAGTATCAATCGTGGAGACAACTCCCCGCATGGCGCCGTACTTGCGCAAGTGACGGACCAGGGCGCGCGTGTCAATGTGGGAAATGATGGGTATGCCGTAATTCGCGAGGAAGGCGGGAACTTCTTCTTCCGAGCGCCAGTTGCTGGCCAATTCGGAAAGCTCACGTACCACCAAACCTTCCGCGTAAGGCCGCGCGGATTCGCAATCCAGCAGGTTCGTCCCGTAATTCCCAATGTGAGGATAGGTAAGGATTACAATCTGCCCGGAATAGGAAGGGTCGGTGAGAATTTCCTGGTAGCCGGAAAGAGAAGTATTGAAAACGACCTCGCCAAATCGTTCGCCAGAGGCGCCAAAACCGCGCCCCCTAAAGATTTTTCCGTCCTCTAGGGCGAGAATCGCGTCCATTCACTCTCCTTGATCGGGAGGCCAGGTGATCCGATGATCGGGTGAACATTAAACCATCCACGCAATGTTGACCTTTTGCCCATCCGATCACCCGATCGCCTGATCACCAGATTAGTTTACCCATCCCGCCTGGCTCATCGGCCAGTACACAAAGACGGCCTTGCCGTAGATGTATCGGCGATCGACGGTGCCCCACTCGCGACTGTCGTTCGAGGAGTTGCGATGATCGCCCAGGACAAAGTAATGATCCGGCTCGACGCGCACCGGCGGGTAACTTTGATTGTCGAGGTAACTGGGCAGAACATAAGGCTCGCGCAAGGGCTTGCCATTCACCTGCACGTGGCCATCGTGAATAATCACCTCGTCCCCAGGCAGTCCGATCACCCGTTTGATATACGACTTGGAAATATCGAGCGGATAACGGAAAACCACCACGTCACCCCGCTCGATGGGCTTAAATCGGTAGAGGAACTTATTGATGAAAATCCTCTCGTGGTTTTCCAGGCGGGGCATCATACTGGTGCCCTCCACCTGCACGGGCTGGTAAAGAAAGACAATAACAATAAAGGCCAAAAGCACCGACAAGATAAGATCACGCAGCCAGTAGCGAGTCTCAAGAAACCACTTATGCGCAGTGCTCGTCTCTTTTCCCTCGTCAGCCACAGCCAATTTGATGCGCTCCCAGCCCCGCTGATGCTCCGACCTATTTTTATATCATAGAATCGCCGTGGCACACCAGCGTTGAGCGGGCCGGGCATGAGGCAAATTGTGTTGAAATAAGTCGGGACACGGCACCATCGCCGCAACCTAAACGCATTTCTCTGTGTCCCTTGTGTCCGGAAAAAGATTTTACCCAGAGGACACAGACGAACTCCGTGGCCTCGGTGTGAAACTCTTACCGTCACCGGGATCAAAGAGAAATTCCCCCGGAACTTCCCCGCCCTTTGCTATTCTGTCGGGGCAGAAAGAGAATCGGTGGGTAATGGCCCATTTGAACTGAGGAACCTGAGGCGTACGGGGGGTTACGGTGATTTGGGTCATTCAGAAGGCGAGTCTTGGGGCATTTGCCCTCTTTGCCGCCTGCTTCCTCCTGGCCCCATCCCAGCTTTCAGCGCAAAGTCCCCCGCCTGGGTCCCTGCCGGTGTGGGCATCCACCAACGAAACGCTTAAATATTCCACCAATCGTGGCCATTGGGATTTCGGCGCACAGGTGGGATACTCCATGGAGTATGGCTTGGATTGGCACGAGGTATCGCACATCCAGATGCTCATTGCCCAGCCGCAGATCGGCTTCATCGTGCATGATTTCCACCGCACCCCGGTGCAGCGCTTTGAGATCATCGACGAGGGGATTCTCGGGGGCGTGGCTCACCCCAGCGGGGCCTACCGGCTGGGTGATGCGGTGATCTTCCGGTTCTCGGGCAGAGACCGTGGCCGATGGGTTCCCTTCCTCGATGCCGGCGCCGGCGTCGAGCGAACTCCCTTGAGCAATCACGTTCCGGAAGTAAATGGATTCACTCAGTTTACGCCGCAGGGCGGATTCGGTTTGGAATACTTTATTCGGCCGCAACGCGCCCTGGTGATCGAGTGGCGAACCATCCACATGTCCAACGCCGACCTGGCTTCCCCCAACATGGGGTTCAACAGCAGCATGCTTACCATTGGCTTCCGCTGGTTCCGCCAGCCCAGGTAATTTTGGATTTTCGATTTTGGATTTTGGATAATTTCCCTAAGGAGGGGCAGCGCGAAGCAGGGCGGGTCTTAATCCAAAATCCAAAATCTAAAATCCAAAATTATCCAAAGATATCCTTGACTTTCTCGGCGGCGCGGCGCTCCATGGGGTGGTTATCAACGCGCACGAAGGGGGCAAGAATTTCCAGCCAGCGCCGATGATCGCGCGACAGGCGTGTGGGAGTTACAACGAAGACGGAAATGTAGAGGTCCCCGTGGCCGCGGCCTTCCAGAGTCGGCATGCCCAAACCGCGCAGGCGAAAGACCGAACCGCTCTGCGTGCCTTCCGGAATGCGCAGGCGCTCATCTCCGCGGAGGGTGGGTACGACGACATCCGCCCCCAGGGAGGCCTGGGAGATGGAAACCGGGATGGTGAAGTAGAGGTCATTGCCGCGCCGCTCGAAAAACTCGTGCTCGCGGATTTTTAGTATTACGTAGAGATCCCCGGGAGCGCTGCCGCGTGTGGCCACGCCACCTTCGCCGGTTACCCGCAGCCGGGTGCCATCGTCGACGCCGGGCGGTATCCGCAAATCCAACACGCGATCCGCATTCACACGGCCTTCGCCTTTGCAATGACCGCACATATCGCGAATCACCTGTCCCAGCCCCTGGCATTGCGGGCAGGTGCGGGTGACGGTAAAGAATCCCTGCTGGTGGCGAAGTTGCCCGCGCCCCTCGCAGGTGGGGCAATGCGCGGGTTTGCTCCCCGGCTTGGCGCCCGTTCCCCCGCAGGTGTTACAGGCCTCCCAACGCGGAATCTTGATTTTGGTTTCGAGGCCGGTGGCCGCTTCTTCCAGGCTGATTTCCAGGTCGTAGCGCAGATCGATGCCGCCCGCGTTACGGCTGCGTGCGCGGCCCGTGCGGCCAAAAACGTCGCCGAAACCGAACAAGTCGCCAAAGATATCTTCAAAATCGGAGAAGATGGTGGAGTTGAAGTCCGGTCCGCCGCCCCCGGCGCCACTCACACCCGCGTGTCCGTAGCGGTCGTAGGCTGCACGCTTCTGGGCGTCTGCCACCACGCTGTAGGCTTCGGTGATTTCCTTGAACTTCTCTTCCGCTTCCCCTTGCTTGTCGGGATTGCGGTCGGGATGGTGCTGCATGGCGAGGCGGCGATAGGCGCTCTTGATTTCCTGGTCGGAGGCTTCCCGCGCTACGCCCAGAACCTCGTAGTAGTCGCGCTTTTGCTTCAATCCCCGCCTCCCACTGCCACCTTCACAATCGCCGGGCGCAGGAGCTTGTTCTTCAGTTTGTAGCCGCGCTGTAACTCTTCCACAATCTCGTGCTCGCGACGGCCCGGGGCGCTTACCGTTTCCACCGCCTGATGCAGGTAGGGGTCAAACAATTCGCCGGAGGTTTCGAGCGCCGTCAGTCCGGCGCGGCCCAGTACCTCACGAAGTTCACGGTAGATGAGTTCCAGGCCCTGGTAGTAAGCTTCCGGAACGCTGTCGTCGCGATGTTGAAGGGCGCGCTCAAAACCGTCGAGGGTGGGCAACAGGGAGCGAATCAAGTCCTCCGCCCCATGCTGGCGGATCTCCTCTTTTTCCTTTTGCGTGCGCTTGCGGAAATTGTCCAACTCCGCCTGCTTGCGCAGCAGCCGGTCATAGAGATCCTTGTTTTCGGCCAGGGCTTTTTCACAGGCTTCCGCCAAACCCGGCGCAGCGGTCCCGGCCGCTGCCGATTCCTCCGTGGCCGCCGGTTCGTTCTCCCCGGCCTCGCCGGGTTGGTTAGTCATCATGACGTCTCTTTCCTTATCCATAGATTCCATGTTTTCCACGATGCGGCACGCCGCGGCGCGGGCGGCCCAACCCGGAGGCGGGCAAATCGGGGTTAATTGGAGCTGAGTATTCGACTACATAGATCGGCCACATACTCGACGGTGCTCATGGCGCGATCGTATTCCATGCGGATGGGGCCCACCACGCCCAGAGCGCCCACGGCACGATTGCAGTAGTGCAGGGGCGCCACCACCAATGTGCAATGGTGCATCTGCTTCTCGGAATTCTCCCGCCCGATCAGGATGCGCACACCCGTTTCCGGGGTTTGCAGGCAGGCTTCCAGGATCCCTGCCAGCTTGGCCTTTTCCTCCAACGTTTTCACCAATTGCTTGATCTTCTGCACATCCGCGAATTCCGGGCGCTCCAGGACTTTGGCCGTGCCATCCACAATCAGCCCGCCGGTCTCCTCCTCGGCGAGCGCGCCCCACATGAAGAGGGTGGCGACATTCTTCAGCAGGCGGTCGCAGAGGATCTTGTCCGCTTCCATGCGTTGGAAAATCTCCAGGCGGATGGTGCCGAGCGACCAGCCGTGGAATTCCCCGTTGAGGAAGTTGGCGGCCTGGTCAAGCTGCTCCTGCGTAAAGCTATCCTCCAGGCGAATGACGCGGTTTTCCACCAGATCGGGCTTGGAAACGATCACCACCAGCACGCGGCGGTCAGGAAGATTGATAAACTTGATGTGCTCCAGCAGCTTTTCTTCCAGCGCCGGGGCCAGCACCAGGCCCACGTTGTGTGAAACCTCGGAAAGGGTGCGGGAAGCGTTCACCATCAGGCGCTCCAGCCGGTCGCCGTCGGACCGCAAAGTCTGGTCAATGTACCGCTCCGTGTCAGGGGCCAGGCGCACGCCCGTCACCACGCGGTCCACGTAATAGCGATAGGCCTTTTCCGTGGGGACGCGTCCCGCCGATACGTGCGGCTGTTCCAGAAAACCGCCCTCTTCCAGAACCACCAGGAGGGAGCGAATCGTCGCCGAACTGACCGGGGAGGGCATCTGCGCGGCTAATGACTTCGAGCCCACAGGATTACCACTGGCAATAAACTGGCGAACTAACGCCACCAGGATCTCCCGGCACCGATTTGATAGGTCGCTCTGCCCTTTCATATTGGCCCTAACTAACAAGATATCAGAAAGTTCGCGGCTGATAACTCCTCACCTCATTCTATCGGCGGTAGTGCCCAGTGTCAAGAATCGGGAGAATGGGGCCAGGGTGAATTCGTCCCGGTGCCCAAGTGGTATAAATCTTAAGCGGTTGTAATTTGTTCTGGACAATTTCCCCGCGGCGTTGTATTGTTCCCGGAGGAAGCACCGG
>Ga0182027_10003440_pt1 | contig 25101 bp, 23 predicted proteins | sample 712E1DmetaG_FD_121300 | JGI IMG/M metagenome (GOLD analysis project Ga0182027, IMG submission 121300) | Permafrost microbial communities from Stordalen Mire, Sweden - 712E1D metaG (Illumina Assembly) | ecosystem: Environmental > Terrestrial > Soil > Wetlands > Permafrost | place: Sweden...
GTCTGCTGATAGAAGATTGATTTTAAAGATTGCTATGCACCCGATATTTTATAAAAGAATATTGTTCATGTTCCTTATTAAAAAAAGGGACTTGCTTTTTTACATAGAAGAATTGAGGATTACAGATGGAAAGAGAGCAACGGCGAGCTACTCGGCGTGGTTGAAACACATGGTTCAGCGACCGGCTTCAGCCATTGAGCTTCTTCACCATCCAGGCAATCTTTTGCCCCAGGGTCTGTGCGCTCTGGATGCCTTCCTCATCTTTTTCCACCTCTCCCTTATCTCTGGCAAGGCTCAATGCCCGACCGGCGATGATCAGCTCGTTACCAAAGAAGAAATGGTTCATGGTTTCGATGGTATGCATTCCTCCGGTGCGACGAAAACAGGCGAGGGATGCCCCAACTTTGTTTTTGTACATCTTCCCATTGGCCAATCCAACGAAGCCTGCCCGGTCGATCAAGGCCTTCATCTCCGCTGTTACATCCTGAAAATAGGAGGGAGATCCCAAAACGATACCCTGAGCCGTTGTCATCTTTTCGATATACTCGTTCGCCGCATCGTTCTTAACGGCGCACCGCTGGTCCTGATTCTCGAAACACTTGTAGCAGGCAATGCACCCGTGAATCGCCTTTGCCGAGAGCTGAACAAGTTCCGTTTCAATGCCCTCTTTCTCGATCTCCCGTAAGAGATAGCCTATCAACGTGGTGGTGTTGCCGTCTTTCCTTGGACTGCCGTTGAAGCCGATAACCTTCATATCCGTCCTCCTTTCCGTTATGAGGTATTGTCGAAAGTTCCCCGCAAAGAGGGTGATCTGCCTACGATACTTGTACCACATGTTAAGTTAGAGTTCAGCCGTTTTTTATTTCTCCATTCAGGTACGCCTCTGGTGCTGGGGGATGGTAATTCAAAGAGGTGTGTGGCCTGATCGTGTTGTATTCAAGATTTCGCTGCCTTTATTTGATTGACACAAAAGGCCACTTCTCCCCAATAAAACGAATTGACGTAAAATTAAACCAGTCTCGATCACGGACATGAACTCCAAAGCAAAGTTTGGGAACCAATTCCGACGTGTGACCTCGCGTGACCTTCAGGTTATTAGGTTATACGCTTCGCTTTCGGAGTTGGTGTTTTACGAAAAAAATATGAAGAAAATATTAAACAATCAGGAACGCAGCCGGTTGGACCGACGCATAGCAGATGCGGAAAAACGCATAGGCGTTCAGATTGTAGTTGCCGTAATCAAACGCAGCGACTCATACTCTGAACTGCCCCGGAAAGCCTTCGCTTTGGGCGTGTCCGTTGCCGGTCTTTTGTTTTTTATCTTTGATCTGCTGTGGCCCGGATGGAATTCACAACTATAATTGTCGGCACCACGGGCGCGTTCTACTGTCTCATAACCTACCTGATAGCTTTCCCGATTGCCAAGCTGCTGTTCAAAAATACCGATTGGTATAATAAGGCCAGGAAGGATATCCAAAACAAGGGTCTGGCATCCATCGGCGGATTCATGATTTCTTCCAGCGGTTCCGGGGGATCCTGGAGCTCGGGAAGTTCCGGCTCTTCGGGCTTTTCCGGGGGAGGCGGATCATCGAGCGGCGGCGGCGCTTCCGGAAGCTGGTAAATAGAAATTACCACACCCGCGATAATTAATTTTCAGCAAGGAGAATTATGCTTTCTTTTCTTAGAGTTTCTATCTCTTTTTGTGAGTAGCCGATTTCTTCCATAATGGCTGCCGTATCCTTTCCCAGAACGGGAGGAGACCAGGAAGGCTTAGCTGGCGTCTGAGAAAATTTTAAGGGAACACCGATGCCTTTTATTTTTCCGCATACAGGATGTGTTTGTTCGATAATCATGCTGCGCGCCTGCACGTGAGAATCTTTTTCGACCTCTCCGATTTCCAGAACCGGCGTGAGGCAGGTATCACACCCGGCTGCGGCGGCAATCCACTGGTCCCTCTTCTGTGTTATAAAGAGGGCGGCAATCTCCGCCCGTAGTTTTTCCGCTTCTTCCCCGATAACGAATTGCCTGCCTAACCATTCGGGGCGCCCCACCATCTCGCAAAAAGATTTCCAAAACTTCTCCTCCAGTATGCCCAGCGCAATATACTTTCCATCGGCACACTTATAAACTCCGTAGCAGGCAAGACCGCCGGTGAGCGCTGCTTCTCCCGGAGCGGGCGTAAGACCTACGGCATGGTAGTGAGCCATCTGCAGAGTCATCAGCGGAAGTATGGCATCAAGCATGGAAACATCAACCTTCTGTCCCTGCCCAGTCTTTTCTCTCGCCCATAGAGCGGACAGGCAAGCTATAATTGTCATGTACGCTCCTCCGGCTACATCGGCAATTTGCGGGCCGGGAATTATGGGCCCGGTTTTTCTTGAACCTGTTGTCGCCAGGATTCCTGAGTATCCTATATAGTTGATATCGTGTCCCGCATCCCGGGCATAAGGTCCATTCTGGCCGTATCCGGTGAGGCAAACATAAATAATATCTGTCTTCACGCGCCGGGCAGTTTCATAACCCAGGCCGATCTCTTCCATAACACCCGGCCGGAACTGTTCCACCACGATATCCGCTGTTGGGAGAAGCGAGAAAAATATATCCACAGCTTTCTCGCTCTTAAGATTCAGGGCTATGCTTCTTTTGGAGCGGTTCACGGCCAAATAACCGGCGGATTCCGTCGCAATATAAGGAGGATAGAAACGCATATAGTCCGGGGTGTTCATATCCTCGATTTTGATCACTTCGGCACCCATATCGGCAAGCATCATCGTGCCCAGCGGACCGGGATAGAGTCTGGTAAAATCCAGTAGGCGAATGCCTTTCAGGGGACCGGTTGCGGATTTTCTTTTCTTTTTCACTATTCAGATTCTCCGGGGTTATTTTTACACCATCATAACTGGCGGCACTATGCCCAAATATTGGGCAATTTGCTATATTTCTTTTTATGATAAAGCATTAGATAAATCAAGAATAGTAAAAAAAGCTAGTTATTAACAAAAACTGTTGATAAAGAATAAAAGGAAGCTTGTAATATTTGAGTCTCATTAACCACGGGTATCTATGATACCTTCCGCCTACGGTGGGATTAATTCGGCTAACAAATATTACCGCACTGCGCTTGTAATATTTGAGTCTCATTAAAAATAAATAAAGGGGAACCGTTCAGCTCGGATACCGCACCTTTTTATAAACCCTTAATTAAATCATTGGAAAATTATGCAAACGCGTATAGAGTTAAACCAGGTGTAAAATAAAGCGACAAAGTTGAAAGCCGCCGACTGCAAAAGAAAGGGAATAAGAAGCCATGATTAATCTCAAAATCTTTTCCGACTATATCTGACCGTTCTGCTATATCGGCAAAGGAATTGTCGACAGATTAAAAAAAGAATACAGCATCGAAGACACATGGGTCAGCTATGAGCTTCATCCGGAAACGCCCGCCGAAGGCATACTGCTATCCGAAAGATTCAAAGGCCGTGATATGTCCGGGTTTTACGACCAACTGCGCCGGCGTGGCAAAGAAGCCGGCGTTATCTTTGGCAATCGCGCTATCCTTTCCAACTCCAGATTAGCCTTAGAAGCCAGTGAATATGCCCGTGATATGGGCAAGTACGAAGCTCTTCACGAAAACATATTCCACGCCTATTTTACTGAAGCTTTGGATATCGGCATTCTTGATGTCATTGCTGCCATGGCCAAAAAAAGCGGTCTTGATGATACTGATATGCGCAAATCCCTGAAAGATGGCCGCTATAGAAAGCGATTAGAACAATCCCGAAAAGAAGCGCAGGCAATCAATCTGACTGGCGTGCCGACCTTTATCATCAATGCCAAGCATAAAATCGTGGGAGCCCAACCGATCGATGTTTTCCGTGATCTTTTCCAGGAGATCGGCGCAGGCAAATAACATAAATATTCATTCGGCAGTTGATATTTCTGTATCTGGAAGATATTATCAATACAAAACTATTCAAGGAGATAGGAATAATGAAGAGCAAGAAAAAAATATTTTCTGTATTTGCCGGCCTTTTAGTATGGGGAATCGCGTCATCCTGTGGCGCTGCCGCTTACTATGCGACCATTGAACAGCCGTCCAGCGCATCAGAGTTGATTAAATCCGGCACTGAATTCAGTGTCAAGCCTATTGATTTTGGCGCCATCAACCCGAAAGACCTGGGTTACAATAGCGCGGAGGAATGGAAAACCGACAGCAAGCCGGTCCCCCAAGCCTTTGCCGACGCGTTCCCTGTTTTATTGAAGGAAGCGAATATTGATAATAAGAAGGTAAAGATAATCAGCCCGGATGAGCGTGTCAGCAAAGGAATCGTTGTTGATGTGGCTGTAAAAAGTATTATCTTGAAATGGAATGCCTTTGCGGCTCAGCCCGATGAATTTTTGTGCAACGTCACTTTTGCCGATGCCGCCACCAGCCAGAAACTATTTTCAGCCATCATTAATGTGAACAGCAGATCCGGCAATCCTTACGCGCAGGCATGGGGAATGAGTTTCAGCAATCGTCTCCAGCAGGCCGCCTATAATATCGCCTGGGTTCTGACTAAAATCATAGCCCAGGGTAAAATCGATCCGGCCGTTTACTGATATTTCTGCCTGCTTTAAGTGCGTGTGAAAAGTTCGCTTTCGATTGTGAACATGATTCTATTTTAAGTGACCGTAAAGTTTTTATACAATTCAACAAAACTTTGAAAAAGAACTATTGTTTTCAAAACACTAACACCAGGTGAGGAATCCATTTATGAAAAAAGGGAGCAAGAAAACGGATTTCACTAAGACGGGATCGCTATTTACGGACGCTTTCAGACTCGGCTTGTCTCGAGTGCAGACAATGTTCATGGAAACTTTTGGGTTAAGTCCCACGGCGGCGCTCAGCTCGATTATTTTTGTCAGTGTGGTAATTATCGTTGCCGGTTTCTGGTTCTTTCGTTCCGCACCGCCCGATACTATTACCATTACGAGCGGTGACGAAGACAGCCGTTTCTATAAGAATGCTGAAAAATATGCCCAGATACTGGCGCGCAATGGCGTAAAATTGAAAATTCTTCCCTCCGAAGGCTCTCTGGAAAATCTGGAGAGGCTGGAAAATAAATCGTTTCGTGTTGATATAGGCTTCGTGCAAACCGGCGTGGCCAAGGGAAAAAATACCGATAAGCTGGTATCGCTGGGAAGCACTTCTTATGAACCACTCTATATTTTCTATCGGAGCAGTAAATCCATTAATATTCTTTCCCAGTTCAGCAGCAAGCGGTTAGCCATCGGTGAAGATGGCACAGGCACGCAAGTACTGGCGCTGGAACTCCTGGCCATGAACGGTATTAAACCTGGCGGTGCTACAACACTGCTGGAGATGGACGATGAGGAGGCAGAAAAGGCACTGCTTGAAGGTAAAATTGATGCCGCGTTCATGATGGGTGATTCCGCTTCTTCCAAGACTTTGCATAGTCTTCTGCTAACAGCGGGGATCAAGCTTTTCGATTTCACACAGGCTGATGCCTACACTCGACGTATCGGCTATTTGAACAAGATTATACTTCCCCAGGGATCCCTTGATTTCGGAAAGAACATTCCCGATCATGATGTCAATCTGATCAGCCCTACGGTCGAACTAATTGCCCGGTCCGATTTGCATCCCGCACTTTCCGATCTGTTGCTGGAGGCGGCTACTGAAGTACATTCGCGGGCTTCGATATTTCAGCGGCGGGGTGAATTTCCCATGCCGCTGGAGCATGAATACCGCATCAGCTCTGATGCGAGTCGCTACTATAAATCAGGCAAGAGTTTCCTCTACCGGTACTTGCCGTTCTGGATGGCCAGCATGGTAAACCGCATTTTGGTGGTGTTTGTGCCTATGCTTTTAATCTTGATTCCCGGGATGAAAAGCATTCCCGCAATCTTTAGATGGCGAATGAGGCTGCGCATCTACCGCCGGTATCGTTTACTACTGGTAGTCGAACAGGATATGCTCTCGCACCTTACTCCTAAGCAGCATGCTGAATTGTTAGAAAAATTGAACCGCATCGAAGAAGAAGTCAACAAGATGAAAGTGCCGGCGTCCTTTGCCGACCAATCCTACGTGCTTCGGGGACACATTAATTTCGTTCGCGAAAGACTAATGAGCAGCGCGCATTCCAAATAAAATATAATGTATAGCAAATTTATTAATTCTTTTTTGTTACTAAATATCCGGTAAATTATAACATCTATTTTTTTCGAAAATAGGTATCACACTGCGGAGATAACTCAGCCTCATGTGACTTCAGACAACTGATGATACGGCCATGCCCCGGTTTTATGTCTTTACAAAATTTCGCAGCATCAGGGCTGCAAGTTTTTCTAAACTCTTGCGCCTTTTCTTTATCGGCGGCAATTTGATCCTTGCATGCCGGCGACAACTCATTTTCATGTGCTTGCATACATCTCACTATCCTGCCCTGTCCCGGTTTTACATCTTTACAAAATTTCTCAGCATCGGCCTTACACGCTCCTGTTCTGTGCATTTCTTCGGCTTGAGCCATTAATGGGACCGTCAAAAACAGCACCGCAACAATCAACACAATGCTTGATTTTCTCATAAAGCCTCCTTCTTGGGTTTAATCGTCTCCTGGCATTAATAATTTCTTAGCACACTTGAAGACAGATTTCTTCTGCTTTTTACGCAAAAATCTTCACTATTACAATCCTCTGGTGGACTGTTTATATCCTCTTGATCACCAGGGCAATTCGGAAAGCAGGATACTCAGCTGTACGATACGGCATCCTGCCTGGAAATACATGCGAATGGAATATAGGGAGTAATTAGAAAATAAATCGGGAGTTACATTAATAATTTTTTATCATTTATGACGATCCGGATAATATTGCTTCATGCATTCAGGGCAAATGCCGTGACTGAATTCAGCCAGTGATCGCTCTTTTATATAGCCCTCGATTTGTTCCCAGTAACCTTCGTCATTGCGTATTTTTTTACAATATGCACAAATCGGCAACAACCCGCTCAATGTTTTGATTTCTGCAAGCGCTTTTTTAAGTTCCCGGATGAGGTCCTCACGCTCGGTTTCCACTTGTATGCGCAGAGTGATATCGCGTATATTGCATTGAATGACTTTTGTGTGATCGACCTGATAAACATTGCTGACAAACTCTACGTTAATTCTACGCCCGTCTTTAGTTTCCAGCGGTAAATTCTCGTAGCGAATATACTTCTTGTTTTGCAATTCCGTGAAGGCCGCTTTACTTTCCTCTATGTCTTTAAAACTTCCAATCTCCCAGAGCTTTTTCCCTGCAAATTCCTGGAACGAATAACTCAGCATATCCATCAAAAAAGGGTTAACATCGACTATATTTCCAGTGTCCGCATCGAGTATTAATATTCCATCCTGGGCTGTTTCAAATAGCCGGCGGTAACGAATCTCGGAGACCTGAAGTTTTTCCTCTATCAGACGACGTTCGGATGCTACTTTTTCTAATTCAGCAATTCGCTGCTGCATTTCCGCCATTCCGTTTATGTTCTGTTTTTTTGTTTTATTTTCTTTCTTCATCGGCATTAATTCATATGATAATCAGTTTTCTATTTATGCTTTTGTTTACAAAAATTTACTTTTGTCTTAATATGAGGAGGAATGAAGGGGGAATATCGATGTAAGCAATAATTAAGGGCTTGAGCAGTAATTGGCATTAGACGTTTCACAGACCACTTATTTTAGTTTACTTTAAATAAAACAAATAAAAAAGTCAATGCCCAATTAGAGCTCTTGCAACTGAACGGCAGTAGGTGTTTATGATATATTTTCTCAATTGAATCCTTGTAATCCCGCGATATATGGTGTCTTAATTATCTTGACATGCAGACGCCTCATTCATACATATATTAATTACATGTAAAGTGAGTTGCTATCAAAATAATTGTGCGATTAAGTATACTGTATACTGTCCCTGAACGAATGTATCGCCGGGGATTATCAGCGGCGAAATGTGTAAATCATAAAGAGTTAACAGGGGGTGTAACATGAAAGCCAATTTCAGTTTCATTCATGTATTTAATAAATCTTTCCCTGATGAATACTGGAAAACATACGGCTACCGGTCAAAAAGTTACCGCATGAGAATTATAGTCAGTACTATATTTCTTATTGTTGTTCTGGTTGTTGTTCTGGGTTTTATTTCCGCCTGGGCACCAAAAGTTGTTCTGGCTGGTCCACCCTTTCTCACCGACGATCCCGAACCGGTAGAATATCAACATTGGGAAGTATATCTTGCCGCACAGTACAGGCATGATCGGGATCAGGATTCATCTACCCTGCCTCACCTCGAGATAAACTATGGCCTCATACCGAATGTTCAAATCCATTTAATTGCTCCGCTTCTATATGTAAAACCGGAAGGTGCTTCGTCGCAATATGGTTACGGAGACACGGAGCTGGGTGTCAAATATCGTTTTATTCAGGAAACGGATTACATTCCTCAAGTGGGAATATTCCCCCTGGTTGAGCTTCCCACAGGTGATTCCGATAAGGGCTTAGGAAATGGCAGGACTCAATATTTCCTGCCCATCTGGTTACAGAAAAGCTGGGGGCCATGGACAACCTATGGGGGAGGTGGATACTGGATTAATCCCGGCGAAGGAAATAAGGACTGGTGGCAGTTCGGGTGGCTGATTCAGAGGGAAATTAATAAAACACTAACGCTAGGGACGGAACTCTATTACAAAACAGCAAGCACTTCCAATAGCAACGATACCACCGGATACACTGTGGGTGCTATTATCAACTTTACCGAAAACCACCATGTGCTGCTGTCTATAGGACAGGATATTAACGGCCCCAATTACTTCTCTCTCTACATTGCCTATCAATTGACATTTGGTCCGCAGAAAAAAGATTAATCGCCAAGCTGGCTAAAAACAATCATTTTCCCGATTCGTCGTCGGAAAATTTTTGCTCAAATAAATCACTGTCCCAGGCGTGGTCATTGAGAGTAGGATTTACTTCTCTGTCGTTTGTCAGTAATTGTTCCTGCATCTGAATTTGCTCACGGGCTGTTAAAATATACGCACCCTGATCGTGTCTGTGTTCGGCTAATTTACGCATTGCCCTTTCATCATATTTTATAAAGTTCTGGCCGGCACGCGTTGCTGTGTATTTGCGAACACCGAGCTTGACAAGAACATCGATTCCCAACCGTACAGATGTATCCAGCGATTCACGATAAATATCCTGCACGCCGGAATCAATCAACTCGTAGGCATCCAGACGGCTTTTAGCCCGCACCATAATGGTAAGATGGGGAAATAGTTTTTGAGTTTTTTCCACGAGATCATAATTAATATCCGGCGAACCAATAGCGGCAATCAGAATTTTAGCCTGATCGGCGCCTGCTGATTTCAGAATATCAACCCGCGTCGCGTCGCCATAGAAAACCTTAAAGCCCATCTTTCTCAAAAGATCGACACGGTCCGAATCGTTATCCAGAATCGTCGCGTTCAGACCGTTAGCCCGCAAAAATCGGCCAATGGTGCTCCCGAAGTGACCGAATCCGGCAATAATTACCTGATGACGCTCGTCTATTTCATCGGCTTCTTTTCCCTCAATTTCTTTTGTCCCGAATCGCGGAAGAATAAGCCGTTCATTAATCAACAACAACAAAGGCGTCACAATCATGCTGATTGCCGTCACTCCCATCATCATATCCGTCCATTCAGCGGACAAAATATTGAGTTGGTGAATAAAGGAAAAGAGAACAAAGGCAAATTCTCCGACCTGCGCCAGACCCAGAGTAAATAAAAGGTTTTGATCAAAACTCAGCCGGGAAAACTTTCCCGTCAAAAAAAGAACGCCGGCTTTGATGACGATAATGCCGCAAACCAGAGCAATTATTTTTAGCGGATTATGGACAATCATATTGAAATTAATGGAAGCGCCGACAGCAATAAAAAACAAGCCGAGCAATATTCCTTTAAACGGTTCGATATCGCTTTCCAGTTCGTGGCGGAATTCGCTATTGGCCAGAACCACCCCGGCCAAAAATGTACCCAGTGCGGGGCTCAGCCCCACCAATCCCATAATGTAGGCGGTGCCCATTACGATCAAAAGAGCAGACGCCGTAAAAAGCTCGGGCAGATGGATGCGGGCAATAAACCGCAGGAAGGGAACAATCACGAAGCGACCGCTCAGTATAACCAGCCCGACCGTACCCAGAAGCATTAAAGTCTGCGCCCATCCCGGCAGTCCGGAAAGTATTGTGGCGTGTTCATTGGAAGGAGCATTAACCACATATAGAGCTAAAAGCGGCAAAAGCGCCAAAATAGGAATGACGGCAATATCTTGAAAAAGCAATGCGGCAAAAGAACTTTTCCCCGACTCGGTTTTGGTTAATCCTTTTTCCCGGAGCGTCTGCATAACAATAGCGGTGGAAGACATGGAAAGAGCAAGGCCGGAAGCGAGCGCTGCCTGCCAGCCAAACCCAATGAACAATAAAGCAATAAAGAATAAAAGCGTTGTCACGCCCATCTGCAATGAGCCAGTTCCCACAATCAAATTGCGCATTCTCCAGAAATTGGAAGGCTCCAGCTCCAGCCCGACGAGAAACAGCAGCATCACCACGCCGAATTCGGCAAAGTGCATTATGTCTTTTCCTTCCTGCCCGATAAAGCCCAGAAAGAAAGGACCGATAATTATTCCGGCGATGAGATATCCCAATACCGACCCCATGCCCAGCTTTTTGGCAATAGGGACAAAGACAATCGCGGCCGCCAGATAGATTAAGGCGTCATGTAAAAAGGCAGTGCTCATAGTTTTGACATCCCCGCTTCCCTGGAGAGCCAATCGTTAAGGTACGGAAACTTCTTCATTGATTCAATATCAAACTCTCCTGTTACCAGCCTCTCTAAAAGAGTGCGATAAAGCCGGGCATAATTCTCCAGATCATTATTTGTTAACAGGTGCGTGCCGTGCACGGCAAACGGCGGCAGATAAACCATTTTGCATAGAGTTGCTGTTTGATTAAAGGGAAGAAGAAATTCCTGAATGGCAAAGCGGTTATAGCCGCCTGCTGCGTAGACTTCTCGTGTGCCGCCGGCAGTAAGGACATTAAAGATGATTTTATTTTTTAGAAAATCACCGCCTTTGCCGTGCGCCCAGCCGTATTCCATAACCAGGTCAATCCACTGTTTGAGCAGAGGTGGAGCGCTGTACATATATAAAGGATGATGCCAGATGATTACCTGATTAGCCTGCAGGAGTTCTTTTTCGCGATCGATATCGATATTGAAGTCGGGGTATTGTTCATAAAGATCATTTAAAGTGACACCCTCGAGCCTTCCGATATTTTTAAGTAACGCGCGGTTCGTTTTCGATTTTTCAAAACGCGGATGAGCAAAAAGGATAAGAATTTTGTTCATAGGGAAGCACCGGTTGATTACAAAATAAAAGTGAGTCAAGCAGAGACTTGACCCCACGCCCTTTTGATCTCTAGCTTATATTAATATTGTTGGGACAGACTATTTCTTTTGGTATACCAGAACTACCTTCCCTGTCTTTCCGTTATAACGAATTTCAAAATGCTGCAACACATCTCTTCCAATCAGGCCATCAATGAATTTGTTGTCATTTAAAGTACCACTCGCAATTTCTGTATCGACATAAATATTGTGCTTTGCACCAGGAACCCTCTTTGATTCGCATATAAATAATATTCTTCCAATATATGATTTTCCTGAAGTATCTACGCCGATTCCCTGGATAGGGTTAATAGTACTGATTAATTTAATCGCTGATTTTTCCGCAATATCATGCTTTACTAATGTTTTATATGCTCCTGTATCAATTAAAAATCTGCAACGTATTGGCTCAGGTATTGGTAATTCAGATTGCTCTAATAATTTCTTATGTTCATCTGTAATAGTAATATATGTATTAATTATTGGGCCAAAACCCTGTAAAGCATTTACCTCGTATTGAAAAGACATCGTTGGATTTTCAGAATCAAGTTTTTTCTTTATTTTTTTTGATTCTTTTTCCTTCTGTCTTCTTTCTTTACGATTTTCCATAATATTCTAATGTTTTAAAATAGCATAATTTTGTCCTAAAAAAGAAACATTTATTGTTTCTTGCGGAATAATTTGCTTTATAAAAAAGTCATCCAAACCATACTTACTTAAACCAGCATTAAAGGCATCTTGTATGGTATTATAAACACCAACTAAACTTTCTTCTTTTATTAAAGCAAATTTATATAGATGTGTTTTAGACCATTCGATCATATTTTTAACAAAATAGTCTTTTTCTTTTTCTAATCTTTCGGACATAAAGGCTCCTTCTATTAATATACTTGTTTGATAAATATTTAATCAATTAAATAGCATAAAAATATTTCGAATGCATCTATTAAAACATTACAATATTTTATCTAGTATATGCGGCATAAGCGAAGTAATCAAGCTTAAAACAAAGAGATAATTCCCTTATTTAAGTTACAAATTCTGTAGCAACGTATTTAATAAAAGGTTCTTGTTAATTAATCAGTATAGTAAATTTACAAGTTTAACTGACTAAAGACAGCCTATAATTTCTCCAGACTGTTCAAAAGCACTGAGATGCTAAGCGCGCATCATTATATACCAAGCCATACTAATTTTCAGAACTGTTCAAAAAGGCCTAGATGCAAGGCCCCCGAACCCTGAGGAGAGAGACGTATATTTACATACGTCGCAACGATAAAGGGCGACGGAAACGCAGCAGATAGGCCTTTTTCAGCAGTCCTGCCTAGTGTGCTTCGTCCCAGTTTGCGCCGGATGAGATTTCCACCTTCAGCGGTACTTTGAGTTTGATAACTTCTTCCATTTCTTTTTTCACCAGCGCCATGACCTCTTCTTTTTCTTCTATCGGTGCTTCGAGAACAAGTTCATCGTGCACCTGCATAATCAGACGGGCGGCAAGATTTTTCTTTTGTAACAGATTAGCAATATTGACCATCGCCACTTTAATCAAATCCGCGGCCGTACCTTGAATGGGCGTGTTGATCGCCATCCGTTCGGCAAACTGACGCACGGAAACCACCGGACTTTTTAATTCCGGCAAATAGCGGCGGCGATTCAAAAGCGTGCAGACAAAACCATCCCGGCGCGCATCTTCCAGAATTCCATCCAGATAGGTACGCACTTTTTCATAGCGTTGAAAATAGCCGTCAATATAAGCCTGGGCTATTTTCAGGGAGACGGCCAGTTCTTTGGCCAGGCCAAAAGCGCTCATGCCGTAAAGAATGCCGAAGTTGATGACCTTGGCCTGTCGGCGCATATCGGCATTGACCATTTGCGGAAACACGCCAAAAATATCGGACGCCGTGCGGCTGTGAATATCTTCATCTGAGGAAAAGGCATTAATGAGAGCCTCATCTTCCGAAAGATGCGCCAGCACGCGCAGTTCAATCTGCGAATAGTCAGCGGAGATGAGCAGAGAATCATTAGCGGCGATAAACGCCTGACGAATTCGTTTACCTTCCAAAGTCCTGATGGGAATATTTTGCAAATTCGGATTGCTACTGGAGAGTCTGCCTGTTGCCGTTACCGTCTGGTTGTAGGAGGTGTGAATCCGGCCGGATTTAGGATCTATGAGCGCGGGCAGTGCGTCAACATATGTAGATTTGAGCTTGCTCAAAGAGCGGTAAGCGAGAATTTCCGCCGGCAGTTCATGGCTTTGCGCCAAATAAGTAAGAACATCCACGTCCGTGGAAAATCCTTCCTTCGTTTTCCTTCCCGTGGGAAGTTTGAGCTTCTCAAAAAGAATGACCTGCAATTGCTTGGGGGAATTAATATTGAATTTTTCACCGGCCAATCGAAATATTTTCTCTTCGGAGATGGACAACAATTGTCCCAATTCTTCCGACATTTGTTTTAAGAGGGACGTATCCACCAGGACGCCTTTCTTCTCCATGTCGGCAAGCACATACAAAAGCGGCATTTCCACTTTATGGAAAAGCTCCGCGGCGTTGATATCGTTTAACTTCTCGGCAAGAAGCGGGAAGAGAGCAAGAACAGCATCGGCACGCTGACAACCATAGGCCGCCATCTTTTCCGGCGTCACCAGCGCCAGCGGATAAGTATTCCCTTTGCCCCCGGCAATATCGTTGGGTGAAGGAATCTGTTCATGCAGATATTCCCACGCTAGTTCGGAAAGCTCATAAGAATTTTTCGCGGGATTTAATAAGTAGGCCATCAACATAATGTCGTACCAAGTTGCATTCATTCGCCTACCTTTGTTGGCTTCGTCATCGGCTCCTCGACGTATGGCACTATACGACTGCGTCGCCTCTTCCTCGCCGCCTCGGTATGCTTTTGACTGCGACTTGGTATCCTTGCCCAATTCCACATCCGCTGCAAAATTCTCCAGAGAAACCAGAGCTGTCTTTAAATCGTGGATGTATTTTTTTATTTTTGCGCTCACGAAAATCGGAGCCAGTGCATCCAATACATCTTTTTTCTTCAATTGCTCTTTGGCGTGGGTATGCCCCAGGGGTATGTAAAAAGCATCACTGCCCGTGCTCAAAGCAATGCCGATTAAATCCGTTGATGGATTTTTCTCCCCAATAATCTCGAAAGAAATTTCACGGCAATCCGTAAGGCTCGCGACAAGCCCGGCCAGCGCTTCTTTGTCCGGAACCAATTTACAGTCTTTAGCCGTCTCTTTCGTTTCCCGTTTTATTTCCTGCAAAAGGGAGGAGAATTCAAATTCACTGAAAAGTTGGGCAAGAAGCTCTTTGTCCGGTTCTTTGCGTGCCGCATCCTGAATGTCAAAATCAAATTCGATATCTTTTCTAATGAGAGCCAATTGGCGGCTCAGCCTTGCCTGTTCGGCATATTTACGAAAACTTTCTCGCAGTTTGACGTTTTTTAATTTTTCGGCATTTTGCAAAATAGCTTCTACCGAACCGTATTCTTCGATCAGTCTTTGCGCTGTTTTCGGACCGATCCCTGGCACTCCCGGAATGTTGTCGGATGTATCACCCATGAGACCGAGAATCTCCACTACTTTATCCGGTGCCACCCCAAAGCGTTCCTTCACCGCCGCCACATCATAAGTTTTATCTTTCATCGTGTCGATCATAGTGACATTTTCGTCCACTAACTGCATTAAATCCTTATCACCCGATACAATGACTGTCCGCCAACCTTGCTTACTCACCCGCTGGGCTAAAGTGCCGATAATATCGTCTGCCTCAACCCCCTGCTTTTCCAAAACGGGGATGGAAAAACCACGGATAATATCTTTGATAAACGGTATCTGCGGTCTGAGATCGTCGGGCATTGGTTTGCGAGTTGCTTTATAATCGGCAAATTCCTCATGACGAGTGGTGGGACCTTTGACATCAAAAGAGATAACGATATAATCCGGCGCAAGATCGCGCAAAAGCTTTAACAGCATATTGGTAAAGCCGTAAATGGCGTTGGTGGGAAAACCTTTGGAGTTCGTGAGCATTGGTATAGCGTAAAAAGCACGATAAAGATAATTGCTGCCGTCAACGAGAACTACCAAGGGAATTTTATTTTTTTCTGCCACATGAGCCATCACTTTAATGAATAAGCCCACCCATACTGCTGTAGATAGCGATATAGGTGGGCCAATGATAAAAAAATAATTCGGCTAAATTATTAAGCCTACCTATTGCGTGCGGCTTCCTTTCTGGCTTCTTCAATTTGCTTTAAGTATTGCCTATTTATTTCTTCAGCCGTCTTCCTATATTGTTCAGCAGTTGGCGCCATACTCCGGGCTTTGTATTCTAAGCTAATTCCAATCAACACCAAAACAGCACCGATGATTCCAAAAACCAGCCACGCTTTTTGTGAGGTAATATTATGTACCTGAGTGCTGGCAATGACTATAAAATAAACGTAAATGGCGATATTAATAATACCACCGACATAAGGAATGATGCTTATTATCGCGACAATGGGCGCCAAGGCCATCAAGTAAGCCCAACAGCGATAGGAGGTTTCATAATCTTTCTGTGAGCCCATCAGTTTCCAAATTACAAAAATAATAGCGGCGCCGATAAAACTAAAAATAACAACGACAATCGGAACAACAATGATCCTTCCCAGACTTTCCGCAAATCCCACATGCGCATAACTTAAGCCAAGAATGTTGATAAGGGCTTGGATAATACCGGCTATAACAGCCATGATTGCTGCAAAGATTAGAGGTTCAACAAATCCGCCGGTTTTTGGCATGCTTTTAAAAAATTCTGCCGGCGCTGTCACAACTCGCACCGCCGTTTGCGGCATTGCTGCAAAATTAATGTCTTTTGCTTCCATTTTCCCCTCCTCTTTTTTTAGTTTGGCGAAAAATTAAAGTATAATTTTATATTTCTCACGAATTACATTTATCGTCAATATATTGTTTCCGTAGGCTATACTATTATTTATCTTACTTGGCCTTACACTTCAAAAGACGCGTTTATTTTAAAGGTTCTTACAGCCCGCATATCCAGAATGTCAGTGATTCCGGTTTTTTCCTTTAAGCCGGCCAGAAACAATTCTATCTCCTGCGGGCTTGCCGCGTTCACAGTAAACCAAATATTATATTCATTATCCCTCAGGTAATTGTGCGTCACTCCTTTATACGCGTTTACGGTATCGACAAAATTTTCTATTTTTTCTTCCGGCACACGCGCGGCGCAAAGCGTAGAGGCACGGCCTAATTTTGCCCCGTCAAATACCGCTCCAATCCGGCGGATAACACCGTTGTCTTTCATTTTTTGAATACGGCTTAGCGCTTCTTCTTCGGTAATACCGCACCTTTCGGCGACTATAAAGAAGGGACGTTCCTCCAGCGGAAATTCTTTCTGCAAAATATTTAATATCTTTTTATCGATTTCATCCATATTATTAATAATCATTTTCACCTTTTACCAGGCTGCTCAAAAGCGCTGAGATGCTAGGCGCGCAAAAACCACATCGCGAGGCGTATATTATCATACGTTGAGCGATGGGGGTTGTAGCGCAACGCCGCAAATGGGCGCATTGTAAAGCCTATGGCTTTTTCCGGCAAGGAATGTGTTTAACCATAATTGCGCCTCCCTGCGGGAATGCGCCCCCGGTCAACAGCCTTTGGGCTGATACAAACACAGCGGCTCCGCCGCCAAATAATCGCCCGTTGCTTCATACGCCCGCGCGCGGCAGCCGCCGCATATTTTGATGAACTCACATCTGCCGCACTTGCCGCCGTATTTACTCAAATCGTGCAAATTTCGAAATACTTCCGAATTTTCCCAAATTTCGGCAAAGCTCTGTTTCTGTACATTACCGCTATCCAGCTCCAGATAACCGCAAGGCTGAACCTGGCCGACATGAGAAATGAAGCAAAAGGAAATACCACCGAGACAACCTCGAGTGGACTCATGAAAGTGGCCACCCGCCTTTTTCTTCGGTTCGGCGCTCTTGACTTTATTCTGGTGCATAATGCGGAAATAATGCGGCGCGCAAGTGGCTTTGAGCTGAATGGAACAATTCACACTCTCCTTGTGAAACCACATAAGCGTTTCTTCGTAATCCGCCGCGGTTATCGCTTGCTCGGCCAAATCCCTGCCCCGTCCTGTAGGAACAAGCAAAAAAATGTGGTGTGCCACCGCCCCCAGTCTTATGGCTAAATCAAGAATTTCTTTTAATTGTTTGATATTGGCGGTTGTAACTGTAGTATTGATTTGAAATTCCATGCCGGCTCTTTTCATTGCTTCTATACCGTTCAGAGCTCCGGTAAACGCGCCGATCTCGCCGCGAAAAGCATCGTGGCTTGGCGCATCCTTACCGTCAAGGCTGACACTTACCCTCTTAATACCACTCTTAATCATCTTTTTCGCCGTGGCTTCATCAACAAGCGTACCGTTTGTCGCCATAACCATGCGCAAACCTTTTCCTGTTCCGTAGGCGGCTATGTCAAAAATATCCGGACGCAACAGCGGCTCGCCGCCGGTCAGAATAATTACCGGCGATGACATGGCGGCAATTTCATCGATAAGTTGAAAACTCTTCTCAGTGGATAGCTCTCCCGGATAAGGGCCGCGGCTTGCCGCCGCCCGGCAATGAATGCAATTCAGATTACAACTGCGCGTCACTTCCCAGGCAATCATGCTTAAATTGCTTTTTAGTGATTTTGACGAAAGTTCCAACTGTATCTCCCCTTAAAATTTTGCACTTATTATTTATATATCCTAGCATAGCTGAAAAATGGGCTCATGAAGAGCGAATCGAAGATTTTTTGGCATCATGCTCTCGCAGCTTTGCAACCACAAACGCAATGTTTGAACCGTCGTGGCGGTGAATTTTGCGTTTGCAGCGAAGTGAGAAGATTGCCTGGTCGAAAAAAGATTCTGAGCACGAATGAGACTATTTTTCAAAGCTCTCGTTTGTTCAACAATGCTGCCGCCTGCGGGGCAAAATAAGTTATAATAATATCCGCGCCAGCCCTTTTTATTGCTGTCAGCGACTCCATCATCACTTTTTCTTCATCCAGCCAGCCCATCTGCGCCGCCGCTTTGATCATCGCGTATTCACCGCTGACACTATATGCAGCCAAAGGCAAATCAAACTCCTGTTTGGCACGATAAATTACATCCAGATAAGCGAGCGCCGGTTTGACTATGATGATATCCGCGCCTTCTTCCACGTCCAGCGATATTTCCCGAATAGCCTCATCGGAGTTGGCCGGATCTATCTGATAAGCTTTCCTATCACCAAACTGTGGTGTACTTTCGGCCGCTTCACGGAAAGGCCCGTAGAAAGAGGATGAGTACTTTGCCGCGTAAGCCATAATCGGTATATCTTCCAAATTATTTTCATCTAGGGCTTCGCGAATTGCCGCGACTTGCCCATCCATCATTGCCGAGGGGGCAACCATATCCGCGCCCGCGTGCGCATGCGATACAGCCGTTTCCGCCAACACCTCCAGTGTTGCATCGTTTTGCACTTCTTCTTTTTCCAACACGCCGCAATGACCGTGGGTGGTATATTCGCACAGACAAACATCGGTAATAACTAAAATGTCGGGCACTTCATTTTTAATCCGCTTTACCGCCTGCTGGACAATACCATCTTTGGCAAACGCTCCCGTGGCCATATCATCTTTATGAGCCGGAATGCCGAAGAGCAGAATGGCGGGGATCGCCAGCTCTCGCGCTTTTTTTACTTCCGTGACTATATTATCCACAGACATCTGAAAATTGCCGGGCATGGATTGAATAGGTTTTTTGAAATTCTTGCCGCCAACTACAAAAAGTGGATAGACCAGATCGTCAATGCTAAGCCTTGTTTCGCGAATCAAACGCCGGAAGTTTTCATTCTTTCTTAATCGACGGGCACGATATTCCGGAAATTGCATATTCTAATCCTCCTTAACGCTTATCTCTTTATCGGTAAGATAGCAGGCGGGATCAGACCCCCAAATTTCTCCCGCCGTTTCGGCTCTCGCCCGGAAATTGCCGGCGCAAATATCCAACCAGCGGCACTGTAAGCAGCGTCCTTTTACATATTTCTTTTTTTGTTTTAGCTTGGCCAATAGTTCATTCCCCTCATCAAGCCAGATTTCACTAAACGGCCTTTGGCGAACATTGCCCAGAGGCCGGTTGCGCCAGAATTGATCGGCATAAACTTCGCCGTCCCAGCTGACACAGCCGATACCGAGGCCGGAGCTGTTGCCTTCATTCATTTGCAGAAGCTCTAATACTTCCTTTGCCCGGACGGGATTTTCGTTTTCCAACTTTAAATACAAATAAGGGCCATCGGCATGATTATCCACGGTGAGAATTTCTTTCTGTTCGCCTGCATCAAAGAGTTCTTTTGTCCGCTTCATGATTAAATCAAGAAGCCCGCGGGTCTCTTCATGAGTCAAATCTTCTTTCCTCAGTTGGGAGCCGCGGCCGGTGTAAACAAGATGATAGAAACACAATCTTTCAATTTTTTCCGTCGCCAGCAAATCGAACATCGCCGGTACGTCCGGTAGATTATGTTTGTTCACGGTAAAGCGGATACCGACTTTAATTCCGGCATCGCGGCAATTTCTTATTCCAACGATTGCCGCAGCAAACGCGCCCTTCTTACCCCGGAAGCGGTCATGTGTCTTTTCCAAACCATCGAGGCTCACACCGACGTAGGAAAGGCCTATTTTTTGCAGTTTTGCCGCCACTTCTTTTGTAATCAGCGTGCCGTTGGTGGAAATGACGGCCCGCATTTCTTTACCTACGGCGTATTGCGCCAACTCCAATAAATCAGAACGCAAAAGAGGTTCGCCGCCGGAAAAAAGAATCACCGGTGAGCCGAACTGAGCCAGATCGTCAATGAGTTTTTTGCCTTCTTCCGTGGTCAATTCGTCGGGATAATGAGTATCGTCGGAATTAGAATAACAATGGATACACTTTAAGTTGCAGCGGCGCGTCATATTCCAGACGATAACCGGCCTTTTATCGGCGGAAAACTGTAACAGATGAGAGGGAAGCATGCCAGAATGCCTGCCATAGCGCAGAACATCGGATGGCTCCACCGCACCACAATATAGTTTGGATATGCCGATCATTTTTTCTGCCCCTCAGACCTGTCGCGAACAATTTCCTTTTCAAAATAATCAATCAAAGCCCGAACCAGCCCCTCTATTGTATATTCTTCCTGATGGATGTCCACAGAAAATCCCGCTTTTTTCGCGGCGGCCGCAGTAACAGGTCCGATGCAGGCAATTTTGATCTTGGGCGGATAGGAAAAATCATTACCCATAATTTCCACGAAATTATTGACTGTCGAAGAACTGGTAAAAGTAATCACGTCCACTCGATTTTCATTAAATAGCTTTTCTATTTCTTCCTTCTTCTTCCCTGAACTTACTGTTTCGTAAGCTGTAACCACATCAACCTTAGCTCCGAGTTTTTTCAAACCCGCGGGAAGAACATCACGCGCTTTGGCCGCCCGCGGAATAAGTATTTTCTTTTTCCGCAAATCGATGCCGGCAAATGATTTAAGAATTCCTTCGGAAATAAAGTAATCGGGAACGAGATCAACCTTCATGCCTCTGTTTTCAATTTGCCTGGCCGTGGCCGGGCCGATACAGCAAATTTTAATTCCTTTCAGATCACGAATGTCTTTTTCTTTTTCCAGTAGTCTTTCCAAAAAGAATTGAACGCCGTTAGCGCTCGTGAATATCAGCCAATCGTAATTTTCCAGATTTTTTATTGCCACGTCAAGGTCATGCCAATCCGATGGAGGAACAATCTTAATTGTCGGAAAGTGAATAGGATACGCTCCTTCTCTTGCCAGCAGTCGCGCTAATTCATCAGCTTGCGCCTTCGGTCGAGTGATAACAATGCCCCGGCCCAAAAGCGGTTTTTGTTCAAACCAGCAGAGTGTCCGGTGCATATCGACCACTTTACCCACGACAAGAATTGCCGGAGGCGAAAAATTACGCTTCTGCGCCAGTTCGGCGATATTGTCCAGCGTTCCGGTGATGGTTTCCTGCTGCGGCGTTGTACCCCAGCGAATAAGAGCCGCCGGTGTTTCCGGCGCTTTGCCGTTTTTAAACAACTCCTCTACAATTTGAGCTATATTTTTCACGCCCATCAGGAAAACCAGGGTGCCTATACCGCATAAGGCCTTCCAATCGATATCGCTTTTTTCCTTTACCGGGTCTTCATGGCCGGTGACAAAAGCCACCGTGGAAGTTAGCCCCCGATGAGTGAGCGGAATGCCCGCATAAGCAGGAACAGCTATCGCGGAGGTAACTCCCGGAACCACTTCAAAAGAGACACCCTTTGACGCGAGTGTTTCTGCCTCTTCTCCGCCGCGTCCGAAAATAAAAGGATCGCCACCTTTGAGACGGGCTACCGTATTGCCGTCCAGAGCTTCTTTTGCCAAGAGATAGTTTATCTTGTCCTGTGAGAGCGTGTGATCGCCGCCTTTTTTCCCCGCGTAAATAAAGCGGGCATCACTCTTGGCGTATTTCAATAACTCTTCATTTACCAGATGATCGTAAACAATGACATCGGCCAAGCGCAGATAATCTAACCCCTTGAGTGTGATTAAATCCGCATCGCCCGGACCCGCGCCGATTATATAAACTTTGCCGATTTTAGTTTTTTGATTCATAAATAAACATTTTTGGCATTCCCGCGTAGGCGGGAATCCAGTAATAAAAGTTTTAAAAGCAAATGACGTGAAATACTATTGAACAATTTCATTATACAAATCGCTCTATGCGGGATTCTTTTCTTCTATTAATCTTAGTTTCCACTTTCTATTCCATTTCTTTATTTGCTTTTCTCTCAGAATAGCTTCCTCTACTTTACTATAATATTCATAATACACAAGATCATGAACATTATATTTCTTTGTGAATCCATCTATAAAATTATGTTTGTGCTCATACACTCGTTTTGTTAAATTACTTGTCACACCAACATATAAAGTTCCATTCTTTTGACTCGCCAAAATATAAACATAATATTGTTTCATAAACAAAATTTATTAAAATAAAATCCACTGGATTCCCGCCTGCGCGGGAATGACACTGATATTGGATATTGGTTTCAGTAACCCAATTCCAGAAACTTTTTGCCGCCGCGCTCCAGAATCATTTCCGCGAGTTTTTTGCCCAGCTCTTCCGCTTCAAAAATAGTTCCTTTCACTTTATCCCTGATTATCCCCGAGCCCTGAGGCGAAGCCACAAGCCCTTCCAGTGAAAGCTTATCACCTTCCAGTTTGCCTAACGCGGCAATAGGCAAACGGCAGCCGCCGCCCAAATAGCGCAAGAAAGAACGCTCCGCTGTTATTTCCGTATTAGTCGGCGCGTGATTAATTTTCGCCAGAATTTTTTTTAGCTCATTGTCACCTGTTCTTACTTCCAGTCCCAAAGCGCCCTGTCCCACCGCAGGCAGCATCAATTCCACCGGCAGAAATTGCGTAATTCTCTGGACAAATCCCATTCGTTTCATGCCCGCCGCCGCGACAATAACACCGTCGAGCTTTTCCGTTTCTATTTTTCGTAGCCTCGTATCCAAATTACCGCGCAGGGGAACAATTACAGCGTCGGGCAATATATCCAGAAGTTGAGCGGAACGGCGCAATGATCCCGTGCCGATTTTTGCTCCTTTGGGCATTTGTTCGATCTTCCTGTTATCCCTGGATACCAGAATATCCCTGGCGTCTTCCCGCTGGAGAATCGCGGCAAACTCCAAACCGTCGGGAATTTCCGTGGGCACATCTTTCATGCTGTGCACTGCAAGATCAACTACACTGGAAAGAAGGGCGTCTTCAATCTCTTTGACAAACACTCCTTTGCCGCCGATTTTCAGCAGAGAGATATCCTGCATGATATCTCCGCTGGTTTTAATGATACGGATTTCGATAACCGTTTCCGGCATTATCTTTTTAATTTTTTCGGCAACGAAATCGGCTTGAGTTAAAGCCAGCTTGCTGCCACGGGTTCCGATTTTTATATTCATACCAATCTATTCATACTTTTATCGGGTTGTTCCGAAGACTGCCACTACAATCGGCATTATCATGCGGGGCACGTTCTCTGAACGCGCCGTCAATTACCTCTCACTAATATCTGCTCCATTATTCATCCAAACGAAAGATTTGCCTTACCGTCGCCACTATGTCTGTGGAACCAACTTCGGAACATTCTTCTTTTAAAACACTAACCGGAGTATGCAGTATCTTGTTGACAATGGAATTGACCAGAACTTTTATTTTTTCTTGTTCCTCCTGATCAATTTTTTGCATCCAGTTAGACGCCTTCTCCATTTCCGCCTGCGTAATTTCTTCGGCCTTGCTACGCAGGGACACTATCGTCGGCACAGCCTCCAATTCTTTCAACCAGTTAGTGTAACGCATTATTTCCTCTTCCACGATCGCTTCGGCCTTAAGCGCTTCTTTTTTGCGGATATTCATGTTTTCGTCGACAATATCCTGAAGATTGTCAATGTTATAAAGGTAAACATTATCGATGGAATCCGCCGCGGGATCAATGTCGCGCGGGACTGCTATGTCAATCAGGAACAACAGGCGATTTTTGCGCTGATGATGAATTTTACGGATTAAATCGGCAGTAACGATATAGTCAGGCGCGTCTGTTGAACTAATTACAATGTCGGCCTCGATCAGCTTTTCGCCCAAAGCGTCCAGCGATACAGCTTCTCCATGAAATTTCTCCGCCAGTTGCGCCGCGTGCGATGGCGATCTATTGGCGACGATTATATCCTCCGCCCCACTACTGATAAGATGCGTGCCGGTCAATTCGGCCATTTCTCCAGCCCCGATCAATAAAATTTTCCTGCCCGTAAGCGTTCCGAATATTTTCTTGGCCAACTCCACCGCAGCAAAGCTCACGGAAACCGGATTGACCGCTATCGCCGTTTCCGACCGGACGCGTTTGGCCGTGCGAAAAGCGCGGTGCATCAAGCGATTAAGAACGGTTCCGGTCGCGTTTCGTTCCAAAGCCCGGCGGTAAGCGTCTTTCACCTGCCCAAGAATTTGCGTTTCGCCCATCACCAGCGAATCAAGGCTGGACGCCACTCTAAAAATATGGCGCACCGCTTCCTTATCGCAATAATTGTAAAGACATTTTTCCGCTTCTTCCTGCGTCAGATTTCCATTTTGCGCCAAAAAATCAAAGAGGCTGCGGACAGTTTCCTCCTTCCCCTCGATGCTGGCGATAATTTCAATCCGGTTACAGGTGGAAATATGCAGCACTTCCTGCACGCCTTTTAAGGAAAGAAGCCGGGAAAAGAGGTCCTTTTCTTCCTCGCAACCGGCAAATATTTTTTCCCGAACAGCAAGCGGTGCTGTTTTATGATTTACGCCAATTAATACAATCATATCTTAAATAAAATCATGTAAAGTTGTAAAACAAAATCTCACACCAATATAAGATAACAAGAAGAGAATAAAGACGGCGCAGGAAACTACAGCCATCCGGAAACCTTTCCAGCCGATGGCGAGACGCTGATGCAGAAGAAATCCGTAAATAATCCAGGCACTAAATGTCCAAATAATTTTTGGATCTGCCGGCCAACCTCTCTCCCAGGTAAATCCCGCAAAAACCGCTCCGGCAA
>Ga0182027_10003441_pt1 | contig 25100 bp, 23 predicted proteins | sample 712E1DmetaG_FD_121300 | JGI IMG/M metagenome (GOLD analysis project Ga0182027, IMG submission 121300) | Permafrost microbial communities from Stordalen Mire, Sweden - 712E1D metaG (Illumina Assembly) | ecosystem: Environmental > Terrestrial > Soil > Wetlands > Permafrost | place: Sweden...
AAGACTTCCTTGGCAGCGCTGCAGGCGACCACAACGATGAATAAAATCTGACCCCAATATCCCGTGAACTTCCCTCTCAAAAAAAATCAGAAACTACCCCTCGGGACCTGCGGAATGTGGGTTCCAGCGGCGCTCCAAGGAATTATGAATAGTGAATTTGGAATAGTGAAACCAAGCCAGGCGATCCGCGCCTCTAAAATCCTTTCACTATTCAAAATTCAAAATTCAAAATTCAGTCTCCTTTCTCTATTCAAAATTCAAAATTCCCAATTCAGATGACCTACACCACCCTCACCTACAACGGAGTCGAGCAGTCACTGGCCGACTGGAACATCAGCCAGTGGCGCCGCGAGGTCTATAACCAGGCGAGCGATTCCTTTGCCTTCGATCTGCTCGCGGCCACGGATGCGCCGGAGATTTTTCCCTGCGGCGCCATGATCAAAATTTCCACGGGACGCACGCCGGCATCGGGGCCGGCAGCCACCCCTGCCGGACTGCCATTGGCCGGCGTGCTCTCGTGGACCGGCGGCCAAACATGGTTCGTGGGCTGGCGCGTCCAGAACGTCCGCGTCGGCTCGGCGCAAATGGAGGCTTTCTCCTACCAGTTCGCCGGGCCGTGGGACTTTTTCTTCGAGCGCCTGGTGTTTATGAAGCTGTGGCTGACCTTCAGCCTCGCGCTCGGCCGGCAGATCGCCGACTGGCGCAGCCAGGTCGTCCTCGGCCAGAGCGTGACCCTGCTGACGGGCGCCGGGGACACGGTGACCGGCACGGTCGCGACGAACCTGATGTCCATCAGCCAGCAGTTAAAGGAGATAGCAGCCTATGTCATCGCGCAAAGTTCTTACGAGCAAACGGTCAACGGCCTCGGCTGGCCGGCGGGCGGGCAGATCCAGTTCGACAACCTCACGGCGGATGCCAGCGGCAATTACCACCTATTGCCGGCGCCTGGCGCAAATTGCAAAATCCCGGACTTTGTTCCGGGGTTCGCGGGCGCAAGCGGAGATACATCGGCAAGCACGTCTGGCCTTATGCTGCGCGCTCCTCTCGATGCGGTGAATGACCTGACGTGCGCGGAGTGTTTCCGCAGGCAATTGCGCTGGATCGGCGCGGTCGGCAGCCCGGTCGTCTGGTTCGATTACACCACCACGCCGCCGACGCTCAAAGTGAGCACGCGCGACCAGTTGCCTTCCGTCACGCTCCCATTTCCCCCATCCCTCCCATCTGTCGGATCCGTCGGATCCGTCGGATCCGTCGAATCCATCAAGATCCAGCGCCGCGACGACCTCATCCCTTCGGCGATTGCCTTCAAGTACCGCATCAGCGGCCAGGTGGCGGGGACGCCTTACACCGTGATCGAAAATGATGTCGCGGCGACGGTGGACGGCGCGGTGGTCGAAGGCATCGGCCAGTGGGGCGCCCTGACCACGTTGACCGGAGGCTCGCTGACAAGCGAACAGCAGACTCAATTGCCGCAACAAGCTCGGCGTTTAGCCGCGCCTGTTGCGACCTTCGACTTTGAAGGCCAGTCCACGGGCGCGGCGCGCGGCACGATCCTGACCGCGCCGCTGAATCTGGCCGATCCCGCCGGCAGCGGCGCATCCCTCCCATTCTGGGTCGCATTATTCCCGCAACTCGCCAACGTGAGCAACCTGGCCTTTTACCACGATCCGGCGGGGGCGGTTTCGCCGACCATGGTGGATAGCAATGGGAATCCTGTGAATACTGGGATTTATGGGAATGTATTGCTCGATGGGGCGGTGGCGCCGTGGATGTATGTCAATAATACGCCGGAGGGCGGCACGCCGGGGCAATGCGTCCCGGCAACCATCACGGCGTATTTCAGCTACACCGACAACGCGAGCGACACCGCCACCGCCGTCAACACCGGCACCGTGCAATGCCATCCCTTGACGATCAAGGTGAAGTTGACCAATTTGTCCTCTGGGACCTATATGTCCCAGCCTTTCCTGACCAACCTAGGCGAGCCGATTCCTTATGGCCTGCCGGGCTTCATCTACGCCATCGAACGCATCCCGCAATACCAGGGCAGTTTTACGGTGATCGAGCCAGAGATCAGCGATGTATGCCCAATGGGCCATTGCCTGAACCTTTCAGGCGGCAATCCCGACTGGGTCGAAATGAACGCCTGCATCCAGCAGGTGACTTACGATGACACGGGAAGGACGGAATTGACCTTCGGCCCCGCGCAACACCTGGGGGCGGCGGACCTGGTGGAACGGCTCCGCGTCAACCGGGGTCCGCGGATGCTTTTCCTCATCGGGCAGGACCAGCTTAACAGGACGCCGAACAGCGGCCCGACGGCGTTGGGAGAGAATGTGCCGGTCAGTTCGCCATCGCCCGGCAACAAGGTTTGCAGCGATCTGCTGATCCCGCAGAGTTTAAGCGACTTGCAAAGCCATTTAAGCGCCTATGCCACGGCGTTGCCTGGCTTCTACGCCTGGGCCAAAAACCTCCAGCGCGCCGGCCTGAGCATTTTGGACGCCGGCCCCGGCCTCCTGCTCTCCAGCGGATCCGCCGGCACGCTCGACACCGCCTACGTCAAGATCAGCGTCGCCCAACTCCTATCTGTCGTATCCGGCCAACCCGTCAAATTCTACGAGCTGAACACCTGCGAGGGAGGCGACGCCACGACCTACCGCACATTCCTCTGCACAGGCGCATATCATCATTCGTGAAAAAATGCTAAAGGCTAAATGCTGAATGCTAAAACTATGACCCCTTTCCCCTTCAGCCTTCAGCCACCAGCCTTTGTTTTAGCCTTTAGCCTTCAGCCTTCAGCCTTTGTTTCAACCTTCAGCCTTCAGCGTTTAGCCTTTGTTTTAGCCTTCAGCCTTCAGCGTTTAGCCTTTGTTTTAGCCTTCAGCCTTTAGCCTTTAGCCTTTTTCCCCATGAGCAACCGCTTCCCCTGCGCCTGCCCCCGCGCCCGCCAGATCGTCGGCAAAAAATCCTGGCTCGGTTACGCCGGCGCTTTCGCCTTCCCCGGCTTCAAAGCCAACTGGGTCAGCACCTATGAGCACGATCCACCCCTCGGCGGCACTTATTACGGAGCCGCCACCGGTGGCGCATGGCAATTCACCGCCGACGGCGGCTCCCTCACCGGCAGCGCTGCCAACTTCATCGTCGGCGACCTCGTCCTCCGCCAGTTCCCACCCATCGGCCCCGTCACCGACTACCTCACCGGCAACGTCCAGAGCTACCCAAAATACTGGAACGTCTATGTCTGCACCGCCGCCATCACCGCCAGCGCCACCGATCCCGACACCGACACCACCCATTTCCAGCCCTGGCCTTTCTGGGATAACGACCTCGGCGCATCCAACGGAAGCGGCCCCAGCGGCTGGCCCTCCGGCCTCGAATTCCTTGGCTACTTCGCCCAAACCACCGACACCGCCTATGCCAAACTCACCGTCACCACCGAACTCGACAACTTCCCCCTCTACCCCGCCACCTTGACCGGCCTGATCGCCAAACTCGGCGTCTCCAACGACACCGCCCAATCCTACGCCAACATGGCCGTCCAGGAGACCGCCGCCAGCGGCACATTCGTCTATGACTGGACCTTCCCATCCTCCAGCTTCGGCGGCGCGCTGGGCATTCTCGACGGCGCGACGGCCGCCTACACTCCGCCCGGCACAACGCCCAGCAGCCAGCAGGCCAATTTCATCTTCCCGGCCGTCCCCGCCCGCCGCCCGACCTATTACCAGCTCGTCTTCAACAACGATGGCACACTTGCCAGCGTCTTTACCGAAGGCCCTCCTGACTGGACCGTCAGCACGTCCCCTTATCCCGCTTTGGTCAGTTGGAGCTTCAGCGCCGCCACCATCGAGCTTGAATTCGCCGCCTGGAGTTGGAATGACGACGTAATATATAATGGGACCGTTGCCGCCCTGGCCACCGCTCCCGGCACCATCACCCAAACCCTCACCCTGGGCGGCGCCGCCTACACATTGTCCGCCTTGGCCACCCAAGCCGCCGCCTTGCGCGACGCCGTCAGCTTCGACAGCATTCCCTGGCGCACCAGTTGGACCAACACCTATGGCGCCGGCGCCGCCGTTGTCACGACGCAGAATACAGTCGCCAACGGCTTCACCTCCCTCAACGAAAGCGGCCAGGTAGGAACCCCTGTGACATGGGCCGTTGCCATCAATGGCAGTCCGGCGGGATATTTGAGCGGCCCCTTCCCCTACTTCAGCACCAAAGCCCAGGTAGACATCTGTGGCAATTATTGTGTCCGCACCTATCAAGAAGGCGCGTCAGGCCCCGTGGCCTGCGCCAACGGCAACGTGGACGGCTACTCCCCCTTCATCCTCAGTCCTCCATCCACGCCCGGCCAGGCCCGCGCCGCCTACAACGCCTCCCAATGCTGACAATTGCGCCCCTTGCAACCCCCTTTCCAGGCCCTTGCAATGTCCCCGCAACCCCCGCGCAACCCCCCTGCGCCGGCCAAACTTCTCCGCCCGACTTTACGCAACCTCGCGTCTTTTTACACGGACAGGGCGCAATCTGGAAGCCGGCGACTTCACGACCAGGCTGATACCAGGGGCTTCGGCGAGTCTGTTGCGTTTGAGGCGTAGCTCTTTCAATGGGAATCAAACGGCACAGTCTCGGCGAAGCGGGGCATTCTGTCATTTTCCAGCTTTCCGGGCTTGACCCCTTCACCTTCATGTTACTCCGAACTGTCGTCCCTGCCCAAAGCTTTGCGCACCACCATTTTAACATCAATCCCAAACCATTTGACCTTCGTCTTCTCAATGAGACGCTTGTTCAGATTAAAGTCTAGCATATAGCCTTCACTCTCATCGTAGATATAGATGTAGGGGCTGGTTTCCATTTGGGCGGGTGTAGTGACTTCCTTATAATCAAAAAAGAATTGATGGACCTTGTAAATGTGGCCCGACTTAGATTGGGCCTCGGCCAGCGACATTCCAATGACGTATTTACTCCCTTTTCGTGATTCCTTGCATCCGGCGAGAAGGCAAAGCGCGAAAACCAGAATGGCGAGCACTCGAAGGAGCTGTGCTCGCCGCTTATCAGAATGTTGAAAAACCATTCTTACGTAAAGTTGGATGTCACGTAACAGAGTCACCCATTAGGGCAGGTGTCAGTCCTCGGAATCGCGTAAAATGTTCTGACATGACGACTTTCTCAGCCCGGCATTCCTCGCGGGAAATCCGCAAGTTCAATGGCAACATGAATTGGCGCTGGGCTTGTGAAATCGAACGCCGATGGCCTGTTGGTTTGCGCCCACCAGGCTGACATTGGCGGCCATGAATTTTCCGCCGGCAATCCAATCGCAAGCGGCCACGCATTGCCAGGCCGCCGCAGCCATCAAGCCTTCGCCTAATACCAGTTTTGGACTGAGGCGCGGTCCCCTCCAATCCGCCCAGGCGCCGGCTTCCGCCGCATCGGTGCGCGGACTGTCATTGCGGCCGTCACACAGGATTTCAGCCTGGTTCTGAGGAGGCATCTGGGCCCGCATCTTTCTTGCGGCCAGCTTTCGGTTCGCCAATGCGGTGTAAGGATGCGCGTCGGTGATCAATTCCAGTTCCACTCCCAAGGTCCATTCGGGATTCAGACTCAGGCAGAGCGCTCCCGCGCCGCCGCTGATGACGGCGCGGTGATCAAAATGCCAGAGGGCATCGGCCAGCAGCCAGTTGATTTCCTCGGCGCCAATGACGAGGGAGGCATCCACCCGGCCCTCCAGGAGCCAGTCAACCCCCAGGGCCAGTCCTTGCAAATATGAGGAAGGGTCTCCAGCCAGCGTGCAAACCAACGGTGTGTTTTCCAACAGGGCTGCCACATGGCTGGCTGGCGCGGCAAAAACGGTTTCGGGAAACAGCAGGGGGCTGGCAGTGGCGGCGTCTTGCAGCGTCTCCTCGAAAAAACGGAAGGAAAACTGGACGCAGCCGGACTGCAGGCAGACGATGATCCCGATTCGGGGATAAGCTCGCTGGCTGTTTTGAACGGATTTAACGGCCTCCAGCGCCGCCGCCGCCGCGTAATGGGTGATGGGACTGGTGCGCCGCAAACGGGGATGGGCCAGAAAGGACGGCCGGATTGCGGGGTTGGGAACGGGGCGCATCTTCAATGGATTTTGCCAGCCTGGACGCGTCAGCGGCTGGATCGGCAGAGGCTCGTTTCTTGCCAGCGCGTCGCGCAGAGCTTCCACAGTCCAACCCGCCGGGCTGACGCTGCCCAACCCGGACACGAATACCCGGCTCATGGCCACCTCCGCAGAATCAAGGTGGCATTAACGCCGCCGAACCCAAAGGAGTTGGAAAGCACAACATTGACCAGAGCGTCTTCCGGTTTGGCGACAATCCGAAAAGAACAGGCCGGGTCGGGGGTTTCAAATGCGATTTCCGGCGGCAGCCATTGTTCGCGCAAACACATCAGGCAAACCACGGCTTCCACCGAACCCGCGCCACCCAGCAGATGTCCGATGCCGGCTTTGGTGGAGCTGACGGGCAGGCTGCCGGCCCGGCGGCCTGCCCAGCGGCTGATGGCTTTGGCCTCGGCTTGGTCATTCAAAGGCGTTCCCGTTCCGTGTGCGTTGATGTAGTCCACTTCTGCCGCCGTGATATGCGCGCTCGCGCAGGCCAGTTGCATTGCCTGCCAAGCCGCGTCGCCTTCCGGGTGCGGTTGTGTCAAATGGTGGCGATCCATGCTGGCGCCGTATCCGATGATTTCTCCCAGAATCCCGGCCCCGCGCTTTCGGGCGGAATCGGAGGTTTCGAGCGTGATCACCGCGGCGCCTTCGCCCAGGGCCAACCCGTCTCGATGCGCGTCAAAAGGCCGGCAACGGGTCGGCGACATGGCTTGCAAGGAGTCGAAGCCGGAGAATCCCATTTGGCTGAGGGCATCAAAACCACCGGCCAATACATGGTCGGTTTGCCCACGCCGGATCATTTCCCAGGCCTCGCCAATGGCGTTGGTCCCGGAAGCGCAGGCATTGGACAGGATCGTGACCGGCCCGGCAAAACCCACGGAGTCCGCCACCATGGCGGCCTGAGTTTGGGGCTGATAATGCAAAGCCCGCGTGGGCTGCATGGTTTGCCGCTTGGGCATGCCGACAGCCTGGCGAAAATAATCTTCCCCAAGCGACATGCCGCCGGCGGTGGTGCCGAGAACAACCGGCAAATGATCGGAGGGTTCCCAACCGGACTGCTGCCAGGCTTCCTGCGCCGCCAGCCACAACATGAGGCCGGCCCGATCCAGCCGTTTTTGTTGCCGTTGGGTCAATGGCGTCGGCGGCAGCATGGACGGCAAATCCACCTGTGCCGCGGTTTTCACCCGCTGACGGCTGACATCGAAGAGGGTGACGGGACGGAACCCGGTTTTGCCGGAACGGAACGCGGCGGCGTTCTGTTGCCATCCCCGTCCCAGCGACGTGACAATGCCGGCGCCGGTGATCACGACGCGCGGCGGAGGCGAGGGGAATGGCGTTCTTGGAAATAGCATAATCGCTCCAGCATCACACCGGCGGGGTTTGGGCGAGCCGATAAACGCTCTGCCGGAAACCGAGGTTCATTGGGTAAAACAAATTCTTCCAGGAAGTGGTTCCCCACAGGCGTTTGAAAATGGAGGGGATGGAATAGACCTCCTTGAATGCGCGATAATACCCTTCCAACAGTTGGTCGGCGGTCAGGGTCTTTGGTTTGAAAACCACATGGTTGGCATCGTAGAGAGACCAGTCGCGGGTCAGAATGCGATCCTCCTGGGCCAACCGCTTATGGAGCCGGGTGCCGGGATAGGGCGTGAGGATGGAGAAGTAGGCCACTTCAATTTTGGCCTGCAAGACAAATCCCAGCGTGCGGTCGAATACCCCCTCGTCATCGTTGTCAAAACCAAACACAAATGAGCCGTCAATGCCGATGCCGTGGTCGTGGATTTTTTCAACGATCTCGGAATACTGACTCGGACGGTTGACGCGCTTGCCGATCGCGGCAATAGTTTCCGGGGAGAGCGATTCGAAGCCCACGAACAGTCCCTTGCACCCGCTTTGCCGGCAGAGTCTCAGGATTTCCGGATCGCCGGCAATGTTGACCGAGGCCTGGCCAAACCAATTCAGCTTCAAATCGGCGATGCGGGTTAATAACTCCCGGGCATAGGCGCGGTTGCTGATGATGTTGTCATCAATGAAAAACACGCAGTTCTTGAGTGAGAAAGCGCCCCGATGGAAAGGAGTCAGCCCCCGAAGTTCCTCCAAGACTTCCTCCTGCGGCCGGTTGCGATATTTCCCTCCAAAGGCGCTGGTCACGGCGCAAAACTCGCAGTCCATCGGGCAACCCCGGGTGGTTTCGACAAAATGAACCGGCAGATATTTTTTGTTTTCGTACAGGTTCCAGTCTGGCTGCGGAAGCCCCGCCAGCGCAGGCAGGCCGTTGCGATGAAGGTAGATGGGCTGGAGCCGCTGGCGTTCGAAATCCCGCAGCAATTCCGGCCACAGCCCTTCGGCTTCCCCAATCACCACACTATCACAGTGCGCTTGCGCCTCGTCGGGCAGGCACGAGACGTGCATCCCGCCCATCACAACCTGGATGCCGCGCCGCCGGAAATGATCGGCGATCTCATAGGCGCGCTGGATGGTGGTGGTCATGGCGGTGATGCCCACTAGGTCGGCCTCTTGGTTCAGGTCCAACCGCTCGACCTTTTCGTCCACAATCGTGGTCTGCCAGCCCGTTGGCGTCAGCGCCGCCACTTTCAGCAGGCCCAGGCATGGCATGCGAAAGAAGAACTTGTCGCCCATCAGGCTTTTCGTTGAGAGCGGGGAGATCAGCAACAGCTTCTTCATCGCGTTACCTTCCCATTTCCGTTCACGCCCTGCGGCCAAAGGCGTTGAATGGTGGAAAAATAGCTCCATAACGGACCGACGGCGCCCTTTTTGCGCAGACGCTCGATCAGGCTGGTGTAGGCAGGCCCCGGGTCGCCCACAATCCAGTTGGGCGCGCGCCGGGCAAATTCCGTGAGCTGGGCAAAGACCCCGTCAACCGAAAGACCGGGCGCAAGATAATACGTGGGGCGGAGCAAATCGCTGTCCTGGCCGATGCAGCCTTCGGCCAGAGCCTGCTGAAACAGGGGCGTGCCTGGATAGATGCGCATCCCCGCCACGGCCATCATCACGGCGTTCTTGATCCGCAAGGAGGCCTGGAATCCGCGCTGCTGGGTTTCCAGGGTTTCGCCGGGGCCGCCGCTGATGAGGAAATGGCAGACATCAATGTTCTCCCGGCTGGCCAGCTCGCTGGAATGCAGGATGTCATCGAAGGTGAAGCCCTTTTGGTAGGCCGCCAGAACCTCGTCGCAGAAACTGTCCGTTCCAAACTCAATGTGCGCAAGCCCGGCCCGCTTCATCAATTTCATGATCTCCGGCGTCAGCCCTTGCGGGCGCAGAAAACAGGCCCAGGACAACTTCACGTTGCGGCGCAGAATGGCCTCGCAGGTTTCCGTGACGTGGTGATGGGAAGAATTGAAGACAGAATCCACCACAAACGTATACCGGGCGCCCAGGCGTTGCAATTGCGCAAACTCGTCGGCGACGCCTTCCGGGGAGTGATGGCGGTAATGTGTGCCTTCAATGACCGGATAGGTGCAATAACAACAGTGGCAGGCGCAGCCGCGCTGCGTCTGGACATTCAACATCCCGCTGGCGCGCAGGTAGTACTCCGCGATGGGTGCCGGACGGTCGGCGTCTTCCAACGCGGGCCCGCCCGTGCTGCGGGCCGGCGGGTTGATGACAACCTTCCCTTTTTCACGGTAAACCAGGCCGGGGATGCCGGAAAAGCCGCCGCCGTTGTTGAGGGCGGCGAGCAGGGAAACAAAACCCGCCTCGCCCTCGCCACAGATGCCATAATCGGCGCCGGACAATTCCAGCAGTTGCCGGGGAAAAATGCTGAAGCCGCTGCCGCCCACCACGACCGGACCTTTGATTTTCCGCCGGATCGTTTCAACCAGCCACGAGAGGTTGTCAAAGAAGATCTCCCGTTTGCGGATGGCCACGTCGTCAATGTTGCGGACGGAAATGCCAACGGCATCGGGTTGGTAACGGGCCAAAACAGATTCGATGCCTTCCGCGCCGGCCAGGCTGTCGGCCCAGAGGGTGTGGTGGCCGGCCCGGCGCAGGGCGGAGTTCAAGTAGGCCAGCCCCAGCGGGAACACCGGGTCGGGCGCGGTGTAGCGGTTGTTGCTGATCAGGAGGACCTTGCCGCCCATAAAACTCCTAGCGGCTCAGGACCGCTTCCGGCGCGGTCCTGGTTTCCGCCCCGCCTTGACGGTAGAACGCCGCGAGACTCTCTTCCGAGGGGGCGAGATTTTCCGCCGCCAGCGCCTCCATAACCCTGGCTTCGTCCATGATGAAACGATTCCTCCGGTAAATGGGGTAGGCTTCCTGCAGGGGTCGCGGCGTCATGTTGATCGTCACCAAATTTGCCCCCGCCCGCAATCCCCGCCGGTATCCATCTCCATTGGCGCCCTGCGCCAGATTCAAGGCGCTGACCGCCGGAATGACCCAATCCAGACGCATCAAGCGCAGGGCGGCCATGCAATTCAAAACGGTTTCCACATCGCTGGGTTGCGCGTCAGCCAGGGGAGTGTCGCTGCCGGGAACAAAAGGGCTGACGCTGCAACCCCGCAAGGGCAACTGGCTGGCCAAGCGGTGGTTCTCCAGCAAATGGGACACCTCCTGTCCAGGCAGGCCGGCAATGAAACCGGAGCTGACATGCCAGCCGTGGGCGGCCAGCCAGCGAATATGTTTGACTCGCTCGCTGAGGGAGCCGGGCGCTTGTTTGCGCCGATAATCCAACGCGTCGGCCGTTTCATATTTCAGAATGTAAAGGGAAGCGCCCGCCTCCTTCAGCTCCCGGTAAATCGGGTAGTCATGTGTGCCCAGGCCGACGCTGATGCCGAGCCGGGTCTCGCGGCGCAGGATTCGGATCAAAGGCAGGACCACCTCGCGCGCCGCCAACGCATCCTCGCCGCTTTGGATGTTGATGTCCGTCACCGTCTCCGGCCGGTGATGAATGAGAGTTTCGGCCAATTCCTCGAAATCCGCCCGCGCGCGGGACAGGGCGCGGTTGTCGCGGCGCATGCCGCAGTAATGGCAATTCTCCCGGCAATAATTGGAAACCTCCACCACCGCGCGGACAAACACCCGCCGGCCGAAAAGCTTTCGGGTGGCACAGGCCGCCTGTTCATGAAAGGCGGTTTGGTCTGCTCCCGATGCGGTCAAATCCATCGCTGTTGGGAAATAATCCATGCGCGCCCATGGTAGCGGGCGCGGGGTCTGCTTCGCAAGAGCAACGTTCATTTCGCGCCGAACGTTCATTTCGCTTGGGTTCTCCCCGGCCGTCCGATAGGCTGGCGTTGTGGACCGGCTTGAGAATCATGTCGCCGTTATTCCTTGTTGGAACGAGGCGCAAACCATCGCTTCCGTGGTTCACTCCGTTCGCCGCCACATCCCCAGCATCGTGGTGGTGGACGACGGTTCAACAGACAACACGGCCAAACTGGCGGCCGAGTCCGGCGCACGGGTCGTTTCGCACCCCCGAAACCTTGGAAAGGGCGCGGCCGTGAAAACGGGTTTGACCACCGCGATGCGGAAAGGATTCGACCGGGCCTTGCTCATGGACGGCGACGGACAACATCAAGCCGGCGACATTCCCGCGTTTATCCAAAGGGCGGAAGCGACCCAGGCGGCCTTGGTGATCGGCAACCGCATGCACGATGCCATGTCCCTTCCGTGGTTGCGGCGGCAGGTCAACCGTTGGATGAGTTGGCAGATCTCGCGCCGGGTTGGGGAAAATCTGCCCGACACCCAGTGCGGCTTCCGTCTGGTGGACTTGAAAATCTGGGCGGCGTTGCCCTGCCACACCCGCCACTTTGAAATTGAATCGGAGATGCTGGTCGCCTTTTTGGACGCCGGCTGCCGTGTTGATTTTGTTCCGATCCAAGTCATTGGCCGGGGCGCGCACAGTCATATCAATCCGCTGACCGATGCCTGGCGATGGCGCCAGTGGTGGCGCAGTCTGCCCGCCGGCAGAAGAATACCGGATTCATTTTCTTCCCGCCGCAGCCTGGAGGATCATATTTTCAAATTGCATGAACTCAACCTCCGGCAGAATCAATCCAGCGAGTAGCGGCTCCAGTCGTTTTCGGAGATGGGTCATCAAGCTGATCTGGCTGGTGCTGGTCGGCGCTTTGCTGGGCTTTTGCTACAAGGAGGCTGTCCCCAGACTTTACCGCCCCGAAACCAGGGCCGGATTCCGGCTGGGCGCCGTTCATGGTTTCTTGATGCCAGTGGCGCTGCCCAATCTGCTGGTGGGAGAGGACGTGCCGATCTTTGCCGCCAATAACACGGGACGCAATTACAAGCTCGGTTACATCGCGGGCATCAATCTGTGCGGCTTGATTTTCTTTGGCATCGCCTTCCGCCCCCAAAAGGAGAAAAATCCCGCGCCGATCGGGTCATCCCCCTAATATATCCAGCCTCGGAACACTTCGATCACGTCCACCCGCCCGCCGGCCCAGTAATGATTGCGCGGCAAGTGAAAAGTCTGTTCCGCGCGGCGATAAACCAACTGCGCCGGCTGGCCGGGCTGGTTGGGATCATAAGCGGCGAAGAGGATCTCCGCTTCCGTTTCCCGGTGTCCAAACAACACCATCCCATGATTGATCGTCAACTGGGGAAAGCGCACCAGGTGGACAATGGGAATCACTCTCCGGCCAAAGGATTCGAGCAGCTTCGCCGAGACGCTTCTTTGATGTCGCCGCGAAATTGGGAAAACCATCCGCCAATGGCTGCGCAATGCGTAGGACTGCCACGCTCCTCCGCACTCCGCTTTGACCAGCGATTCCTCGGCCCGGCTGAAGGCGCGCAAGCCGTCGTAGCCCGGGAAGACGATCTTGTCCGATTCCCGGCTCGGCTGCCGCGGGCTGCGGCCAACCACTTGCCGGATAAGCCGGCGATACGAATCCGCCGCGACCGGAGGTTGGTTGCCCTCAAAACGGGCGTGATAGAAAAACTGGCGCGCGCTTCGCACCATGACGAAACAACGATGGGCGTATTGCGGCGGGGGATTGTTCTTCCGCGTCACCATGGCGCCGGTGGCCGGGTCCAGCCGGTATTCCCAGACCAGTTCGTTGGCGAACGAAAAGGTGTCGCGTTCAAAATCAAACGGTCGCGCTGGCGCTGCAGGCGGTAAAATCATGCTTGCGCCGAAAGGTATCCTTGCGATACGACACTGTAAATGCTTTACGAGCGCTGGCGGCAAATCGTCCGGGATCGAGGCGGGGAATGTGCCTTGCGTGAGCTTTCTTCCGGTCGTCAGTGGACTTTCGCCGAAATGGCGCGCCTGGCGGAAGGTGCGCCAGCGGCCTCCCAGCCGATGACTTTTCCCCGCGGCCACGATGCCGGGTTTGTATTTGCGGTCTTGCAGGCCTGGCGTTCCAAAGCCGTCGTCTGCCCCCTGGAGGCCGACCAAACCACCGCGCCGGCGGTGAGCCTGCCGCCGGCCCGCTGCATCCATTTGAAAACCACCTCCGCCACGACGGGCGCTCCCCGCTTCGTCGCCTTCACGGCGGAACAACTGGCGGCGGACGCGGAAAATATCGTGGCCACCATGGGATTGCGTCCCGATTGGCCCAATGTGGCCGCCATTTCCCTGGCGCATTCATACGGCTTCTCCAATTTGGTTTTGCCGCTCCTGTTGCACGGCATTCCGCTTCTTATTGCGCCATCGCCTTTGCCGGAAATTTTCCGGCAGGCGATAGTCGGCGCGAAAGTCCCGGCTCTGACCCTGCCGGCGGTGCCGGTGTTGTGGCGGGCCTGGCACGCCGCCGGGGTCATTCCGGCTCATGTTCGCCTGGCCATATCCGCGGGAGCTCCCTTGCCGCTGGCGCTGGAAACCGAGGTTTTTTCCGCCACCGGAATCAAGATTCATAATTTTTACGGCTCTTCTGAATGCGGCGGCATTGCTTATGATGCGACTCCGGTTCCCCGCGCGGAGGAAAGCTGCGCCGGGAAAGCGATGCGCAATGTTGATTTGCGAATAGGAGACGCCGGCTGCCTTGAAGTGCGCGGCAAAGCGGTTGGAGAGACTTACTGGCCAACCCCGTCCAGCGCCTTGAAGGCGGGCTGCTTCAAGACCAGTGACTTGGCCGAGATCCTCAACGGCGGGGTTCATCTTCGGGGCAGACTCGCCGACCAGATCAATGTGGCGGGCCGGAAAGTATCCCCCGCCGCCATCGAGCGAGTGTTGCTGAAGCACGATCAGGTTGGCGAGTGCCTGGCCTTCGGCGTGCCCAGCGCCGATGCGGACCGCGCCGAAGTCATCGTCGCCTGCATCGTGGCCAAGTCGCCGGTCACTGGAGAAGAGTTGAAGCAATTCTTGTTGAGAAGAATTCCGGCGTGGCAAATCCCCCGCGAATGGTGGTTTGTGGATTCGCTGGCCGGCAGCCGCCTCGGCAAGGTCTCCCGCGCGCAATGGCGGCAGGAATTCCTCAAACGGAAGCGGGCGCTTCAGACAATTCCGCCTATTGCCAATCCCAGCGAAAGGAGTTAAATTGTGAGCGATGAAACTGAGGTTCGACCTGGTGGAAGAGATCACGCCGGAGATGCTCATGGAAAGCGTTCTGGCGAACAATCACCGCTACAAGGCCGAGCCGCTTTTATCAAAAACTGGGACTGGCAGCTTGTCACCGGCCTCAACCGAGGATCGTGCGATCGAGGAAAAGCTCTCCATGGACCTAACCCGAAAACTCATGAGCAAGTCCGGCGGCGCTGCCTCTGAGTTGACGGGGCTGCCGGAAAGTCTGCTCCCGGAGAAAGACCCGGTCCGGTGACCATTCTTGAAGGGAATTACATACATCGTTACCCTTGCGGCCTGATTTTCCGGTGTCGTTCATGGGCCGTTCAATCACTTTTTTTGGACTGGCGGCGGTGCCGCAGACTTGGCCGGGCGCTGCGCCTCATTCGCCATGAACTTTTCCTTCCTGCCGCCAGCCAGGGAAACGGCAAGAATCTAACATAACGTATGATCCTCAAAGTTCATGCCAGTTTTTGCGCAATGTCGCCGTCCAGAATCTCCTTCACGGTGAACGGGACGATGATGCGGTGTTCCTCCCGGAAGAACCGCCCGATTTCCTGCATCGCATCGGTGCTGTAGTCAAACGAAACAAAGTACCCTTTCTCGCACTTCGCCCGCCGCATGGCTGTTTCAAAGGCATCTATATCCGGCCTGCCGGTCTTGTCTCTTTGCTTGACCTGTACCGCATAAAACCGTTCGTCCAGCGGCAATTCGTCCACTCCGGGTTGCTGCCGACCTTCCAAAGCGGAGACTGGGAAAATGCGCCCGTCAATGCCCTTGTCGCCCACTTGCGCCCTATTCTTCACGCCTCCTAACTCAACGACAGCCCAATTCTCAAATTCAAACGGCGGCAATTCTCGCAGCCTCTTTTCTGTCCACGGCAGGTTTCGCAGGACGAACCCACGCCCGATCTTCCAAAGCTGTTCCTCATCGCGCAATCCGCAATCCTTATGCAGCCGGTGGGCCATAACCCGGCAAGCGGTGGGGGAAATATCAATACCAATCCATTGCCGTTTCAAATTCTGCGCGGCAACCAAAGCCGTGCCACAACCGCAAAAGGCGTCCAAAACGATGTCGTTTTCGTTGCTGCTCATCTTGACAATGCGCTCCAGCAACGCCAGCGGCTTTTGAGTGGGATAACCAAGCCGTTCTTTGGCTTGCGAATTGATGGGCGGTATGTCCGTCCAAACACTATCCACGGGTCGTCCCTCTTGTTCGTCCAAGTATCGCTTCAATTGAGGGACAGCGCCAGGCTTTGTCTGGACAACCAGCCCATTCGCGTAAGCCTCCCGCATTCGATCTTGTGTCCAGCGCCATACACGTTTGACCCCGCAAAACTCATAGGTGAGATTTGGCCGGTCTGGATTTGGGTTAATCAAATTGTCCAACCGATAAACCCGCCCGTCCGGGTCACGATGGCAGTACTTCCCGGCGGTTTTGGCGTCCAGATTGTCCGGGTCATAGGCATTGTACGGCCGGTTGAATGTGATCTCCCAGCCGCCGCCATAGTAGAAAATCGTGTCGTGATTGTTTGGCAGACCAGTAAAGGCTAAACCCTTGGATAATGTTCGTTGCCAGATGATCTCGGTTTGGAAACTGTTCTCCCCGAAAATCTGGTCGAGCATGACCTTGACGTAGTGGCTGGCGTGCCAGTCGCAGTGGTAATAAAAACTCCCTGTCTTTTTCAAGACGCGGGCCAATTGCACACATCGCGGGCGCATGTAGTCAATGTACGCGTGCGTGGATTCGTGCCGGTCCTCAAATGACCGCTTCTCCTTAGTCTCGCCCCAGAACACTTCGTAGTTGCGATTCGAGTTGAACGGCGGGTCGATGTAAATCAGGTCAATACTTTCAGCGGGGAGTTGCGGAAGCTGGTCAATGTTGTCCCCGCAATAAATGATGCGGGTGTCCAGCATGGCGGACGGTCGGCCCGCAACCGCCGCTGGTTTCGGTTCTCCGCCCGGTTGCGATGCTTTTGCCAAAGGTGAGGGCTGATCGTTCATTGCGCCCTCACCTTACGCGATAAGCTGCTTTTACGGCAACTGTTTTCCGTCCGTTGTCCCCTGAACCACACTGGCGGAAGCGTCTTTCATGGATTGCCCCTTTCGGTTCAACCGATAGGCGCATTCGTCCGCGTAACGCTGCAAGTGCTTCTTGCTCATCTGGTGATAAACACCGTGATACCCTCGCTTGAACAAGGCCCAAAACGATTCAATCCCGTTCGTGTGGGCGTCACCGTCAACGAACTGCCTGCCACTGTGGTTGACCGCCGTTCGGATGTACCGATGTATATAATTCCCTTCTTGAAGCCATCCAGCGCGGCACGGATTTCCTGGCCAAAAAATCTGGCGCCTCGGCAAGGTTTCCCGCGCGCAATGGCGGCAGGAATTCCTCAAACGGAAGCGGGCTGCCGGTTGAGCCAACAGCGGGAGCAAGCTCCCGCACTCCAAATTGGCTGCGCTCATTCCTGTCTATTTGGCTGGCTGGAAACCGCCCAAGGTTAGCACGGCGGTCAATACTAAACGATCCTGGACGTGGATTTGCGCCCGGGCCTGAACCAGGCCCGCCAGCCTGCCAACGATCACGGCTTGGACCCTCATCGTTTCCCCCGGACACAGTGACCCGGGGATTTTCACCGTGCTCAAGGCGGCCAGTTTTAAGTTTCGCAAGGGCGGGATGGATGGATCGCTTTGGGCGACGATTCCCGCCAGTTGCGTCGCCGCTTCCACCAGCAGCACACCGGGGAAAATGGGTTCGCCGGGGAAGTGCCCGCGAAGAAACGGCTCATCGCCGCGCACCCGGTATTCGCCAACGCCTTCCTTGCCGGGCGTCAGGCTGAGCAGCCTGTCAATGAAACGGAACTCCGGGCCGTGCGGCAAAGTCCGCAACGCGGTTTCGAGCATGTCGTCTGTGGGTTTCATTGCCGGAGCGGTTCCACCACGGTGAAATTGGTGTCGGAATTGGTTTCAAACAGGCTGGCATCGAGCGGAGGGTTAATGATTCCGTGGCTGAAATCATTGCGCATGATGGAGCCATCGCTGAATTTCAGTTCGGTCGAGGCGGGCGAAAAATCGTTGGTGTGAACCCCGACCGAAATTTCACTCATGAACTTGCGGGCGGCCTGGCTCCTGGGCTGCAGCCGCAACTGGATAATGCCGTTGGTTTGGATGACTGACAGCAACTGGAAGTGCGAATCCAAATCCGCCCGGCTGCGCGGAAAACTGGCGTCCAACAAGGCCAGCGCATCGCGCCAGGGGCCGGATGAATTGCCGTTGAGCGGATATTTTTCCACCCGCTTGAGCCTCGGATAAATGATGAATAATTGGTCCGGCTGCCGCAGCACGATGGTCTGCGCCGGTTGTCCCAACTCCCAGCGGAAGCGGTTCGGCATGGCCACCCAGACTTTTCCGGTGGAAACCAGCGGTTGCGAAAGTGTTTTCAGCGCGCGGGTCTCCACGACATCCGCCGACCAGGTGTGAAGGTTCGTCTGCGCGGCAATCCACTGGTCCAAGAGCTTCTCGGACTGGGCCTGCGCGGTCATGGCAGCCAGGCTGAATGCGAGGCAAAGCCAGGCAAACGGCAAATTGGTTCGAGGTTTCATGGGGACGATGGAACACCGGAAGAATCCGCCGCGGATGGCTCCGGCCAGATGGGAACAAAATGAAACCATTGGCCGGCATGTTGCCGAATTTCCGGTTCAAATGCACGCATGATTTCCTGCGTGAGTTGGCCGCGCCCCTCCCGGTTGCCCAACGACTGGCGGTCGTATTCAAACTCGGCCAGCAGGCGGGCTTGATATCCGTGGTCTTTCCGCACGATCGTCACGCCCACGAGCGCGCAACCGGTGGCGCGGGCGAGTTCCGAGGCTGCCAACGAGGCTTGAAAGGGCCGCCCAAACAGGACAACCGTCGCTGACTTGACACTCGGCGGCCGGTCCACCAACAGCGCGACGGTGGCGCCGTCCTGCAATCGCTTGATGATTTCCACAAAGGCAAACCCGTCGCCGCCCACTACGATGGTCTCGATTCCCCAGCGCGCCCGCGATTGGCGGCGCAATTCCGTGAAACCCTGACCCGGTTCCGCTTGGGTGATGGTAATGAGTTTGACTCCGCGTTGCACCAGAAGCGGTCCGCCAACTTCCCAGTTGCCCAAATGCGGAGTCAGCAGCAGCACCCCGCGCCCGCGCTGCCGGGCTTTTTCATAGACGGCCCAGTCGGAATCTTCTGTCAGCCATATGTTCACTCCGATGCCGGCTTCATAACGCAAGAGGTCTTTTATCTTGATGGCGAACTGCCGGAAAAGCTGGCGCGCCGCCCTTTCGGCTGCGTTCCGATCGCCACTCAACACGGGCAGCAGATTGCGAATGACGACTTCCCGCCGTCGGGAGTGAAGGCGGTAATAAACTTCCGCCGCAAACAAACAAAGCAGCTCCAGCGCCGCCCCGGGCAAAACTCGCACGACCATCAAACCCAGCCGCCACACTGCGGGCGAATAGAATCTTGAGGGAGCCGGCGTTTTGCGCGTGGTGTCTGGTTGCTGGCCGCCTTGCAGGAAGCTCCACCTCCGGTAGGGCTGCGCTGCCGCGCCGCCCAAATTTGGTTGTTGGTTTGTTTGCAGAAAACTCCACCAGGCCGGCAGCAGACAAACAGCAATCAACACATTTGCGGCGATGCCGGCCGCGCAGACCTTGCCCAAGCTGGCCATGCCCGCATTGCCCGACCACGCCAAAGACCCAAACCCCGCAATGGCGGTTCCGCCGCACAGCAGCAGAGCGCGCCCGATGGAACGGCGAACCGCCCCGAGGTCGCCGCCGTGCCGCCGCAAAGCCAGTTGCATGAAAATGCTGTAGTCTATGCCGGTGCCCAAGATCAGGGGCACAGCCATCAGGTTGAGCAGATTCCACGACCAGCCCGCCAGGGACATCGTGACCAGCAAACAAAGACTGCTCAACAGCAGAACAGCCAGCCCCAGCAGCACTTCCGCCAGCCGTCGAAAAGCCAGCCACAATGAACCCAGGACCAGTGCCATCATCGGCGTCACCACCAGCCACATCCGGCTCTGCACACGCTCCAGCGTGGCGCCTCCCAGCAATCCCCAACTGGACAGCAAGACTTTTTTTTCCTCCAACCGGCTGGAAAGTTCCGTGAGCGCGGCGCCGGACACCGCATGGGTTGCCGGATAGACCAAACCCATGACAAACCACTCGTTGCCGGAGCGCGCGACAAATCTATTTAGCAACCACTGGCTCATGTCGTTGGTCGGCCAAAACACGTCCGGGCAACTGCCCGCCCGCGTCCAGGTTCGCAGCAACTCATCCGTCAGGAACAGCGCGTTGGTTTCGAAGCCTTCCTGCACGGCGGCGGCGCGCAACATCGGACCCTGAACTCCGAGCGCCGCGGCGGTGGCGCGGTTGGCCTGCTGATATTCCACCCGCGGCCACATCACGGTCGGCAGCAAATAACCGCCGATGGTGTGGTTGGAAACCGCTTGCTGTAAAATGCCCTCCGCCTGGGTAAGGCTCTCGAACACTTCCGGCTCGCGTTGGCCGGAAATGATCACCCACAGCGGATCTTGGGGAATGCCGACGGCCGCCGTCATTTCCTCCAACGCGGCCTCGGCTTCGCTGTGCTGCGGTTTGAGCGCATTGGCCGATCTGTCAAGCGGGGGAAGATGGAACGATAAAGCCAGCCCGGCACAGGCCGCCAGAACGATGGTGACGGTCACCGCCCATCGGCTGTAGGCTCGATCCGCCCGGCTGGTTGAGACAGGGATGTTTTCACGCGGCGGCATGAAATAAGACCGCCACGGCTGACGCGGCTGAGTTGCGCCGGCCTTCCATCGCGCCGGAAACAGCGGCGGCAGATAAACCAGCACCATCACCAACGCCGCCAGCGCCACGCCGATGGCCACCAGCGTGCCCAGTTGAGCCAGTCCCGGCAGCCCGCCCAGATTCAGCACCAGAAAGGCGCTGATGGTGGTGATGGCCGCCCAAAGAATGCTGGGGGAGATGGCGCGACGAATCTCCGAAATGCTCCGTTGCGGGTGGGACAGCGCTTCCTGATAATGGACCACGGCATAATCCACCGCCAACCCCAGCAGCACGGCGGCAAACCCCAGGCTCAGGACGCTGATGGTTCCCAGGACGAGGCTTCCCACCGCGACCGTGGCAATCAGGACCACCGCCAGCAACGCCAGCAGCCACAGCATGGGCAGCCAGCGCCGGTGCATCAGCCAGAACAGCGCCGCGATGATCAGTGCCGTGCCTATGACGGAACCGCTCAAATCGTGCTGCATGCTGGCGGCGGTTTCGGTCACAAAGGCCGGCCGCCCTGTATAACGCACAACCACACCCGCCCAATCGGCCTGATTTGCGCCCGCCTCCGCGACCATTTTCTGGACCGATTGCAGCCAGGCCGCGTTGGCGGGGTAGGCGGTCAGGTCCGGCCGCGCTGTCACATACAAAACCCGCAGCCTGCCATCCCCCGGGGCGAACATTCCCTGCCCTTGCTCGACCGACATTCCGCTGAAGTTTTTCAGCGCGGGCACATTCATCAAATCGTACGGATCGAAGGACCGCACCGCGATGTCCATCGGCGAGAGCGAGGTGGCCAGGACTTCCCGGGTTTCCCCCAGCACGGTGTGAAGCCGCCCGGCGGACAGCCGGTTGGTCAGTTCGCCAAAAACCAGGGGCGGCTGGTTGAACCACAGATAGCCCACAATTTCCGCCGCCTGCGCCGGATTTTCCATCCACGGCGGCTGCCAGGAGACGGCGGCGACCAGATTGGATTCCGCGCGCAGACGGGTTGCCAGAACTTCAGCCAGATGTTCCGCCTTGTCGGCGTCCGGGCCTCGCAGGGTGAGGATCAGCTCGTGCGCGTTGGCGAAATGCTGCTGGTAAATCTTCAGTCCTTGCACCGCCGGTTCTTCCGGCGGCAACAAATCGAGGACCTCCGTGTCAATCCGAAGCCGGCTTAGACCGAATGCCAATGGCAGGAGCAACAACAGCCACCACGCGCGGTTCCACCGGCTTTTCATGGTTCGAGGTATCCCTCCACGGTCTCACCGGAATTCACGTTTTCCAACCTCCAACTGCCGTCCGGCTTTCGGGAAAAATGCAAACGGCCGGGCAGCGATTCGCCGGCCAATGCCGCCCGCAAGTAGAGCCAGAGAAAGCGGGGCGGAGGACTATTCTTCCCGGCAAAACCCATTTGCCGGGGGGGAAACTGAATGAGCCAATGGGTGGAACTGGTTTGCGCCAGCACCAGCGGCATCGTCATTTTGAGAAACTGAACCGCGCACCGCCCGTCCGGATGACTGGCCACAACGACTTCGCCGCCCAGTTCGGGATAATGGCGGCCCGGCCGCCACAGCGCCTGCCCTTGCTGCACACGCCAACCCGGACCGGAAGCGGTGAACAACGATTCGTTTGCCGCCGTCATGCAGCCGGCGGAAAGAAAACCGCCCGCCAGCAGCGACAACCAAACCATAAGGCACAACCGTCGGCATTCGCGCAAAGCCATAGACCGGCTCATTGTTGCGGCGGCCCGGCGATTGTCAAAACTTTCTCAAGCCTTTCAAACCTTCCGACAGGTTGCTCCTCAGGCCTGACGGGGTTTCACCAGCAGCAGCACGATCCCGCCGACCAGCGAGAGCGCCCCGGCGACCGGCGGGATAAAGTGGCTGCGGGTGGTCTCAATGTGCATGCCGAGAAATTCAATAGGCTTGCCCGGGGTGTTGAAGGTGATGCCCGAGTACGCGAGCACCACGATGCCGAAAGTGACCAATAGGACGGCGACGATAGTCTTTGTGTTCATATAAAATCTCCAGTTCTTGTGTTTCGGTTGACAGCCCCGTCAGACGACCCTGCGGCCGGAAATGAGGTTGACGAGGATCATGATGATGGCGATGGCCAGCAGAATGTGAATAAACCCGCCGATGGCGTAACCGCTCACCAAGCCGAGCAGCCACAGAATGATCAATACCACTGCAATTGTGTACAACATATAATTTCTCTTTCCGTTTGTTTTACCTTCGAGTCACACTAGGCGATGCGCCGGTTCTTCGCTATGGGGTGTAACCCTACCGCGCCTCCCGGCAATCGCCCCGCGAAAAGCCCGGGCCAAAACCAGTTGTCAATTCAATGTGAAGTCCTGCGGGTTCCGCAGTGGTCTTCGCCAAAACCGGAAGCTATTCTTGCATCCGCCCGAAGCCGGAGCCGGCTGGAACCTCATCTCGCGGAACCCTTCGACAAAGGAAGGCTTTGGACCGGCTTTATGGCCGCTGCCGGGATTTCGATAATCGGACGCGCCGGCGGCGGGTTGGTTTGGTTCACGTATTTGCGAATGAGCCATTCCCGCTGCAACGCTTCCACCAGCCGCTCCAGTTCGATCATCGAGCTTTTGGTTTGCAGGACCAGCCCGGGCAGGTCCTTCGCCCCGTGGGCCGCGGCCTCGGCGATTTCCGGCAGTCGCGCCGCGCCATTCTGGACATTCTTCACCGCGAGATTCAGATTGGTCGCCGCCTCTTGGAATTCACTCAGCGTTTCGTTGGCCCGCGCCAGGAGATTTTGCGCTTCGTCCGCCAGCGCGGTGTCCGCGATCAGCTTCCCGGCGGTGCCTTTGCCCGCCTCGATACCCGCCGCCATGTTCTCCAGGCGGACGGCGAGATCATCCAGGTGCTGCCGGGTTTCCCCCAGGCCGGCGCCCAATTGGGTCCAGGCCTCCACGCCGGCGCTGGTCTTCTTCAACGCCGCCAGGGCTTCCTGGTGAATTTCCTCAATCGCGGATTCCAGCGCGCTTTCAAACTGCTCGGTGCAGGCGATGGAGGCGTTGACTTCCCGCAAAGGCCGGCCCTCGCCGCGGGTGATTTCAAAAAACGAATCTTCCGCCACCCCGAATTTCCTCTTGACGACCGCCGAGGAATCCACGCGCACGAACCGGAAAAAGTCGCGGCGGATGTGCGTTTCCGCTGCCATGCGGCCCGTCGGCTCCACCACCACGTCGGAAACCGACCCCACCAGCGTGCCCAGGAAATACACCTCCGAGCCTTCCCGGATTCCCGCCGCGCCCCCCTCCGGCAACACGATCCGCAACGGGACGCGGCCTTTGAACCAGCGCTGACTGTGGCCCGTCCACACGACGGCGGCAATCAGCACCGCGACCACGGCGAGCACGAAGACGCCCGTGATCTCGTTGACGCGCCGGAATTTGAATCGCTCTTCCATCAGTTTCTCCCGGCGGCCGCGTCTCTCTGAGCGGGAAAGTTCGGCAGGGTTGTTGTGGTATTCATGGTCACAGGTAAGTCAGCAGGGATACCGCGATGGAAATGGCAAACAGTCCGGTGACGGAGCGGGTGAGCGCCCGTTGGGTGGCTTGCGGGATTTCCGCGAACGACCCGCCGGCGCCCAGCCCGCCCACACAACAGGAAGCGCCGGCAAACAGGGCGGGCAGAATGCTCTTGACAACGACGTTGCATGCGTCCTTGGGCTGAACCGCGCTGGACACGGTGTCGGCAAACAGGAGCAAATCATGGCTGCCTTTCCCCATCCAGGCCGCGAACCAGTAGCCGCTGACAAAGGCGATGAAGATAAAGACAATCGTCAGGCAGAAAGTGGAGACCGCCATGCCCAGCACCCGCGGCAAAACCAGATGCGAGAATGGATCCTTTCCCAGAGCTTCCAGCGCGCGGACTTCCCCGTTGATTTTCAGGACTCCCAGTTCCGTCGTCATCGCGCTGCCGCTACGGACAATGACCACGAGGTTAATCAGCACCGGGCCGGCCTCGCGCGCCACCACGGCCATCAACAGCGGCCCGACCAGTTGCGACTGCCCCGCTTCACCCACCCAGAAGGTGAGTTGCACCACCACCGAAATGCCGAGGAACATCCCCAGGGCGGCGACAAACAGGAGCGGCTCCACGCCGATGGCCAGCACCTGGCGCGCAAAGGCCCTTCGCACCGCAGGCTCCCAGGAACGCGGCTGGACCCCAACGCAGAATACCGTCCCAATCACCGCCGCCACATGCCGCAATTCCATCCATTGTGCCCAAACCATTGCGCCCAATCCTCCAATGGCGCGCACGACCGTACTCCGAAGCACATCCGGCGCGTTGGTGGATTTTGCAAACACAGTATCCATCTCCGTTTTCGTTTTGAGGCAATGATTCTTATCAGCTAAAGCACACTACCCGCCGGTCTGCCCGTTGGCTATGGGGTGTAACCCTACCCGCATACGGGCGGGGCTGTTCAAAGACGGGTTCGTTTTGTAAGAATCCCTTGTTTAGGCCAATGCTCTTTTTGAGGCATCCATCATCACATACGCCTCAACATCGCGCCCATCTGGTCGCTATGCATTGCATTGTATTGCATTGCATTGGTGCATTGGGGTCACATCTAAACATTCGATTCTGCTGAAAAACCCCCTGTTTTGAAAAAGTTTTAGGGCAGTGCCGATCCTGAAGTTGACACCTCGACAGCGTGAACTATTCAAATTATTTTTAAAA
>Ga0182027_10003442_pt1 | contig 25087 bp, 23 predicted proteins | sample 712E1DmetaG_FD_121300 | JGI IMG/M metagenome (GOLD analysis project Ga0182027, IMG submission 121300) | Permafrost microbial communities from Stordalen Mire, Sweden - 712E1D metaG (Illumina Assembly) | ecosystem: Environmental > Terrestrial > Soil > Wetlands > Permafrost | place: Sweden...
AGTAATATTTCAATATTACAAAAAATAATTAAATTACTTGGGAAATCAGAAGACTTACTGGAATATGTCAAAGACAGACCGGGTCATGACAGAAGATATGCTTTGGATTGGTCAAAGATAAAAAATGATTTAGGCTGGGAACCATTAAGCGGCTTTGACGAATGGCTTGAAAAAACTGTTGCCTGGTATAAGGAAAATACCGATTGGTGGAAAAATGTCAAAAACGGAGCATACAAAGAATACTACCAAAAACAATACAGCAAATGATTAAATGCATCTTGGAAAATGGCCATGAAACATCCTTTAGGCATGTAGTTGTAGACGTAATTGTAGTTAACGGTAAGAATGAAATACTTTTGGTAAAAAGAGCGGCGAATTTAATTAATGGCGGAAAATATGCTATTCCCGGTGGCTTTGTCGACAGGAATGAAACAATAAGCGACGCGGGAATTAGAGAGGTTTTGGAAGAAACCGGATATAATGCGGAATCACTTTTATTGTTCAAAATAATAGACAATCCGAACAGGCCTAAGGAGGATAGGCAAAACATCGCATTTATTTACGTAGCAAAAGTTAAGGGAGGAGAGAAAGTATTAAATAGTGAAGTAAGCGAAATTAGTTGGTTTAATTTAAATCAACTGCCGGATAGAGATCAATTTGCTTTTGACCATTATGAGACCATTCAATTATATATTAAGTATCTTAAGGTAAAATTCACTTTACCTATTTTAGAAAGATTATGAAAACAAAAATTTTAGCAACCGGCTTAACCGGTCTAGTCGGCTCAAGATTTATGGAACTCTTAGATGAAGTTTATGAATTTGAGCACATGAGCTTAAGTAATGGAATAGATATTTTGGATAAAGAGGCGGTTTTTAATAAAATTTCATCTTCGGAGGCAAGTGTTGTGATTCATATGGCGGCTAAGGCGAATGTTGATGGCTGCGAAAAAGATAAAGAAAGAGATAAAGAATTATTGGAGTTCAAAAATTCTCAAGAGGCAGAAGAAGCATGGAGAAATGAAAAAACCGCTTGGGCGGTTAATGTTTTTGGGACACAGAATGTAGTTGACGCTTGCCAAAAAACTAATAAAAAATTAGTTTATATTTCTACGGATTTTGTTTTTGATGGCACTAAAAAATCTTACACGGAAGATGAAAAACCAAATCCGATTAATTGGTATGCAAAGACAAAATATGAGGGAGAAAAACTTATTCAAAATTCGGGTTTGGATTATATTATTGCCAGAATAGCTTATCCATATCGGGCCATGTTTGAGAGAAACGATTTTGTCAGAGGATTAATCGAGAAGCTTGGTAAAAGTGAGAAATTAACTATGGTTTGGGATCATATTATGGTGCCAACTTTTATAGATGACATCGCTAACGCTCTGGATATTTTAATTAGGACAGAACAAAAAGGAATATTTCACGTTGTGGGAAGTCAGAGGATAACCCCATTTAACGCGGCAATCGCAATAGCGCAGGAGTTCGGGTTTGATGAGTCTTTAATATCAAAAACAACCCGAAACGAATATTTTGCCGGTAAAGCGCCAAGACCCTTTTGTCTTTATCTTAAAAATGATAAAATAAGTAAATTAGGTATTGAGATGTCCACTTTCGATAAAGGACTAGTTGAAATAAAGAATCAATTAGATAGAATACATATATGACAATAACTTTTGTAGGGCACGGATATGTTGGTTTGGTAACTGCAGCGGTATTTGCCGATTTAGGCAATACGGTTTGGGTGGTTGGTCACACGATCGAGAAAATTAATAATCTCAAAAAAGGCATTATCCCAATTTACGAACCCGGGTTAGCGGAAATGGTACAAAGGAACGTTAAAGCTGGCAGACTTCTTTTTACGTTAGAATACGCTGAGGCAGTCGCGTCTTCAAGCGTTGTATTTATTGCTGTTGGAACCCCGCCTAAGGAAAACGGAGAAGCAGATTTATCGGTTGTTTTTGAGGTCGCAGAAAAAATAGGCAAAAACTTAGATGGTTATACGGTAGTTGTTACGAAGAGCACTGTTCCTGTCGGAACTAATAAGCAAACAAAAGCAATTCTTGAAAAGGTAAGGCCGGAGAAAGCAGTTTTTGATTTGGCATCAGTTCCGGAATTTTTAAGAGAAGGTCAGGCAATTTCCGATACTTTGCATCCGGATAGAATAGTAATTGGTACGGAATCCAAAAAAGCAGAGGAGACTCTTTTAGAGCTACACGAGCCAATTGACGGTAACCATGTTCTAACCAATATAGAAACAGCAGAAATGATTAAATATGCAGCCAATGCGTTTTTAGCTACTAAAATTTCTTTCGCTAATGCCATTGCTCACATGAGCGAATTAACCAATGCTGATGGAGTTAAGGTATTAGAGGGAATTGGTTATGACAAAAGAATCGGAATGCAATTTCTGTTTCCGGGAGCAGGTTATGGGGGAAGTTGTTTTCCAAAAGATGTAAAAGCGTTAATAGCAATTGCCAAACAATATGGTTATGACTTCTCATTATTAAAAGACGTAGATAAGGTTAATCAGGAAGCAAAATTGGATATTATTACGAAAACAAAGAAATTACTGAATAATGACGTTAAAGGAAAAACGATTGGTGTCTTGGGCCTTTCTTTCAAGCCGGATACGGATGATATGAGAGATGCTTCTTCGATAACGGTAATTAATGGGTTACAAAAAGACGGTGCGGTTATAAAAGCTTATGATCCGGTGGCGATGAAAGCTGCAGAAAAGAGGCTTTCAGGGGTAAAATTTTGTGAAGATTCTTATGAAGTAGCTAAGGATGCTGATATTCTAATTATTATTACTGAATGGAATGAATTTAAAAAGCTTGATTTGGAAAAAATCAAAAAATTGATGAACACTCCGATTATCCTTGACGGGAGAAACATTTATAATCCACAGGAAGTTAAGAAAATAGGTTTTGTTTACCAAGGCGTTGGTAGGGCGTAAATTATGGGTAAAAAAATACTTATCACGGGAGCCTCTGGATTCGTCGGCAGCCACCTCGTAGACCATCTGGCACAAAACACAAATAATGATTTGTTTGGAACGTCGTTTGCTAAAGGTGGATCTAAAAGTTTGGATGAGAATCAAAAAATTCAGTTGCTGGAAGTTGATTTAAGTAAAGAAGAAGAAGTTTATGGTTTGATTGAAAAAGTTAAACCGGATATTATTTATCATTTGGCGGCATTTACTTCGGCTGCCGATAGTTTTAAGTCGCCCCGAGAAACGGTTTTAAATAACATTGCCTGTCAAATAAATATTTTCGAAAGCATGCGGAAAAGCAATTTATTAAATTCAAAAACATTAGTTGTTTCCTCAGCTGAGGTTTACGGAAGTGTTAGAGCAGAGGATCTTCCGATGGATGAAGAAACGCTTCTAAACCCGACAAATCCTTATGCAGTGTCAAAATTGACGCAGGATTTTTTAGGGCTGCAGTATTTTAATTCGTATGGATTAAAAACTGTCAGAGTGAGACCATTTAATCATGTTGGGCCACGGCAAGCGCCAATTTTTGTCGTTTCATCGTTTGCGCAAAAAATCGTGGAGATAGAAAAAGGCAAAAGAGAGCCGGTTTTACCGGTTGGAAACTTGGCGGCAAAAAGGGATTTTTCGGATGTTCGGGATGTCGTCCGGGCATATTCACTGTTAATGGAAAAAGGCGAGTTTGGCGAGGTTTACAACATTGGTTCGGGTGTTTCATATAAAATATCGGAAATTTTGGATATGCTGCTTTCCTTTTCGAGCGCCAAAGTTAAAATCCAAGTTGATGAAGCTTTATTTAGGCCAATTGACGATCCGGAGCTTGTTTGCGATACCACTAAAATAAATAAACTAACCGGATGGAAAACAGAGATTCCAATTGAGAAAACACTTAAAGATACACTGGACTATTGGCGAAATATAATTTAGAATAATTACAGTTATGAAATCAGCTTTAATTACCGGAATTACCGGTCAAGACGGCCCATATTTAGCGGAATTCTTACTTAAAAAAGGTTACCGGGTTGCAGGCACTGTACGCCGGCTTTCTACGCCAAACTTAGAAAATATCAAAGAAATTGTTGATCAAATTGAACTATTTTCAGCCGATCTTTTGGATCAAGGTTCAATGACAGACGCTATTCGGAAGTTTGCACCTGAAGAAGTTTATAATTTGGCAGCACAGTCTTTTGTAAAAGCTTCTTGGGATCAGCCGGTTTTAACAGGAGAGTTTACAGCTTTAGGCGTTACAAGAGTTTTAGAAGCGATTAGAACAGTTAATCCCAAAATTAAATTTTATCAGGCATCATCTTCGGAAATGTTTGGAAAAGTTACCGAAACACCGCAAAAAGAAACAACCAGATTCCATCCGAGAAGCCCGTATGGCGTTGCCAAAGTTTACGGTCACTATATAACGTTAAATTACAGAGAAAGCTATGATATGTTTGCCTGTTCGGGCATTTTGTTTAATCATGAATCGCCAAGAAGAGGCATAGAATTTGTAACCCGTAAAATTACAAATGCCGTCGCTAGAATAAAACTTGGTAAACAAGACAAATTAGAATTGGGAAGTTTAGAGCCAAAAAGAGATTGGGGGTTTTCCGGAGATTATGTCGAAGCAATGTGGCTGATGCTTCAGCAAGATAAACCGGACGATTATGTAATCGCAACCGGAGAAAATCACAGTGTTAAGGAATTTGTTGAAGAAGCATTTAAAGTAGCAGGAATAGAAAACTGGGAAAAGTATGTTGTTTCAAATAGCGCAAAGCACACTAGGCCGGCCGAGGTAGATTATTTAATCGGGGATGCCAGTAAAGCCAGGGATGTTTTAGGTTGGAAGCCAAAAACAAGTTTTAAGGAATTAGTTAGGATAATGGTTGAAGCAGACCTCGCAAAAGAAACAGACGGTAAGTCGTAAAATATGCAAATAGCATTAATAGCAGGTGGAGCCGGCTTTATCGGTTCACACTTATGCAAAAGTCTACTCGCTAAAGATTTCAAAGTTTTGTGTGTTGATAATCTTATTACCGGAGATAAAAGCAACATTAAAGACTTTCAGAGTAATCCCAATTTCACTTTTTTAGAAAAAGATATTACCAAATCTTTTGATGAAGAATTAAAAGCGGATTTTATTTTTCATTTAGCATCACCTGCATCACCCAACAAAAAATGTCCTAAAAGCTACATTAATAATCCGATAGAAACTTTATTGGCAAATTCGGTTGGCACATATAATCTTTTGGAACTTGCCAGATTAACGTCCGCAAAATTTTTGTTTACCTCAACGTCCGAAGTTTACGGAGATCCTGAGATTTCTCCGCAAAAAGAAGATTATTTTGGCAATGTTAATCCAAACGGAATTAGGTCGGTTTATGATGAAAGCAAAAGATTCGGGGAGGCCGCGACCATGGCCTATGTTCGGAAGTTTGATTTGGATGCCAGAATCATCAGAATTTTTAATACATATGGTCCATTCATGCAAAAAGATGACGGAAGAGTAGTATCCGAGTTTATTGTCCAGGCGTTAACAAATAAACCTTTTACGGTTTATGGGAGCGGAAAACAGACTAGAAGCTTTTGTTTTGTGTCAGATATGGTTGAGGGAATAGAAAAAGCAATGTTTACCGAAAATACAAAAGGCGAGGTTATAAATTTAGGCAATCCGGAAGAAAGAACAGTTTTGGAGCTTGCGGAAATTATTAATAGAATTTGTGAAACTCACCTTTCGCCGGTTTTTGAAGAACTGCCGGAAGATGATCCTAAAGTCAGAAAGCCGGATATTAATAAAGCCATAAAGCTTTTGGATTGGAAGCCAAAGGTAGGTATTGATGAGGGAATAGAAAAAACTGTACAATATTTTAAGAACGTATTATGAAAGCTGTAGTTATAATCCCAACATATAATGAAAAAGGCAATGTTGAGCGCCTGATAAATATTTTAGAGGAAGAAGTTTTCCCCGGAATTAAAAATCACGAAATGCATATTTTGGTGGCTGATGATAGTTCTCCTGACGGAACAGCGGATGTGGTCAGAGGGCTTATGGGCAAATGGAAAAACCTTGATATTAATGTTGGAGAAAAGCAAGGGTTAGGAGCGGCGTATATCCGGGCAATGACTTATGCCATAGATAATGGAGCGGATGTGGTGTTTGAAATTGACGCCGATTTACAGCATGATCCCAAAAAAATTACGGAGTTCTTGCAAAAAATTGATGAGGGCTACGACATGGTTATTGGTACAAGATATAGTGCGGGCGGATCGATTCCGGCCAGTTGGCCAATTCAACGGAAAATGTTTTCGGTTTTGGGTAATCTAATTGTTAGGACAATTCTGCTTAAATTTTCAATCCATGATTGGACCGGCGGCTACCGGGCAATAAAAAAAGAAGTTTTCCTAAGAGAAAAAAAGGAACTGACCAATTTTAAAGGATACACATTTCAGGTTTCATTTCTAAACAAGGTTGTCAGGGACGGTTACAAAGTTGCCGAAGTTCCATTTCATTTTGGTGACAGAAATGTGGGTAGTTCTAAAATAGCTCCCTTGGCTTACATTATTGATCTTTTAAAATACGTTATCATAGCCAGTATTAAGGAAAAAATATTTGGGTCATTTGGAAAATTTTTAGTTGTTGGAGGAACGGGATTTTTAATTCAGCTAGTAATTTATAATGTGTTTATTAAGTACACAAGTTTACCTTTGGCATTAGGTAATTGGATTGCAGCTCAACCGGCCATATTCTCTAATTTTAATATTAATAATTTGTGGACGTTCAAAGAAGATAGAACTAAAAATTTTTCGAGTTATCTAGTGAAAATTGCGGGATTTTTCTTAACATCAAATATAGGCGTTTTACTTATTCAAACAGCAATAATTTTTGTGCTTAACTTATTCTTTGGCCGTAAATATGCGAATGTTTACTTTGTTTTTGCCACAGCAGTTCTTCTGGTTTATAATTTCACAGTTTACAGATTAATTATCTGGCGTAAAAGACCCTCTAAATGAAAAAGAATTTTCAATTTTCAATTTTCAATTTTCAATTTTTTGTCATGGGGATTATTCTGATAATTGCTGCGTTTCTTAGACTTTATAGAATTCAAGACTACATGACTTTTTTGGGTGATGAGGGTAGAGATGTTTTGGTTGCTTATAACATTTTGCATGGCCATTTAACGCTTTTAGGTCCAACTTCTTCGGTCGGCGGATTCTTTTTAGGTCCCATTTACTACTATTTTATGGCGCCGTTTCTTTGGCTGTTCAATTACAATCCGGTCGGGCCGGCGGTAATGGTGGCATTGTTTGGAATAGCGACGGTTTGGCTAATCTATAAATTCTGCAGTGATTTATTCAATTCAAAGATCGCAGTTTTCGCGGCGGCCCTATATGCGGTTTCACCGTTGGTAATTTCGTATTCACGTTCTTCCTGGAACCCGAATCCTTTGCCGTTTTTTTCACTTTTATCATTGTATGTTCTTTATAAAGCTTCTGAAAAAAGTAGTTGGAAACTATTTCTTTTAGTGGGAGTTTTATTGGGTATTGCCATGCAACTTCATTATTTAACACTTTTCCTTGGAGCAATAGTTTTTGCTTATGTTGTCCTGGCGCAAGTTATCAATAATAAGAAGGAATGGATCAAGACGCTTTCAGTTTCCGCCAAGCAAAATCTTTCAATCTTTGCCGGGTTTATAATCGGCTGGGCTCCATTTTTAGCTTTTGAATTCAGGCATAATTTTTTGGATTTTAGAAATATTTCAAGCTTTATTCTTCATTCAGGAAATACAGGAGCCAATCCGAATTTCTTTTTTATAATCTATGATGTTTTCTTTAGGCTTTTTGGCAGGTTGGTTTTTTATTATCCAGATAAGCAGCAATTAACGCATTATTCATCAACCATCATAGTTTTATGGACAGTGGTAGCTCTTGTTGGTGCAATTTTAAGTTCTTTAATTTTGTTTAAGAAATTACGTGAAAGTTATAAAATAAAAAGCGCCGATTTTAAGAAATACTTACTTATTTCACTTTGGCTTTTGGTTGGAGTTCTGCTTTTCGGGTTATATAAAAAACCTATTTATGACTATTATTTTGCTTTCATGTTTCCCTTACCATTTATATTGGTAAGCGGATTCATATTTAAGATATTTGAGTTTAAAAAAATCGGAAAACCATTGGCTGCCGTAATTCTATTTGTGGTTATCGCATTGAATCTTTTGGGAATACCTTTTAGGTACGAAGCAAACCGGCAGTTAAATCAAATGGAAACAATTGCCAAATCCGTTAATGACCGAACCGGTGGAAAACCGTTTAATTTTGCTTTAATAACCGGTGGAAATTCGGATTATGCCTACCGTTATTTCTTTACAATTTGGGGACATGCTCCGGTAACAATTGAAAATGCGCAAAATGATCCAAAGCGCAAAACAGTTACTAATCAATTATTTGTAGTTTGCGAAAGTCTGCCGTGTAAGCCAGTGGGGAATCCATTGTGGGAAATAGCCGGTTTCGGTCAGGCGGATATTGCCGGAAAATGGGACGTATCAGTTGTCCAAATCTACAAACTAGTCCACTATAAAGGAAAATAATTTCCCCATTGTATATTAATTATTAAATGTTATTATCTGGTTATTAGCATGTTAGATATTCCGAAAACAACACTTTTTCTTATTCAATCTCTTGATGGAAAAATTTCTACTGGAGATAATGATAAGCTTGATGTAGACAAGGATTACAAACGGATACAAGGGCTTAAAGAGGGTTTGTATCAATACTATGAATTGGAACAAAAGACGGATTTCGTTTCCTTTAATTCAGGGAGAGTGCAGGAAAAAGTTGGGGTAAATCAAAAAACATGGGATCAAAAACCTACGGTGGTCAGCTTCATAATTGTTGATAATAAACCACATTTGAACGAGCAGGGGATTGAATACTTTGCCAGAAAATCAAAGAGGCTCTTTTTAATAACAACGAATAAAAGTCATCCGGCGTGCAGCTTACAGAGAAAATATCCAAATATCCATATTCTCCAATATGATAATGAAGTAGATTTTATTGATGTTTTCAAAAGGCTTAAAAAAGAATTTGGGATAAAACGCATAACTATTCAAACAGGAGGAGATTTAAACGTTAAGCTATTGAGGCTTGGATTAATTGACAGAGTTTCAATTGTAATTGCTCCGTGTTTGGTTGGCGGGAGAAATACGCAGTCGCTTATAGGAGGGGAATCGCTCCACACAGAAGAAGATTTAAGAAATATTAAAACACTAAAGCTAATAAAGAGTTCAATTCTAAAAAATTCATATATTCATATTGTCTATAAAGTTCTTAACGAAACAATAGTCGAATCACGCAGCGAATAGTTGATATTCCCAATAAAAAACCCCTTCCAAAAATGGTGGGGGTTTTTTATTATCTCTTGAAGGATAATATTCCTTCGAAGGATCTTCAAGAACTAGGCAGCTCCAATCTTGTACATTCCTGTTCCACAGGTTGGACATTTTCCTTTGAGAGCTGGCTTACCATTCTTCATGGTGACTTTTTGAGCCGCTGGATCCTCTCTCTTTGCTCTGCATTTTACGCAATACATTGATGCCATATTATAGTTCACCTCCTTCCATCAAAAACTTATTCCCGGTATCGTCAAAACGTGATTTTTAAGTAATGCGAATAGAATAATTTGGAAAGCCAAGATGCCCAAGGTGAGCATGCCCGTCTTTGATAAATCTTTAACAAGATAAGGATATGCGCCGGTTAAAACAGTTGGATTTGGTTGAGTTAACGGTCTAAATGTGACTTTTTGCGGGAGTTTGATTTTGGCCGCAGGAGTAGTTTGACTTACCAAGACGTGTCTAAAAGAATGTCGCAAGTCGGCTAACTTTTTTTGTTCTCGGGTCTTTCGATGTTTAGCCATGCTAGAGGCTAGATTACACTATTGACACGATGGCTGTCAAGAGGCTAATATTAAAAGATATTATGCCTTCCAATTTTCTTTTCTTCGGTTTTGCAATAATGTTTGTCTGGCTTTTAGCGCTATCATTTTTTTTCTGGAGAGTTTTGCAGCATTACAACCGGTTAACTAAAGGCGTCAGCGAAAAAGGTCTCAGGGCGGTTATGGACGGCTTACTAAAAGATTTGGAATTAAGTAAAAAAGATATTGAGTATTTAAAAGAATATTCTGCTAGAATAGAAAAAGAAGGTCTTTTGCATATTCAAAAAGTTGGCCTTGTAAGGTTTAATCCTTTTAAGGATACAGGCGGAGACCAGAGTTTTATTTTATCTTTAATTGACGGAAAAGATACCGGGGTAATAATTTCAGGACTCTATTCAAGGTCGGGAACCAGATGGTACGCCAAAAAAGTGGTAAATGGCAAAGGGACGGAGCATGAATTATCGGAAGAGGAGAAAAAAGCTTTGAAAGAAGCAAATTCACAATAATTATGAGTAGGAATAAAATTACAATTATTATAACCGCAATTATTTTGTATGTTCTTTCCGCTGGAGCGTCGTATTTGTTTTTTGCAAAAGCAGCGGGAAATGGAGTGGCAACTCCCGTACCACTCCCGATAACCACAGCGGATGGTAATTTGCAGTTTAATGATAAGCTCCCAAAAACCGAAGCTTGTCCAATCAATGGAGTTTTATATTCGAAACAGCAAGAGCAATGGTGGCAGCAACATAGGCCATTGGGAGTTATGATTGAGAACAGTGTTGACGCAAGGCCGCAGTCCGGTCTATCCGGTGCGGATACTATTTATGAAGCAGTTGCCGAGGGTGGTATAACCAGATTCTTGGCAATTTTCTATTGTCAGGATGCAGGTCAGGTTGGCCCGGTTAGGTCTGCCAGAACATATTTCGTAGACTTCGCTTCCGAATACGCGGATTTCCCTCTGTACGCCCATGTAGGGGGTGCCAATCAACCGGGGCCGGCAGATGCGTTGGGACAAATAGATACTTATGGTTGGGGAGGCTATAACGACTTAAACCAATTTTCTGTTGGTTTCCCGACATTCTGGAGAGATTACGATAGATTGCCGGGTGTAGCCACGGAGCACACAATGTATTCCTCAGTAGACAAGTTATTAGACTATGCAAAAACCACCAGAAAATTAACTAATGTTGACGAAAATGGAAAGTCTTGGGATACAAGCTTTGTTCCATATAAATTTGTAGATGATGCACCTTTGTCTCAGAGGCCGGCGAGCCAATCAATTCATTTAGAGTTTTGGCAATCGGCAGGAAGCGATTACTTTGTTGATTGGACGTATAATCCAAAGACGAATCTTTATGCCAGGGCAAACGGCGGAAAACCGCACATGGATAAAGATACGGGTAAGCAATTGATGGCCAAAAACGTGGTAGTTTTGGAAATGGTCGAAGATAACGCAAATGACGGATATGTCGCTAACGACCATCTTTTATTTGAGGATATTGGAACAGGGAAAGCGGTTATCTTTAAAGACGGTAAGAGAATAAACGGCACCTGGGAAAAAGACAAGAGAACTTCAAGGACAATAGTTAGCGATGCAAGCGGAAATGAGATCAAATTTGATCGGGGACTGATTTGGTTCGAGGTTCTTCCAACCGAGGGAGTCCTAAACGTAAAATAGCGAATTTTACCACTTGCTAATTCATTAATTGTTGATGTATATTAGTCTTCAAGAGTAAATAGAACATATTATGTTTTCAGATTTAATAACATCAAAATCCAGAGTAAAATTATTGAACGTTTTTTTGAGTAATCCAAGCGACATGTTCCATGTTAGGGAGCTTGTCAGAAGAACAAACGATGAGATAAACGCGGTTAGAAGAGAATTGGCATTCCTGGAAAAGAAAGGTATTTTGACCCGGGAACCAAGAGCTAATAGAGTTTATTATTCGTTTAATAAAGCATACCCATTTTATTATGATTTGCTAAGACTTGGTTCAAAAAATATCGGATTGGGGGAAGCCATTCTAAAAAATAAAGTTAAGTTGGGAAGAATAAAATACGCCATGTTTTCCGGTCGGTTCCTCAGAAAAATGAAAGAGCAGCCGGATGAAGTAGACCTTTTAATAGTTGGTAATGTTGTTCTCCCTGAATTGGCATTACTCGTTCGGGAAGAGGAAAAAAGATTAAATGCGGAAATTAATTATACAGTTATGACAGAGGAAGAGTTTGATTTTAGAAAGAAAAAAAGAGATCCATTTATAGTGTCAATTCTTTCCGGTTCAAGAGTAATGCTCTTAGGCGACGAAGAAGCAATGCTTTCATGACCCATTCGGCAAGCTCAGGGTCATAGTGAGTAAATCGAATCTATGAGAAAAAATCCACGGTATCTTTTATGGTTAATTATTGGTTTGGTTATTTTGGCGGTTTTTGTTAACTTGCCTAAAATTTCCAATATTCGTTTTGGCGGTAAAACATTTAACTTTGATCCAAACTCCATTTTCAAAGTCCTACAAATTAATAAAGCGCTAACCTTTAGGGAGGGCTTGGATTTAAAAGGCGGAACAAGTTTAATTCTCCGCGCTAATATGGCAAGTATTCCTCAAGCCCAAAGATCAACAGCCTTAACATCTGCGCAAACCGTAATTTCCAACAGGGTAAATCTATTTGGTGTTTCGGAACCGTTGGTGCAAACAACAGTTGTTAATAATAATGATTACCGAATAAATGTAGAAATTCCGGGAGTAACCGATGTTAATCAAGTCAGAAGTTTAATTGGCACTACAGCGCAATTAAATTTTTGGGAAGAAATAGCCAGCTCGGCGGCAAAACTTGGAGCACCGGATATAATTAACATTAGCGGCACAAATTTTAAGAAAACAAATTTAACCGGTTCGGACATTCAATCAACAAGCGTTACTTTTAGCCAAAATACCGGAAAGCCGGAAGTTTCACTTGTTTTTACATCCACAGGTGCAAAGAAATTTGCCGATATTACACAGAGAATTGTCGGTAAAAGACTAGCGATCGCTTTAGACAATCAAATAATCGAAGCGCCAACAGTCAATCAGGCGATAGTCGGCGGAAACGCGGTTATTGAGGGTGGATTTACGACTGACACGGCTACGCAATTAAGTACCGAATTAAATGCGGGAGCTTTGCCTGTTCCTTTAAGTGTATTATCGAGTAGTATTATTCAACCAACTTTAGGAAGCGCATCTCTTACGAAAAGCCTATTTGCCGGAGGATTGGGCTTTATAATAATTGTTATTTTTATGATTGTTCTTTACGGAAGATTGGGCGCTATTGCCAGCGTTGCTTTAACTTTGTATACGCTTTTTGTGCTTGGTATATTTAAATTAAGTTCAATTACGCCTTATGGCATAACTCTAACGCTTTCCGGAATTGCCGGTTTTATTCTTTCGATCGGAATGGCGGTTGACGCAAACATTTTAATTTTTGAGAGAATGAAAGAGGAGCTAAGGCAAGGAAAACCAAAAACAATGGCGATTGAGCTTGGATTTTCCAGGGCTTGGACGTCAATTAGGGATTCGAATATCTCAACGCTTATTACCAGCTCTGTTTTATATGCATTTGGAACAGGAATGGTTAAAGGTTTTGCGCTTGTTTTAGCAATCGGAGTTTTGGTTTCTATGTTTTCAGCAGTTGTTGTAACCCGAACGTTTTTAAGATTGGTTTATAAATAATATGAATATAATCGGAAAAAAATATTGGTACTTTTTATTCTCGTTAATAATTATTATTCCGGGAATTTTCTCGTTGCTTTTCTACGGACTGAATCTCTCAGTTGAGTTTACCGGAGGGTCTAATTTGACTTTTGCTTTTCCCAATAAAGTGGCTCCGGGGCAACTAACACAAGTCTCCAAAATTTTTAACCAGAATAAGATTAAAATTCAGAATTTAACTGCATCAGGTAATCAAGTTTTTATTAAATCCCAACCGGTTGATGAAAAACAGGATTTATTAATTACAGCGGAAGTCAAAACTTCTTTAGGAAATTTCCAACAGCAGTCGTATGAAACAATTGGTCCGACTATTGGTTCGGAAACTTTGCGTAACGCAATTTACGCGCTTATAATTGCTTCAATTTTAATCGTTCTTTATATAACGTGGTCGTTTAGAAGTGTGCCGAAACCGACCAGCAGTTTCCGTTTTGGCGTTTGCGCAATCATTGCTTTAATCCATGATGTTTTAGTTTTATTAGGACTCTTTTCAATCTTTGGCCATTTCCTGGGGGTTGAGGTGGACAGCCTTTTTGTCACAGCAGCATTAACTGTTATTGGATTTTCGGTGCATGACACAATTGTAGTTTTTGACAGAATTAGGGAAAATCTAAAAAGGGTCGGCGGAGATAATTTTACGGAAGTGGTTAATAATTCAATTTTGCAAACCCTTGACCGTTCATTAAATACTTCCTTAACCGTAATCTTGGTTCTTATAGCTATGCTTATTTTTGGAGGAGACAGTATTAGATGGTTTGTGGTGGCGCTTTTAATCGGTGTAACTTCCGGAACATATTCTTCAATTTTCAACGCTTCACCGCTTTTAGTCGTTTGGCAAGACCTGCTCCAAAAAAGAAAAAATAGGTTCTAACCTCGTCTATTCTCCAAATTGAAACGAAAACCTTTGTCAAAAGACGGGCAAGACCCCTACTGGAAACTTATAGTTGACAAAATGACTTAATAAATATATATTCCAACTATGGCAAAAACACCAGATCATGGCCCGAAACCTGTAAGTCTCCACGTTCTTTTAGATAGCCATTGTGGCGATGTTCAAGCGGCGCAAACTGATTACACGCAACGCATTGTTGGAAATTATTTGGGTGCTGTTCAAAAGCAGGGGCTATTGTCTGAATTTGATGGATCACTTGATAGCTTAATAGCTAAAAAGCGTTGGGAAGCATTCGGGTCCGAGATATTTGATCTAAAATCCGATACAGACTCATCTGCTACGAGATTGACTTCTCAAGATGTTACAGATGGAAAATCTGCCTACAAATATGTTGTTGATCAAATGGTTGGAATGAATTACGATACTTTTTTAGTTCTTTGCCCAGAAAACACACATCCTTACGAGGAGGATGGCTATAGCGTGTCGATGGGGCCGAACTTGGCATTTATAGAGAGTGAAAGCGGAATTCGTTTAAACCATTACACGCCGCCTGTCCAATTTCGAGGAGTTGAAGGAAATTTAGTAACCATTCAGGGCAGATGGTCTACGGATGAATCTATACCCGAACCGTTAATCCCTGACGCATTAGCTTTTGTTGATGGACTAAAAGCCAGAGCAGAAGAAAATAGCGATCAAATAGCAAGGTCAAAGGCAGCAAGAAAAGCTGAGTTAGATAAGCAATGGGTAACATGGAGAGCTAATGCCGACCAGGCACTAGAAGACATTAAGCTTGGCACAATAAATTCCCCTTGGATTCAAAGATTGGCTAGACTTTCTTATATTAATAGGCATTTAACAACGAAAGCCCAGGAGAAAGAAAGAAGCGATATAATAATGACAATGTATCAAGAATTAGGGGGTTATTCAGACAGAGTATTCGCTGCATGGGGTGCATTGCTAAAGCCTGAACAACATCCTCAATCAACGACTTCTCAGGCAACCGAATAATAAGTTCTAGTGTCTTCTATTCCGTGGAGGAGAGTTCTTTTTTAACGATTCCGCTGACTAAATTTCCATCGGCTTTACCTTTAACTTTTGGCATTAATGCGCCCATTACTTTTCCGATGTCAGCCATTGAGGTGGCGCCGGTTTGGGCAATTGCTTCTTTAACCAATTTGGTAATTTCTTCCTCGTTCATTTGCGCGGGGAGGTAAACACTTAAGAATTCCAGTTCCTTAGTTTCTTTATCAACCAATTCTTGTCTTCCGGCTTTTTTAAATTCCTCAATTGAATCGCGTCTTTGTTTTGCTTCTTTTTGAATTATGGTCAAGACATCTTCTTCGCTTGCTTCATATCCGGCTCCACCTTTTTGGATTTCGTAATAATTAATAGCGGATAAAAGCATTCTTAAAACCGAAGTTTTTAATTCGTTGCGGGCCAGCATTGACTGTTTAAGTTCCTCTTTAAGCGCTGTTTTTGTCATCTAGTCAATTCTATCACAAATAAGTTTAACCTTCATTTCTGGCAAATTGTCCGGTATCTTTTGCTTTTTTAAACATATAATTAAAGAAAGCGATAGTTAACATAAAGTACACAATATTTTCAATAACGGCTATAAAAAACATTTCCCAGTTTACACCCGGTTTTGCCAAACTATTTCTAGCTGCCTCAAAAACGAAAGTTGGAGGAAGCAAGTAAGCCAGTAATTGTAGGATATGAGGCAGTATTCTTACCGGAAATAAAGCAGCGGTTAATGGTTGAAATAAGAAGATTAGTCCCCAGGCAAGAGCCTGAATTCTTGTTCCGAAACGGAAGATTACACCCAATATGATAATACCGGTTGACCATGAAAATAGAGTTAAGTTTATAAAAAACAAAGTCAGGTTAATAATTCCTAAGTTGAAAATATTGAAATTAAAAATATAAATAGAAATTAGTCCAAAGAAGATAAAACTTATAATAGCTTTCAGTAGTCCCGAAAGCATGTGTGCCCCCAAATATTCTTTTAAAGATATAGGTGTTATAAATATGTTGCTTAAATTTCTTGACCAAATATTCCAGAGACTGCTAACCGACATGGAATACTGAACGATGTAAACAATTTGCCAGAGTATCATTCCTGCCAGTAAGGCATTTCCGGCATTACTTTTTGTCGAACCGATTAAAAATTGCGCGATAAACCCGAATACCAGTACATTCATGACCGGAAAGAAAACAATATCCATAATAACTTCCAAAGAATGCCTGGTAACATAAAGTTCTTCTAATAATATTGCTCTAAATCTACTTAGCGACATTTTTTCCTTTCCTGGCAATATCCAAAAATACATCTTCAAGTGTCGGTTTTTTTACTTCTATATCCGTAATCCAAATTCCTGTTTCGCCTAACTGAAAAATAATTTTTGGAATAAGCTTTTCTTCCACTTCGATATTAACGGTGTAGGGTTTAGGGAAAGAAAACTTATATTTTTTTTCATTTAGATAATTTTCTACCTTTTTACGTTCTCCATCAAAGGTTAAAATTAAATTAGATTCTACGATTCTTTTGGTTAAGCCGAGGGGAGTATCTCTGGCGACTATTTCCCCCATATCTAAAAAGATAACCTCATCGCAAATTCTGGTGACTTCATTCATATTGTGGGAAGTGTATAAAATAGAGACGGAATTCTTTCTATTCAGATTTTCTATAAATGAAAGTGTTTTGTCGGCAATGTCCGGGTCAAGCGAAGCTGTTGGTTCATCTAATAGAATTAATTCCGGGTCGTTTAATAATGCTTTAATTAAGTTAACCCGGCTTTTTTGGCCTTCGGACAAGTCCCAATATTTTTGTTTAAGCAGCGTACTAATTTCAAAATATTCGGCCAGTTCAAAGATTTTGCTGCCGGCATTTTTTACTTTGTATAATCCGGCAAATACCATCAGATTTTCCATCACATTAATTCTGCCCTGAAGCGTGTTAAAACTTGAAGCAAAACTAATTCTCTGTAAGGATTCCTCTCTGTATTTAGTAAATTCTTTTCCGAAATATCTGATTTCTCCGCCATTATGCAAAGTTATTCCTAATAGCATCTGAATGGTGGTAGTTTTTCCGGCGCCGTTTGGGCCCAAAAGCCCCACGATTTTTCCCCGCTCAACATTAAAAGAGATATTATTAACCGCTCTGTAAGATCCGTAATTTTTAACGAGGTTTTTTACCTCAAGTACATTTTGAATCATAAAAATCTTTGCAGCTTAAGCCAGTTCTTTTATGCGATTGAGGAGGAATTCTTTATTATTTTTAGATAAATCTTCGTCTACTTCTTCAAATAATTTCTGCAGAATTTCTCCAACCTTTGGACCGGGCTTAATCTGCAACGTTTTCATTATATCATTTCCATCAATCGCTAAATCGTTAATTGAAAAAGGCGCGGGTTGTAGTTGCTTTTCTATTTTTTCTTTAAACAACTTAAGCCTCCAGCTTTCTGCTGTTTGTGTTCCGCCGCCAAGCCGGTCCCCGACACGTAAATCCATCATATCTTTAACATTTTCTACGCCGATTTTCCGGATAAACCGTCTGATTGCCGCATCGGTTTGATTTTCATTAACTGAAAACATGTGCCAGCGGATCAGCATTACTATCTTGTCTTTTTCTTTTTTGGAAAACTTTAGCCTGTCGCAAATTTCCGCTGCCATTTTGGCTCCTGCAACTTCGTGGTTATGAAAAATTACTAAACCCTCTTTATCTTTTGTGGCAACTCGGGGTTTACCCGCGTCATGGATAAGCGTTGCAAATCTGACAATCGGATCGGAAGACGCACAAAATTTTAACGCCAGAACATTATGGGTAAATACGTCATCTTTATGGTGTCTTCCCGGTCTTACTTGAGAAACGCCAACACCCTCTAAAAGCTCTGGCAGAATAAATTCCAAAAGCTCGCTGTCTTTTAAAAGCATAACTCCCTCGTATGGATTGTCGCTAGCTAAGATTCTTAAGAGTTCTGTTCTAATTCTTTCTGAGGAAATGTGTTGAATAAGCTTTGCGTCTTCAGTAATTTTTTCCCAAGTTTTTTCTTCAATTGTAAACCCGAGTTCGGTGGCAATCCGGACTGCTCTTAATAGTCTTAGCGCGTCTTCTTTAAAACGGAGATTGGGATCGCCGACTGCTCTGATAATTTTTTTCGCTAGATCTTTTTCACCAAGGTATGGATCAATTAATTCAAAAATGTCTTTCTCGCCAATTTTTAAAGCAATGGCGTTAATTGTAAAATCCCGTCTTGATAAATCTTCTTCCAAAGTTTTCCCCCAAGCGACGTTTTTTGGGTGTCTATTGTCGGTGTACTCGGTTTCGGTTCTGAAGGTGGTGACCTCGACGACTTTTTTTTGATTGTCTAATTCAACCGGAACTCCAACCGTGCCAAAATTATTATCGTAAAATCCATCGGTAAATATTTTAAGCAAATCTTCGGGTGTGGCACTAGTGGTTAGATCCCAATCTTTAATTTTCCGTTTAAGTATCAAATCTCTTACACTTCCGCCGACTAAGTATACTTCAAAGCCGTTTTCCGTTATTTTTTTATAAATCTTTAAAACTTCTTCTGGAATAATGTTTGCCATCTTGCTATAGTATAGCAAAGTTGCGTTTGACATCAACATTTATGAAAAAATGGCAAATAGAAACGAAGTTAAAAGCTCAAAGTTCAGAATTCAAAATTGAAGATCTCGTAAATATTCTTTTGGAAAATAGGGGAATAAAAACAAAGAAAGAAATAGAAAGCTTTTTAAATCCTAAACTTATCGAAGTTACATCCAAAGCAGTTAATATAAACGCAGTTCAGCTTAAAAAAGCAGTTTTCAGAATTAAAACAGCAATTCAAGAAAAACAGAAGATAGTGGTTTTTGGAGATTATGACGTGGATGGAATTTGCGCTAGCGCAATTTTGTGGGAAACTTTAAATTCATCTGGTGCAGATGTTATGCCGTATATTCCCAGCCGCTTTGAAGAAGGATATGGACTTTCCGAAAAAGGAATTGAAAATCTTAAATCTCAAACTCCAAATCTCAAATTAATAATAACCGTTGATAACGGTATAGTAGCAAATGACGCTGTAGACTTTGCCAATAAAAACGGGATTGATGTAATCATTACCGATCATCATGTGCCAACCAAAAAACTTCCAAAAGCATTGGCAATCGTGCATACAACTTCGCTTTGCGGAGCAGGAGTAGCTTACCTGCTTTCTCAGGAGTTCAAGGTTCAAAGTTCAGAGTTCAGAGTTCAGGACGATACGCATTTAGAACTTGTCGTTTTGGCGACGATTGCGGATTTAGTGCCCTTAACTAACGCAAATAGAATTTTAGTTTACTTCGGTCTTCAAAAATTGAGAGAGACAAGAAGACCCGGGCTTTTGGCCTTAATAAATAAAACAGGCATTAAAAAAAATGAAATCGGCACTTACGAAATAGGGCACATGTTAGCGCCGCGGCTTAACGCAATGGGAAGATTGGCAAATGCAATGGATTCGCTAAGGCTTGTTTGCACTAACAACCAACAAAAAGCAGAAAACTTAGCCGAGGTTCTAAATCAGACAAACCTGGAGAGGCAAAAAATAACCCAGGAAGCACTATCACACGCAAAAAACAAAGCGGAAGAAAAAGGCATTAAAACTTTATTGTTTATTGCCGATGAAAGCTACCAGCAGGGGATTGTGGGACTGGTTGCAGGTAGAATGGTTGAAGAATATTATTTGCCTTCAATTATTATTTCCAAAGGAAAAGAATTTAGCCGGGCTTCGGCTAGGTCGGTTAAGGGATTTAATATTGTTGAATTTCTAAGAAGCGCTTCGGATTTATTGATTGATGTGGGCGGGCATCCGATGGCAGCCGGTTTTACAATCGAAACAGCCAAACTTGATCTTTTGGAAAAAAGGCTTTTTGATAGTGCCCAAAAACTTTTGACCAAAGAACATTTGGAAAGAATTCTAAGGATTGATTTAGAACTAGACCCGCCGTTCATAAATAATCAAGTTTATTCCGAAATTCAAAAACTGGCGCCGTTTGGCATGGCAAATCCTGAGCCGACATTTTTAACAAAAGACTTAACGATTTCAGACATCAGAACTGTCGGAAAAGATGGAAAACACCTCAAACTTAAGTTCCAATTTCCAAGTTCCAATTTCCAAGTTGGCGGAATTGCGTTTGGAATAGGGGATACGCACAAATTAAAAGCCGGAGACAAAGTCGATGTGGTTTATACAATGTCGGAGAATAACTGGAATAACTACAAAAATATAGAGATTAAAATAAAAGATTTAAGAAAAAGCTAAGACAGCTCATTTGATGCCATTACGCGTAATTGCTCGAATCGGGGAAGTGTAACGAATTTTTCCTCGGCTTTATGAAGTTCAAAAGTAGCATCTGCTTTACTTAAGCCCCTTTCCCTCAGATTTTGATAAACGTTCTTACTATATGCTTTTCTTCTTGTTTCCATTTTCTCCTCCACGTCTCTGAATAGTCTTCGGGCTAATCTTAGTTTAATATCTACGGAAGCAATGCTGTAAGAATTGCTTAATGAAATCCCCGCTTCTCTTTGTTTGCCATCAGTTAGCAAATCCCAAAGCTTGACAGTTATTGGAAATGTACTCAACAGTATATCGTTGGCTGCATTTTCTATTTCTCTAATAATCTCAATTTTAGCAGGTAAGGGACTACCCCTAAACGTATCTATTCGTTGGTTCGCTATCATTCCAGTTACGTCAGCCGGCATTCCGAGATCTATTGAAGAAATCTGCCATTGTTTTGAAAAATCATTAATTTGTACTGTTAATTTTTTACCCAATTCATCTCTTAAAGCTTCGGAAATATCAGCTTTTACCGCTTGATCATCCGGGGCATGTTCTATTGTATTTGTCCAAAAAAGCGTCCTTGGTCCAACGGGGAATATGGCTTTCCAAGCGTCAATATAATACGGCAAATTGTTAACAGCCAGTTTTTGTTTTTCCCCAATGAGTCCAATAAGCATTTTTATTTTTCTGTCTTTTTTTGTGGATGAAAATCTTTTTCTTTGTTCTTCTTCAAAATGGTAAACTTCGTCTTCGGATACTCCGGCATCTTTTTTAAAACGTCTAAGCATTTCTATTGTCCGCTCAAAACCGGTAGTTTGTATGTCTTCTAATTGGTTTCTTAAATCGTCTTCTATTTTTCTTTTTACTTTGGCATCCTTAGTATTGATGTAGGTTGATAATTCCTCATCTGCTAATTCCCGCAATTTCGTAATAGAGCTTTGAGGACCCAATGCTATAGCAAGTGTTAGATAGTTGTTCATTAAACCCAGGTATTCCACTTCCCGATTCGCCTCAATTATTCCCGGAATACTATAATTGGAAGGAATAATATCTTTGGAAGAAGGTTGATGTCCCAATGTTCGTCTGGTTGTTAGTTGTTCTTTTGGTGCGGATAAATCTTCTCCCAGCAGGAAAGGAAGGAAAACCGATCGCGTAAGATTAGGTCTTAAAGTTTTTCCAAGATTATCAGGATTAATCGGATTCAAATCAAATCCCTGGCTCGTAAGTCTAGAAGCAGGAATGGTCGCAGAATGTGTTACTTTTTTATCTCTATCGTTTGCATACAGCAGAAGATGCACATCTTTACCGCCGGTAGTTCCAATTACATCAATAAGGTACTTTTCATGAGAAGAAGGCCCGGCGGAAATAGGCAATATCAACATGTCTCCCGCATGTTTACCCTGTGGAATAAAGACTTGTTCTGCTACCGCCCAAATTCCCAATTTTTTTTCTTCAACTGAAAGATCTCGGGGATTTTTATATAAAACACGTGCGATTTGAACAGTAAAAGTAAAATCCAGTAAGCCGGAGTTGGATGCTTCACCCTGCGTGCTTAGTTTTGGGGAGGATGCTATATTTCGGATTACAGTGTCAATACCCGAATTGAGCAATCTATCAGGGCTTACTCCGTCAACGGCTCGTCTGCCCGCGCTTTGTCGTCTGTCAGGCACGTTAGGAGTGACTGGTTGACCTGTTGCGATTGGTTCTCCTATGTGAAGATCATCATGTTGTTCCTGTTTCATATTTATATACTATAAGATTGACATCTTATCATTTTTGATTCTAGCTTGTCAACCCCAGCGAATTTATGTATGATGTAGAAGTTATATGGACAAGCAAAAAAGAATTTTATCATCCAAACTTCACGAATTTGTTGATCAGGAAGTCAAAATTTTAGGCTGGGTTAATATTAGGCGTGACCATGGCAAGCTGATTTTTTTAGACCTACGTGATAAAGACGGCATAATTCAGGTGGTTGTTAATCCTAGGGTGTCTGAAGAGGCTCACAAGGCTACTCAGGAGGTTAGATCCGAGTATGTTTTAGAGATTACCGGTAAGGTCAATAAGAGGCCGGAAAACGCCATAAATAAGGATATAATTAGCGGAACAGTTGAAGTTGAAGCAACCGCTGTTAAAATTATCAGTGAAGCCGAAACACCGCCTTTTGATTTAACTACTGGGGGCGAAGAAATTGGTGAAGATTTAAGGCTCAAATATAGATATCTTGATCTCAGACGTTCAAGAATGCAGAAAAATATCCGGGAAAGACACAAAGTCATCAAGGTGATCAGAGATTATTTGGATAAAGAAGAATTTATAGAAGTCGAAACCCCGATTTTAACTAAATCAACACCAGAGGGAGCCCGGGATTATGTGGTTCCGTCAAGAATGGAAAAAGGTCATTTTTACGCTTTGCCGCAAGCGCCGCAGCAGTATAAACAGCTTTTAATGGTGGCCGGTGTAGAAAAATACTTCCAAATTGCCAGATGTTTTAGGGATGAGGATACGCGCTCGGACCGCCAGCCGGAGTTCACACAGTTAGATTTAGAAATGAGCTTTGTGGAAAGAGAAGACGTGATGGAATTAAACGAAAAATTGCTCATCCACATTGTTAAAACGCTTTTCCCGCATAAAAAAATTCAGGATATTCCATTTTCAAAATTAACTTATAAGCAGGCAATGGAAAAATATGGCACAGACCGCCCGGATTTACGCAGCGATAAAAATGATCCCGATCTTTTAGCCTTTTGCTGGGTAACAGATTTTCCATTTTTTGAAAAAACAGAAGAGGGTGGTTGGACTTTTACCCATAATCCTTTTTCATCTCCGAAACCGGAATTTATGAAAGATTTAATGGAGAAAAAAAATATTCTCCAAATCATCACCAACCAATACGATATCGTCTTAAACGGTTTTGAAATCGGTGGAGGTAGTATAAGAAATCATAAAGCAGAAGCCTTACAAAAGGTTTTTGAAATCATGGGATATAAGCAGGAACAAATTGCAGCTAATTTCGGTCATATGCTTAAGGCTTTTTCCTTTGGAACGCCGCCGCATGGCGGAATTGCCTGGGGGCTTGACCGTTTGATAACCATTTTGCAAAATCAGTCTTCCATTCGCGAAGTGATTGCTTTTGCCAAGACCGGTGAGGGCCGCGATTTAATGATGGATTCTCCAAGCGACATTTCGGAAAAACAACTGCGCGAATTAGGAATTAAATTCGGAAAGTAAGGGTTTAATGAAAAAGCTGCTTAAAAAAGTGCCGCCAAGGGTTTATTTTATTTTCTTGCCTTTATGCTTATTCTTCTTATGCATTTTTTTGTTTATTGCGGTTTCTTTTTTACAGATTTGGCTTAAGCAAAACACAATTTTTATTACGCCATTTAAGGTTTCAAAAGAAGCGAAAATCCCAATTATTAAAACCGAATTTGTGCCGGTAATTTCAGCTAAAAGCGCAATTATTATGGACGCTGACTCAAAGGTTGTTTTATATTCTAAAAACCCCGGACTTAAAGGCTCAACAGCCTCAACGGCAAAAATAATGACTGCTTTAACGGCCTTGGACTACTTTCAGCTTTCGGATACGTTACTTGTAAAGGAGGCAACGGATGCAGGTTCAATTTTAGGGCTTGTGGCCGGAGAAAAAATGACATTTGAAAATTTGTTATATGCAATGCTTTTGCCGTCAGCCAACGACGCGGCTTTGGTTATTTCCGAAAATTATCCGGGCGAGGAACAAGCTTTTGTTAAAGCCATGAATGAAAAAGCTAAGGTACTTGAGCTTAAGGATACGCATTATGCCGACCCGGCGGGTTTAGTCGATGAAGGTGATTATACAACGCCTTTTGACATGGCAAGACTTGCTTCTTTTGCGATCCAAAATCCGACTTTCAAAAAAATTGTCGGGACAAAAGAAAAAGTTATTTGGGATGAGACCGGCAGTTTGACTTATGATTTAACAAATTTAAATATACTTTTGGGAATCGACGGCGTCAATGGTGTCAAAACCGGATATACCGAAGAAGCGGGGCAGGTGCTGGTCACCTCAAAGATAGAGAAAGGGAAAACCATTATTATTATCGTAATGGGGAGTGCCGACAGGTTTATGGATACGGCAAAGCTTTTAGATTTAGTCTCAAATAATCTTACTTTCCTATCCATCCATCCGTAACCGCCGGAACATAAGCCACGAAATTATCATTACCTTTAAAAACGAAAA
>Ga0182027_10003444_pt1 | contig 25078 bp, 19 predicted proteins | sample 712E1DmetaG_FD_121300 | JGI IMG/M metagenome (GOLD analysis project Ga0182027, IMG submission 121300) | Permafrost microbial communities from Stordalen Mire, Sweden - 712E1D metaG (Illumina Assembly) | ecosystem: Environmental > Terrestrial > Soil > Wetlands > Permafrost | place: Sweden...
CCGGGCCGCTGACGGTCGTCAAGGATATTTCCTTTGCCATCGCCGCCGGCTCCACTTGCGCCATCGTCGGGCCGTCGGGCAGCGGCAAAACGACCCTCCTCGGCTTGTGCGCCGGGCTGGACAACCCGACCTCGGGCCGCGTGCAGTTGGACGGCGTTGACCTGGGCGCGCTGGACGAGGACGGGCGGGCGCGCGTGCGCAATGAGAAGATCGGCTTTGTCTTTCAGAATTTTCAGCTCATTCCGACCCTGACGGCCCTGGAAAATGTGATGGTTCCAATGGAATTGCGCGGGCAAAAGAACGCCGCCGCCAGAGCCAGGCCCCTGCTCGACCAGGTCGGTTTGGGCGACCGCCTTTCCCATTATCCCGTGCAACTCTCCGGCGGCGAACAACAGCGCGTCGGACTGGCCCGGGCCTTTATCAACCGGCCCAAAATCCTGTTTGCCGACGAGCCGACCGGCAACCTGGACGCCGAGACCGGCGCGCTGGTCATCCAAAGCTTGTTCGCTCTGAACGCCGCCCACGCCACCACCTTGATCATCGTCACCCACGACACCGAGATGGCCGGGCGCGCCCAGCGCGTCCTCCGCCTCAAAGCCGGCGCCCTCGTGCCGGATTTGTGACGTTGAATCAACGTCTTGTTCACAATGAAATTCCTCCTCTCTCCGTGGACTTGGCGGATGGCGTGGCGCGACACCCGCGCCAGCCGGGGCCGGCTTCTGTTGTTTTCGTCCTCCATCGTTTTGGGCGTGGCGGCCCTGGCGGCCATCGGGTCGCTGGGGGCCAACCTCCAGCGGGCCGTCGAAGAGCAGGCCAGGACTTTGCTGGGCGCGGACCTGGCGATTTCTTCGCGGCGGCCTTTCAGCGCGGAGGAGGAAGCCTTGATCCAGGACATCGGCGGGGAACAATCGCGCGAGACCTCGTTTTCCTCCATGATTTATTTCCCGGCTTCGGGCGGAACGCGGCTGGCCCAGGCGCGGGCCGTGGGCGGCGCCTTCCCATTCTATGGCCGCCTGGAAACCGAGCCGCCCGGGGCGGAAGCGGCATTTCGCCAGGGCCGCGGCGCGCTGGTGGAGCAGAATCTGCTCATTCAATTCGGGGCCAAAGTGGGCGACAGCATCCGGCTCGGCCAGTTGACCCTGCCGGTGGTTGGCGAACTGACCAAGGTTCCCGGCGAAAGCGCCGCGCTGGCGGTTGTGGCGCCGCGCGTCTATCTGCCGATGGAAGACTTGCCCGCCACCGGCTTGCTGGGGCAGGGCAGCCTGGCGCAATACAAAACCTATTTCAAATTCCCTCCCCGGACCAGCGTGCCGCAACTGGTGGCGCGCCTCCAGCCACAACTGGACCAGTTCCGCCTCAATGTGGACACCGTGGAAAAACGAAAGCAAAACCTCGGCCGCGCCATGGACAATCTTTACCATTTCCTGAATCTGACCGGGCTGGTGGCGCTGATGCTGGGCGGGGTGGGCGTGGCCGGCGCCATTCATGTTCATGTCAAACAAAAATTGCCGTCCGTCGCCGTGCTCCGCTGCCTGGGCGGGACGGTCGCGCAAGTCTTCGCCGTCTATCTGGCGCAGGGCGTCGCGCTGGGGGCGCTGGGCGCGTTGCTGGGGGCGGGGTTGGGCCTCCTGGTGCAGACCTTCCTGCCGCGGGTCCTGGCGGATTTTATTCCGTTCACGTTTGAATTCCAGACCGCGTGGCTGGCGCTGGGGCGCGCCGCGGGCGCGGGATTTCTGGTCTGCCTTCTCTTCGCGCTGCTGCCCCTGCTGGCGGTGCGGCGCGTTTCGCCCTGGGCGGCATTGCGGGTTGCCTTCGAGCCGGCGGCGCGGCCCGATCCGCTTCGCTGGGGCGTCATCGCCTGCCTGGCGGCGCTGGCGCTGGGGTTCGGACTGACCCAGGGACGCAACTGGCGCGCGGGCGCGGGATTCGTCCTCGGATTGGGCGTCGTCTTTGTTCTTTTGGCGGCCACCGCCAGGGTCTTGGTGGTGTTGGCGCGCCAATCCGGGCGATTGCGCCTGCCGTTCGTGGCGCGCCAGGGGCTGGCGAATCTGCACCGGCCCGACAACCGCACACAACTGCTCCTGTTTTCCCTGGGGCTGGGGACGTTTTTGCTGGCCGGCATTTTTCTGGTCCAACACACCCTCATGGCCGATTTGATCGTTCCCGGCGCGAGCAGGGCCAATACGGTGCTGTTCGACATCCAGCCGGAACAAAAGGAAGGGGTGGCGAAATTGGTCCAGTCGCTGGGCCGCCCCGTGCTGGATGAAGCGCCGATTGTCACCATGCGCCTGAGCGCGATCAAAGGCCGCTCCGTCGAGTCGCTCCTGGCCGACCGCCAAAGCGCCCTGCCGGCCTGGACGCTGCGCCGGGAGTACCGCAGCACTTACACCGATCATCTGCGCGATGCGGAAAAAATCACCGCCGGCCAATGGATCGGCCGCTTCACCAACAGCGCCGGCCCGGTCCCCATTTCCGTGGAAACCGGAATCGCCGGCGAATTGCGCGTCAAGCCGGGCGACGAGATCGTGTTCGACGTGCAGGGCATTGCGGTGCGGACGCGCGTGGCCAGTTTGCGCGAGGTCAACTGGCGCCGCCCCCAGCCCAATTTCTTCATCCTCTTTCCGCAAGGCGTTCTCGAGGATGCCCCCGCCATGAATGTCCTGACGACGCGGGTGGAATCCAGCGCGCAATCCGCCCTGCTCCAGCGCGAAGTGGTCCGGGCCTTTCCGAATGTTTCGGTGATTGACTTGACGCTGATTCTGGAAACGGTGGACGCGATTGTGGGAAAAGTCTCCTTTGTCATCCGCTTCATGGCGCTGTTCACGGTGGCGACAGGAATCCTGGTCATGGCGGGGGCGCTGGTCAGCAGCCATTTCCAACGGGTGCGGGAAAGCGTGCTGCTGCGGACGTTGGGGGCGTCGCGGGCGCAAATCCGGGGCATTTTGGCGGTGGAGTACCTGGCCCTGGGTTTGCTGGCGGCGTTGACGGGCATCCTCCTCGCTATGGCGGCGGTGTGGGCGCTGGCGGCTTTTGTATTTCATGTCCATTTCATGCCCCCGTTATGGCCGGTGTTGGCGGCGTTGTTGGCGGTCCCGGCCCTGACGCTGGGCACCGGCCTGCTCATGAGCCGGGGCATCCTGCGACAATCGCCCCTGGCCGTCCTGCGCGCGGAGGCGTAGAGCGGCATTCCCATCCCGCCGGGCGGGGGTGATGATGGACTGGCGGTTGCAAAATTTTCCCTTCAATGCAGTCATTGTTTGCCATGTTGAATAAAAAAAAATATTGTTTTTGGCTTAATCCACCTTAATCCGCCTTAATCGAGCTTAATTTTCAGTGATGCAAATAGGGCTGACAACGGCTGTTGCTCCTCCGCGCATTGGACGGATTTGAGGATTTTGGCGGCAACGGATTTCTTTTGAACAGAAGGGTACGAAACGAAGGAGGAATTCTTCTTCGTTGCCTTCGTTTGCTTCTGTGCCAATTCCATTCCTTTGTCGTTTCCTGGAGACCCGCGCCGGGGGGGGCGGGAAGTGGAATTAAGTGGAATTAAGTGGAACACAAGTGGAACCACGGAAGGCAAAAATTGCCGGTTCGGAACCACATGAGGGAGTTGCCCCTTGGGCGCGCGCGGGAAGCGGAAATCCGGTTTTCCTGATTTCAGCTTTCCCAACTTCAGTTTTTCCCCCGGCGTCCCGCCGCCATCGGTCCATTTATACCTTACCATACGCCCGCTATTGTAGCATATAAGCCAAAGCTGTCAAGGGGAAAAAGCGAAAAAATGCGGATGGTTGCAAGACCCTAATCATTAGGCACTTACGCAGCCTGCTCGTCCCATAGCGCAAGGAAAAGTCCGGCAGGGCGGCTGGCCGCGGCGAAAACAGGGGGGTATTGCTGCCTGGACCGCGGGATAAAAGACAAGAGACTTTGCCGCAAAGAGGCGCAAGAAGCGCCTCCGTGCTTGATTTAAACTGAATTGCGGGCCATCGCAGTTGCAGACATGAGCACCGCCGAAATGCTTTTTGAAAAGGCCAAGCATCTCCCCGAAAACCTCCAGGCAGAGGCGTTGGATTACGTTGATTGTCTTTTGACCCGCTGCGGCGCGCACGGAGTGCGCGCCCTACCAGCCGTGACCGGCGCATTACTTCCCCGGGCCAAAAATATGCGATGATGTGGGACTGAACCCTGCTACAGGCAATCCAGGCTTTAAGGCACCGGTTCTATCTTAACTCTTAACAGATTAGACTCAAGAAACAGCTCTTTACTACCATTGACCCGGAACACGCGTGTTGCTTTTAGCTCATAATCGCCTGGTTCAACATTCTTCCCTACCGTGACAGGCACAGCGACCTGGCTGTTCAGTCCGGGATCTAACATCAGTCTGCCCGCAGATCCTCCCGCTACATGCGGGGTAAGATTGTACAATTTCCCCGAAGCGTTTGTCAACAAAATCTGAAAATCTACTGTAGCATTTATGTGGGCAAAGAAAACAGTGTTCGTGGATGCATTCGTAATCAGAGTGACCATAGTGAATGACCTTCCCTGCCCAACAACATCATTCGTCATACTTATTGACAATTGAACTCCTTCGACGCTTTTCCCCCACTTTGGACCTTCCTTGGCGCTGTAAGCTTGAGCTACGCACGGGTTGGATCCTAAAAGAAAAAGAAGCAATGACATCACTGTAATCTTCGACAGCATAAGGTTTATCTTGTTTATGGTGCTGATGGTGTCCACATATAACTCGTCATAGCAGGAGTCCCACATAACCGCGTGTTTAGGGGCGGGCGGGGAGGGCCTGCGCGCGGTAAATTCCCATTTCCAGGGCCTGAGCGGCCTGACGAGCCGCGTCTCCACGCGCCCTCCCCGCGCTCCTCGCCGTAAAGGCGCTCTCGCGCCGCCAGGTTGGCTGGCGGCGTCTCGACAATCTGGGGAAGCGGTTCTTCATCAGGCGGCAGGCATGGACAGCCAGTCTTCCGGCGCGCGTCAGCCAGGGTCTTGAGGAAATCGTGGCGATGCACCCCATCGGTAAAGATCGCTTCCCGGCGGTCCCCCCGGCTCAGGACGTGGCGGATGGCCCCTTCGTATTGGATTCGGCGCTGCGGTGGCATGGCCCAATCCTGCGCCGTCCAGGCCGGCAAGTCAAGCGCAATCCGGGCCAATTCCGGGCCAATTCGGGGCCAAACCACGGATTTCCGGCAGGGCGTCAGAGTTGCACGGTAGGGCGACGCTCCCGCGGAGCCGTGTCTTTTCCCCAAAAACCATCCCCGGCTCGGCGGCAGCCTGTGGCTGGACATTTGCCTGCCAAAGCGGAACGCCGTTCCGCACTCCACGACGCTTCGCGTTCGCCGCGCGCAACCGAAGTGCCGACAGGTCTTGGAGTGCGGCGGCTTGCCGCCGCTTTCGCAAAGCGGGAGCAAGCTCCCGCGCTCCAAGACGCTTCGCGTTGACCACGCGCAACCGAAGTGCCGACAGGTCTTGGAGTGCGCGCGCGCCAGCGCCGCTTTCCCACCGCCCCGAGCGCTTCCTGGCATTTTCCAATTTGGGAATTGATCTCCCCCCGTTCCGCGCTAACCTGCCGCCGTCAACTTGTTCGACATGCTTTGCCCATGACCGATTCGCTGGAACAGCAACTCGACAGTTTGGATCCCGCCCGGCGCCGCGACGCGCTGGCCGCCCTCTGGCGCCAGGCCGGGGATGGGCGGCTGACGCTGCCGCCGCCGGGAACCAGCGTCAATCTCCACGCGCACACCTTCTTTTCCTACAACGCCTACGGCTATTCGCCCTCGAAATTTGCCTGGCTGGCGCGCCAAGCGGGGCTGGCGGCGGCCGGTATCGTGGACTTCGATGTGCTGGACGGGCTGGAAGAATTTCTCCAGGCCGGGCGCCTCATCGGGCTGAAAACCTGTGTCAGCCTGGAATCGCGCGTCTTCGTCCCCGAGTTCGCGGCGCGGGTCCTCAATTCTCCCGGTGAACCGGGCATTGCCTATCACATGGGGGTGGGCTTCACCAGCGCCGCGCCGCACCCGTTCCTGGCGGAGATGCGCCAGGCGGCGGCCCAACGCACCCGCGCCCTGCTGGCCCGCGTCAACCGCTTCCTGCAACCGGTCGAACTGGATTACGAGAAGGATGTCCTTGCCATCACCCCCAACGGCAACGCCACCGAGCGCCATCTCTGCGAAGCGTTCGAGCGCAAAGCCGCCGTGGTTTTTCCTGACGCCTCCGTCCGCGCCGCGTTTTGGAAACAGAAACTCGGCGACGCCCCGGCCCCCGGCCCCAAACTCCAGAACCTCATTCGCGCCAGGACGATGAAGCAAGGCGGCGTTGGCTACGCGCCGCCGGACCGCGGTTCCTTTCCCTTGATGGCTGACATGAACCGTTTCGTCCTCCAGTCCGGCGCGATCCCCACGCTGGCCTGGCTGGACGGCACGAGCGAGGGCGAGAAGCGCGCCGGGGAGTGGCTGGACGCGGGCATGGCCTCCGGCGCGGCGGCCCTGAATATCATCCCGGACCGCAACTATACCCCCGGTCTGCGGGACCAGAAGCTGCAAAACCTCTACGAGGTCGCGGCTGCGGCGCAGAAACGCCACTTCCCGATTATCGCCGGCACCGAAATGAACTCGCCGGGCAACAAGTTCGTGGATTCCTTTGAAACGGCGGAGTTGGGGCCGCTGGCGCCGGTGTTCCTGCGCGGCGCGCATATTGTCTATGCCCACTCGGTCTTGCAGCGCCAGAGCGGCCTGGGCTACCTCGGCCCGTGGGCCGCAAACGCTTTCCCCTCAGTCGCGGCCAAGAACGAATTTTTTGAGCTGCTGGGGCGCGCCATGCAACCGGCGCAAGAGGATCGGTTGCGCGGCTTGACCGGCGCGGTTGCGCCGGGGCATATTTTGGCCATGATTCAGCGAGCATGAATGCGCCGGCCACACCCATTCCAACCCGGCAGCGCGCCGTGCAATTGGTCGGCCCCGGCCAGTTGCGGATGAACCCATCCAAGGCCGTCTTGGATCCGGGACCCGACCAGGTTCTGGGGCGCGTGGAAGTCGTCGGCTTGTGCTTCTCGGACCTGAAGCTGCTCAAACAGTTCTCCGCGCACGCCCGCAAATCCTCCATCACCTCGGGCCTGGACCCGGCGCTCCTGCGGGAAATGCCCCACTATGTGCCCGGCGACCTGCCGACCGTGCCCGGCCATGAGACGGTCATCCGCCTGGTCAAGGCCGGCGCCAACGTCAAGCGGCACAAGGCCGGCGACCGCTGCCTGGTGCAAACCGATTACCGCTGGCTGCCCACCGCCCATTCCAACTCCGCCTTCGGCTACAACTTTGAAGGGGCGCTTCAGGAGTATGTTCTTCTTGACGAACGCGTCATTACCGCCCCGGACGGCGAGTCCATGCTCATCCCCGTCCCGGAGGATTTGTCCTCCTCCGCCCTCGCGCTGGTCGAACCGTGGGCCTGCGTCGAAGATTCCTACGCGGAGAAACAACGGCAAACCCTCAAGAACGGCGGCCGGATGCTCGTCGCCGGCGAGCGGTTGGTGGACAAAAGCCGCGTCTGGAGCCTGCCCGGCAGGCCCAAAAACACCGCCTTCACCGCCGCGGACAAAATCGCCGAACTGGCCGACGCCGCATTTGACGACGTGCTCTACTTCGGCTCGAACCCCGCCACGGTGGAAAAACTTTTTCCCAAAGTCGCCCCCGGCGGCTTGTTCAACATTGTCCAAGCCGGCGGCAAGTTTGGCCGGCCCGTCGTATCGCCAGTCGGCCGGGTCCATTATGGCGGCATCCGCATGGTTGGAACCACTGGCAGGGACCCTGGCGCCGCCCTCGCCGCCATTCCCGCCACGGCGGAAATTCGTCCCAACGACCACATCCACATCATTGGCGCCGCCGGCCCGATGGGCACGATGCACGTCATCCGCGACCTCTGCCAGGGCGTGGCCGGGGTGACGGTGTTCGCCAGCGACCTCAGCGACGAGCGTTTGGCCGCCCTGCAAAAGCTGGCCGAACCGTTGGCGGCCAAAAACAATCTCACCTTCCGCCCCTTCAATCCGTCCAGGGAAAAACCTCCCGGCCCGTTCCATTACATCGTTCTCATGGCGCCTGTTCCCGCCCTGGTCGCCCAGGCCGTCCAGGATGCCGCCTCCGGCGGCATTATCAACATCTTCGCCGGCATTCCCGCCGACAAAACCGCCGGGCTGGATCTGGACGCCTACATCGAAAAACGGCTTTACTTCATCGGCACCAGCGGCTCGGCGCTCGACGACATGAAGCAGGTCCTGGCCAAAGTCGTCTCCCGCCGGCTCGACACCAATTTGTCCGTCGCCGCCGTCTCCGGCTTGGACGGCGCGATAGACGGCCTCGGCGCGGTGGAAAAAAACCTCATGCCCGGCAAGATTCTGGTCTATCCTTCCTGCCGCGGATTGATGCTGACCCCGCTGGCCGGCTTGGCCGGCTCGGTTCCGCTTTCCGACGGCCACTGGAACAAACAGGCCGAAGAAGCTCTCCTGAAACAATTCTCCGCAACATGAGCTCCGATTTGCAAAACAAGACCGCCATCGTCACCGGCGGCGCGCAGGGTTTGGGCCGGGCCATCGCGTTGCGCCTGGTCCGCGAAGGCTGCAAGGTCCTGATTGTCGACGTCAACGAGCAGGGCGTTGCCGAAACCGCCGCCGCCATCGCCGCCGAAACGGCGGGTTTCATCCTCGGCGTCAAGACGGATGTCACCCGGGAAACCGAGGTTCAAATGCTCTTCGACCGCGCCGCGCGGGAATTGGGCCGCGTGGACATCGTGGTGGCCAACGCCGGCATTCTCATAGCCGAACCCATCGCCGACGCCGATGCGGAGAAATGGCGCGCCGTCATGAACGTCAACCTTTTCGGTTATTTCCTCGTCACCAAACATGCCTGCCGCGTCATGAAGAGCCAGGGCGGCGGTTCCATTATCAACATCAATTCCAAGTCCGGCAAGAAGGGCAGCGCCGCCAACTCCGCCTACGCCGCCAGCAAGTTTGGCGGCATCGGCCTCACCCAGAGCGTCGCGCTGGAAATGGCCCCGTTCAACGTCCGCTGCAACGCCGTCTGCCCCGGCAACCTCCTGGACTCCCCGCTTTGGACCCATCCTGAAAAGGGCCTCTTTGCCCAATACCTTCGCGCCGGCAAAATCCCCGGCGCAAAAAACGTGGCCGACGTCCGCCAGGCCTACATCAACCAAGTGCCCATGAAACGCGCCTGCGCCTACGAGGACGTCTGCAACGCCGTCGTCTTTCTCGCCTCCGGGCAATCCTCCTACATCACCGGCATTGCCTTGAGCGTGACCGGCGGCCAGGAAATGAGCTGACCTTATGCCAAATTCAATCCTCCATGATCTCCTGACCCTTTCCCACGAACTGGGCCGCGAAGACCGCGGTCTGGCCATGCTCGGCGAAGGCAACACCTCGGCGCGCACGGGCGGGGAAACCTTCCTCGTCAAAGCCAGCGGCGCCTGCCTCGGCGCCCTCAAGGAGGACGATCTGGTCAAGTGCCTTTTCTCCCCCCTCCTGCCCCTGCTGGAAAAAGAGAGCCTGACAGACCAGCAGGTGGAGGCCGCCCTGCTCGCCTCCCGCACTGACAGCAGGGCGAAGAAACCTTCGGTCGAAGCCGTCTTCCATGCCTGGCTGCTTTCCCTGCCCGGCATCAGTTTTGTCGGCCACACCCATGCCACTACTGTCAATCAAATCCTCTGTTCGCCCCGCGCGCGGGATTTTGCCGCGCACCGCATGTTTCCCGACGAAATCGTTTGTTGCGGCGCCACCTCGGTTTTTGTCCCCTACACCGATCCGGGCCTGAAACTGGCGCAGGCCGTCCGCCGCGAGACCGAGGCGTTCCTACAGAAGCAACAGCGCCCGCCCCGCGTCATTCTCATGCAGAACCACGGCCTGATCACCATTGGGGGCGCCTGGCAATCGGTCCTTTCCGCCACCCTCATGGCCGAGAAAGCGGCCAGGGTGTTTGTGGGCGCAGCCGCCCTGGGCGGCCCGGTGTTTTTCTCCGCGGAAAACATTGCGCGCATAGACACCCGTCCGGACGAGGCCCACCGCCAGCGCGCCTTGAAAATGTAGAAGTGAACTGGCGGACGGACGCAGATGTCCGGCTGCCCGGCTGTGTTCGGTAATTCAGATCCGTCCACCCTGCGCCCGGCCAAAAACCCGGCCAAAATCCGCGCTAAACTTTGGGCCGGCGCTTCCGATAAGAACATGATGATTTCATTGTCAAATCGCCCTAAGAGCCTGTGCCGTCCTCTGGATTACAAACAGATTGAGTCCCGGCTCAGCGGCGCCCCCTGCCTGCCTTCGTTGAGCAGCATTGAAAGCGCCTTGAAGGAACTTCTCAGCGCCGACCAGCGTTACACCACCCAGATCGCGGAGATCATCCGCCGCGACCCGAGCCTGACCTCCCGCCTCTTGCATCTTGTCAATACGGTCTATTACGGCCTGGCTAATCCCATTAAAAACATCGAGGAAGCCGTTTTCTTCCTGGGGGTCCGCCAAATCCGCCAACTCGCCATGGTCACTCCCATCATTGAGGATTTCCAGAAATTGACCCCGGACCGCCGCTTTCCCTGGCGTCAATTCTGGCGTCATTGCATCGGCACGGCCCTGTTGACCCGGGAACTGGTGGACCTGGTCGAATCGCCCGAAGGGGAGAGCGATTACGTTTCCGGCCTCATCCATGACGTGGGCAAAATCGTCATGTCCTCCGTTTTCCCCGAGCATTTTCGGGCAATCTATTATGCGCAGCCGGAGCACGCCGGCGAAATGGCGGACATCGAAAAAGACATCCTCGGCATGGACCACGCCGAACTGGGCGCGCTCTATCTGAAAAAGCAACGTCTGCCGGATGTTTTTGTGGAGGTCGCCCAGTTTCATCATCATCCCGACGCGGCGCCAATCCCCTCCAGAACCGTGGCGGCGGTGGAAGTGGCCGACCTGATGGTGCGCCACACCAAGATTGGCGACAGCGGCAACCACGCCCCCGTGGCCGGGGATAGCTGGATGGCGTCGGCGGGATGGGAAATCCTGTTTGCCGGGCAAACCGACGGCGAACAAACCATAGCCGTTGCCAGTTTGAGCCGCAGCCTGGCCCGGATTCCCTCCATCCTGGAATGCCTCTTGTAGGCGCCAACCGCGAGGTGCCCATGGTGCGCGCCACCCATCCTTACCGGACGCTGATTATTGACGACGATGCGGGCGTCCATGAGTTGTTCGCCAGCATGCTCTCGCGGGGGTTGATCCAGTCCACACGCTCCCAGCCTGCGGACCAGGCCATGCCCGCCGGGGCGATTCCCGCGGCCGACTTTCCCGTCTTTGAGGTGGATTGCGCCATTAGCGGCGAGCAGGGACTGGAATGCGTCCAAAAGGCGCTGGCCGAAAAAAGGCCCTACACCATGGCCTTCGTGGACATGCGGATGAAATCGGGCTGGAACGGCATCGAAACCATCAGCCACCTCTGGCGCGAATGCTCCGATTTGCAGATCATCATCTGCACCGGCCACACCGATTTCACCTGGCATGACATCATCAAGCGCTTCGGCCACACCGACCGCCTGCTCATGCTCAAGAAGCCCTTCAATGTCATGGACGTGCGCCAGATGGCCTACGCCCTGGCCGAAAAATGGAACCTTTTCAACCAGGCCAAGACCCACCTGGAGCGCCTCCAAAAACTCGTCGCCGAGCGCACCGCCAAATTGCAGGAAAGCAACGAGTCGCTGCAGCGCAAAATCATGGAACAGAAGCAGGCCGAGCAGGAACGGCGCCTGATGGAAATCCAGCTTCGCCACGCCCAAAAACTGGAATCCGTCGGCCAGCTCGCCGCCGGCATCGCCCACGAGGTCAACACCCCGGCGCAGTACATCGGCGACAACATCCGTTTCTTGCGGCAATCCTTCGCCCAGCTCGCCTCCCTGCTCCGCCGGCACGAGCGTCTCCTCAGCGCCGTCAAGCAAAACGCCGCCACGCCGGAGATGGCCGCCGATTTGGAACAAGCCGCGCGCCAGTGCGATCTGAATTTTCTCCTCGAGGAAACCCCCCGGGCCATCGAACAATCCCTGGAAGGCGTCAACAGTGTCACACGCATTGTCCGCTCCATGAGGGATTTTGCCCATCCCGGCAGCGGGGAAAAAGTCCTGATTGACCTCAACCAGACGGTGGAGAGCACGCTGGTCGTCGCCGCCCACGAATGGAAATACGTCGCCAACATGGTCAAGGACTTCCAGCCCGGCCTGCCCCGCGTCCTCTGCCTGCCCGGTGAACTCAACCAGGTCATTCTCAACCTCGTCGTCAACGCCTCCCATGCCATCGCGGAGGCGGCTGGCGGAGACCCCGGCCAAAAAGGCACCATCACCATTTCCACCCGGCAGCAGGGCGACTGGGTTGAGATTCAAGTGGCCGACACCGGCGCCGGCATTCCAGAGGCGATTCGGGACAAGGTCTTCGATCCATTCTTCACCACTCGGTCCGTGGGCGAGGGAACCGGCCAGGGCCTGGCGATTGCCCGCAACGTGATCGTGGGTCGCCACAATGGCACGCTGACCTTTGAAACCCAGGACGGAGCCGGCACTGTCTTCACCATTCGGCTGCCGATTCATCCGGCCCAGCCCGCCCAACCGGAGGAAAAGGCCGCGTGAAGAAGATTCTGTTTGTGGACGACGAACCGAACGTCCTCTCCGCCATCCAGCGCCATCTCCATCAGCGGTTTGAAGTCCAAACCGCCGCCGGCCCCGCCGCCGGCCTGGCCGCCCTGCAAAATGGGCGCGACTATGCCGTCGTCGTGGCCGACATGGGCATGCCCAAAATGAGCGGCGTCGAATTCCTCGCCAAAGCCTGCCAATTGGCCCCCGACGCCGTGCGCGTCATGCTCACCGGCTACGTCAACCAATCCACCGCCGTCGAAGCCATCAATCAAGGCGGCGTTTTCCGCTTCCTCAACAAGCCCTGTTCCGCCGAACAACTGATCCAAACCCTCGAAGCCGCCGTCGCCCATCACAATCTGATCACCGCTGAACGCGATCTTCTCGAAAACACCCTCGGTGGCAGCCTGAAAGTCCTCTCCGAAATCCTGGCCCTGGCCGAGCCGAAAATCTTCGGCCAGGCCGAGGCCCTGCGCAACGCCGTCCGCCTCCTGGCCCTCTCCCTCAAACTGACCCCGGGGTGGGATTTGGAAGCCGCCGCGCTGCTCTCCCAAATCGGCTCGGTGACCATCCCCCCCGAACTGATCCTCAAATCCCGCCTCGGCCATCCGTTGAGCGACGGGGAAAAAGAAGTTTTCGACCGCATCCCCGAGGTGGGTGGCAGCCTGCTCGCCCAAATCCCGCGCCTGGAAGGCGTGGCCCGCATCATCCTCTACCAGAGCAAGAACTTCGATGGCAGCGGGTTGCCCGAAGACGCGGTGGCCGGCGAAGCCATCCCCCTGGGCGCGCGCATGTTGAAACTTCTGGTTGACCTGGCGCGGCTGGAGTCCGCCGGCCTGGCCCGCCCGGACGCCCTGGAGCAACTGCGCGCCCGCCCCGGCTGGTACGACCCGCGCCTGCTGGAAGCCGTGCAGAGCAGCCCGGACGCCGCCGCGGCCCCGTCGGCGGATGCGCCCCTCTGCGCCGCCGCCATTGGCTTTGCCGATTTGCGGGTGGGCCATGTCCTGCGCGGCAATTTAGAAACCAAGGGCAGCATGCTGCTGGTCACGGCGGGCAACAAGATCACACCCATGCTCATGCACCGCCTGCGCAACTTCTCATCCCTTTACGGCATCCAGGAACCCATTTATGTCCAGGACACCGGCGCCCCCTTCTTCCATCGCTCCGAGCGGAACCCCGTCAACGCCTGACCCGCGCCCTTGTGGAGGGCAGCGCAGAGGCGGTTTTCCCCTCTCTCATGCCCTTCGTGAGAACGGAACGAATCTCGATCTTTCGAATCTCGATCTTTCCCCTTGACAATTCTGCATTTCATGCAAATTTGAGGTGTGAGGGCAAGGCATGGAAAGCCGGACGGCGCCGGGAGGATGGCGGGTTTCCTCCCGCGGATCCTTTTGCCTTTGCCTGTGCCATTTTCCCCCAGCCTCCAGGCATTTCACTATTCACAATTCTCTTGCCTTTCAACCGGGAAAGGACTGCACAAGTTGCTCGCAAGCTAAGAACTGAATGACCTTCTGCCAAGGCCCGCTGAATTGCGATTGAATTACATATTGTTATGAAAGCCAAATTCCGTTCTTCGCATGTCCTGCCGGCCTTGCTGGCGCTCTCAACTCTCCACTTTTCACTCTCCACGGCGCATGCCCAGGCCACGGCCTTCGCCTACCAGGGCCAGTTGTACGCCGGGGGCGCGTCCGCTGCCGGCAGCTACGATTTCGCTTTTGCCCTCTACGACAGTGCCCAGAATGGGAACCAAATCGGCCCTTCCCTCACCAACAGCGCCGTCGGCGTGACCAACGGGCTGTTCACCATCACCCTGGATTTTGGCGGCGGCATCTTTACCGGCTCCAATTACTGGCTGGACCTCAGCGTGCGGACCAATGACACCGGCGCCTTCACGGAACTGGCCCCGCGCCAGCCGGCCATGCCCGTGCCGTACGCGAGCTTCGCCAACAGCGCGAGTAATTTACTCGGCCCGCTGCCGGCCGCCAGCTTGTCGGGCACCTATGCGAGCCCGGTGACGCTAAACAACGCGAACAATTCTCTGACCGGTCTGTTCACCGGCGATGGCGGCGGCTTGACAAATCTGAACCTGAGCGGCTCCGGGGCCCTTGCTCCAAGCGCTGCTTTTTACGGAACAAATCAGGGACAGATTTTCTTTCCAACAATCAACCCGGCTTGCACTTACTATGGGCCGTATTTCTACGACACTTACTGGACACACGCCCACGGCACCAATTCACCAGCGGATGGGTTCGGGACGAATGCAGAATGTGATTACTATTTTAACGATGGGACAAACGGCTACTACGGGTTCAACTCGTGGGACGGCGGGTGCAAGTTCGTCGTTTGGCCGAATGGCGCGTCTGATCCTTCGGCTGTAAATACCAACCAGCCATCCAGCAACGCAGTCTTGAGAGTTGGTCAGGGCGTGAATGGGGGATGCTGTTATCAGGGATATATCTACATCATGGTTGGAATGTATTCTCTATCCGGGACTTATCCATATCAAACTGCCAGTGCGTTGCAGACCAACAACTGCGTTCAGGTCTATGGGACGAATGGCTATTGCTACGGGCAATACTTACTTGGTCAGTCCACCAGGCTTCTCTCAGACATTGACTTCTTGCCAAATGGCCAGGCTGTTGTAGGGACGGTGCTAAATACACAAGGAGCCACGTATGGAGGGCCGGACTTCTGGCCGTGGACGAATCTTTATCTCTATTCTACAAACGTCGTGACCGATACCGATGGCAATCTGGCATGGCAGACAAATGGCTCGCTTCCAATGGCGCCGCCGGTCGTTTGCCAGATAAGCGTGAAGGTGGATCCTCAAGACCACTCCACGATCTACATTTATGGCGGCGGGAGTCCTTTCACAAACGCTCCGATGCCGGCGGGGGCGGGCACAATCATAGAGCGCACAACAAATGGATTCACCTACCCCCTCGCACAGGCGCTTCCGACCAACAACTATAATACCGATCCAACCATTGGAGTGTTATGGTTCAGCAATAACGACCCCACCTTCGCTTATCTCCTTGAAAGCGGAAATGGAATGGCAAATACCAATCAAATCATTGGCCTTTCTCTTATCCCAACCAACGCGCCCACTTCAATCGGCTATTATGGTCTTTCCGCTTCCGTTGTCTATCTTGGGCCAGACGTCAATCTCGGAACGCCGGCGATCCCGATTTCCAGCGTGACGGCCTCCAACGTGAATATATTCGGCCCCTATGGCGCGCTCAATTTCCTGGGAACTGGCAGCAGCATGGGAAACCTGGGCAACGGCACGATTGGTCTTAACACTCCGAATGGACAGGGTTATCAGGCTGGCGATGCCTCCGGCCACTGGATTAAACTTGCTCCCGGAGGGCCTGACAACATCTACACTGAAGATGGCCAGTTGTATTTGCCTGAGTATACGTTCATTCCAAATGTGGTCTTAACCACTGGCGGACTTACGAATTCAGGTCAGCCTTGGGGCATTGGGCCGGGTGGCAACGCGACATTCACCAACCTTCAAGTTAATGGCAGCCAAACCACCACCGGCAACATCATGGCGGCGAGTTTCACCGGCAACGGCGCGGGACTGACAAGCCTCTCCGCCAGCGCCATGACCGGCGGGCTGACCATCAACCTGGCCGTGCTGGTGCCGGCCGGCGGCACCAACACCCTTTGCTTCACCAATGGCATTTTGACGGCAATACAATAATTTGGGCCGTTATGAAAAGACTGATCCTATTTGGTGTGCTGCTCGCGACGGCGGGCCTGGCCCAGCAATACTCCATTGGCTGGTATAAAATCGCCGGCGGCGGCGGCGCGAGCACCAACGGCCAGTATTCCGTCACCGGCACGATCGGCCAGCCCGACGCCGGCCCCGCCATGAGCGGCGGCAATTTCTCCGTGACCGGCGGCTTTTGGAGTCTGGTTGCCATGCAAACGCCCGGCGCGCCGCTCCTGAGCATCACGGCTTCCGGGAACCATGTCGTTGTCTCCTGGCCCGCGCCGTCCACCGGCTACATTCTTCAAACCAACAGCAATTTCAACCCGGCCAGCTGGGGCGGCTACGGCGGCGCCATCAATGGCAACAGCGCCGTTTTTTCGCCGCCCTCGGGGAACGTGTTCTTTCGCCTATATCATCCATGAGGAATTGGGCGCAGGAGCGCTGTCAGACAGGTGTTGTCATGGGTGGCGTGGTTGGCGTAGCATGAATCCATGCCCACAGAGAAACCCCAATTGGCGCTCGAAAACGCGAACGAAGACCTGCTCCAGGAAATCGCCGGGCGCAGACAGGCCGAGGAGGCCCTGCGGCGCTCGGAGGCCAAGTTCCGCACACTCTATTATTCGACCAGCGATGCGATAATGCTGCTGGACGGGAAAGGCTTTTTCGACTGCAACCCGGCGGCCCTGGCGATATTCGGCTGCGCGAACCGGGAGGAGTTCTGCTCGAAACACCCCGCCGATCTGTCACCGCCGGCGCAGCCGGACGGAACGGATTCCCGGACGCTGGCCAATCAGCAAATCGCCACCGCGATGGAAAAGGGCAGGCACCATTTCCAGTGGATGCACCAGCGGGCCGATACCGGCAAAGCCTTTCCGACCGATGTGCTGCTCAGCGCGATGGAACTGGATGGCAAACGGGTGATCCAGGCCACTGTCCGCGACATAACCAAACTCAAGCAGGCGCAGGAGGCGGTCAACAGGGCCCATGAGATACAACGCGCGATTTTCGACAGCACGGCCGATTTTATTTGGGCGGTGGAGGCCCACGGCTTCGAGTTGCTGACCTTCAACCATGCACTCCGCGACTATTTCCTCCAGCAACGCGGCATTCGTATTCACGTCGGACAACGTCCGGAAGATCTCTTTCCGAACGCAGATCACATCGAACGCTGGCGCGGTTATTATCAACGAGCGCTGGCGTCAGGGCCATTTACAACCGAATACCTCGCGTATTCGGGCAAAGTCTCGCTTCTCTTATCCTTCAACCTCCTCAAGAACAATGGGGCCATCTTCGGCGTGTCGGTCTTCGGCAAGGACATCACGGAGCGCCGGCTGATGGAAACGGCGATCGCCAGGATTTCTAAACAGCAGCAGGCGATCCTGGACGTTTCGCCGATCGGAATCTCCCTCAACAAGGGCCGCATTATTGAGTGGGCCAACCCCGCCCACTGTGCCATGTTTGACTACAGCCCGGAAGAACTGCACGGAATGGACACGTCTGCCTTATTTGTTCGCAAGGAGGACTACGAACGAGTGGGCCGGGAATTGGCCGTCCAGATACCGCAGGGCTTGATTTGCAAAGTGGAAAACGAGTTCAAGCGGAAAAACGGCACACCTTTTTGGTGCTTCGCGCAGGGTCGCGCATTGGATTCGGGCGACCTTTCAGCAGGGGTGATTTGGATGCTCATTGACATCACCGATCGCAAGCGCGCGGAACAGGCCCTGCTCGACTCCCACGTTCAGCTTCGCGGGCTGGCCACCCGGGTGCAAACCGCGCGCGAGGAAGAGCGCGCGCGGCTCGCCCGCGAAATCCACGACGTGCTGGCCCAGGAATTGACCAGTCTCAAGATAGATGCCGCCTTGCTCGCCAACCTTCTGGTTCAGCATGCCGGCGAATCAGATCAGAGCCAGGCCCGCGAAAAACTGGCGGAGATGACCATCACGGCAGACACCGCCATCCAGTCCGTGCAAAAGATTGCCACCGACCTGCGCCCCATGGTGTTGGACACCCTGGGTTTGTGCGCCGCCATTGATTGGCAGGCCAGGGAATTTCAGGCGCACACGGGGATCAACTGCAAAGCGCGTCTGCCGGCCAGAGACCTGCGCCTGGATCGAGACCGTTCCACAGCCCTGTTTCGCATCTTGCAGGAAAGCCTGACCAACGTCGTGCGCCACGCCGTAGCCACCCGGGTGGAGATCCACCTGCACTGCAAGGCGGGACAGGTTGTTTTGACGATTCAGGACAACGGCAGGGGCATTCAAGAATGCCAGGCCAACGCGCCCGGCGCGGTGGGGCTGCTGGGAATGCGCGAGCGCGCCGTGTTGTTGGGGGGCCAATGCGTCATCAGCGGGCGGCCGGGAGAAGGCACGAAGGTCGAAGTCCGGCTTCCGCTGCCGCCAACGGAAAATTCAGAGGAGAAACCATCATGAAAATTCTCATCGCAGACGACCACGCCGCATTGCGCAGAGGCTTGCGGCAAATCCTCGCCCTGGGGTTTCGCGGGGCGATTTTCGGCGAAGCGGGCAACTTCGAAGAAACCATGGCGCAGCTTGACAAGGAACCGTGGGACGTGCTGGTGCTGGATATCTTCATGCCGGGCCGCAGCGGTCTGGACGTGCTCAGGGAGATCGAAGTGATCAAACCGGATCTGCCGGTCTTGGTGCTCAGCAGCGCGCCGGAGGAACAAATGGCGGCCCGGGTGTTGCGCGCCGGCGCCTCAGGCTGTCTGAACAAACGGGCCGCGCCGGAGGAGTTGGCTCAGGCGGTGAAGAAGGTGGCTTCCGGGGGGACATACGTGAGCGCGAAACTGGGCGAGATGCTGGCCGCCGACCTGATCCGCCCGCACGCCGCCCCGCACGAGCAATTGTCTGACCGGGAATTCCAAGTCATGCAGATGCTCGCGGCCGGCAAGTCCGTCAAGGAGATCGCCGCCGATCTGGCGTTAAGCCCGAAGACCGTCAGCACCTTTCACACCCGCCTCATGGGAAAACTCCGGCTGCAAAATGACGTGGAATTGGTCCGCTACGCTCTCGAACACAACCTGGTCGAGTCCTCGCTCCTGCCCCCCCCCCGGATCCCCCCCTTTGAGATGTAATCAATCATGCGGAGTTAAAAAGGAAAACAAGATGGTGTGAGGCGTGAAGCGTGGGGCGGCTTGGGGAGCGTTGAGGATGGCCGTTCCATTTTTGTTGCCCCTGTTCCCGTCCGGCGGTGTAGGAATCGTCTTACGAAAAAGCGCGACTTCTTCCCATTGCGAGATTTCGGGTTTCCGATATTCTTATTGTCACCCTTTACCCATCCATATATTTCCGCCGATTTCCCTTGCATTAGGGACCGAAATACCGGAAAGTGGCTCCCGGGAAAGGGAACAAAGGTGCTAACGAGACATCACAGTATGGCGGGGTTGGGCATGGCGGGTTCGTCCGGATCGAAGGACGGGAACCTGACAGGGCGGCGTTTGCTTCATATCCCCATAAACTCATCGCGGGGCTGGCTGGCCCGCGACATCCAGGTCGCGCATCCGCTTCATCCGCCGTCACCGGAGGGACGCCCATGCCCATGACTGAGGGAAAGAGCCAGGTTCTCATTGTGGACGACGAGGAGGCGATCTGCAATCTGGTCTCGCACTTGATGGAGCGTGAGGGCCTTGTCCCCCTGGTGGCGCGGGACGGAAAGACGGCGCTGCAAAAGCTTCGCATGGCGTCGCCGGACACGATGATAGTGGACCTGAAGCTGCCGGATGCGGACGGACTGGAAATCCTGCGGCAGGCCAAGGAGCTGGACGCGGACCTGCCGGTGGTGATCTCGACGGCGCACGCGAAAGTCCACGGGGCGGTGGAGGCGATGCGGGCGGCGGCCTTTGATTATCTGGTCAAACCGTACGACCATGAGGAACTGATGCGGGTGGTCCACCGCGCCCTGGCGCAACGGCAACTGAGCCTCCAGCGCAAACAACAGGCCCGCCAGACCAGCGCCAGCCACAATCTGACGGAGATCATGGGTCCCAGCGACGCCATCGGGCGGCTGATTGGGGACCTGAACCGCGTCGCCCAATCCAACTTCAGCGTCGTCATCATCGGCGAAACCGGCTCGGGCAAGGAAGTGGTGGCGCAAGCCATCCACGCCAGCGGCGCGCGCGCCCAATGCCCCTTTGTGCCGGTGGATTCCGGAGCGATACCGGAGACGCTTTTCGAGGCGGAATTGTTCGGGCACGAAAAGGGGGCCTTCACCGGCGCGGCGGGCCGGAAGGCGGGCCGGTTTGAACAGGCCAACGGGGGCACGCTGTTCCTGGACGAGATTCTCAACATGCCGCTCATCGCCCAGGCCAAGGTGCTCCGGGCGCTGCAAGAAAAGTCCTTTTGCCGCGTCGGCGGCGCCCAGCCCATCAAGATTGACGTGCGGGTGCTGGCCCTGCTCAATTACACATGGCCGGGGAATGTGCGCCAACTGCGCTCGACCATCCGGCGCGCCGTGCTGCTGGCCGGCGAGGTGGTGACCGAGGAGCATCTGGACATTCTCCCGGCGAACAACGAGGCCTGGCGCCGCGCGGCCTCAGCCGCCCCGGCGCAACGCCCCTCCCCCGGCGCGCTCTCGCTCAGGGAAATCGTGGCGCAGAACACCAGGATCCTGGAGCGCGAGGTCCTGTCGCAGGCCTTGCGCCAAACCGGCGGCAACAAAGCCGGGGCCGCCCGCCTCTTGCAGGTGGACTACAAGACGATTCAGTCCAAGATCAAACGCTACGGGATCAGCTCACAGGAGGAAAAATCATGAACAACAACTCACTATTCACTATTCACCATTGCGCAGGAACGGCCGCAGCGTTTCGATCAACTCGTTGGGCAGGCGCTTGGGCTTTTCCTCCGTCGTGGCGCAGATGTGCCGCGTGACGCCTTCTGCCAGCAACGCGCCGCCGACGTTGAGGATGCGAAAGCCGACGTTGAGCCGCACCCCGCCCATTTGCGTGATCCACAGTTCAATCGTCAGCAAGTCGTCGTAGCGCGCCGGGGCTTTGTAGGAAATCTCCAGGCCGATCACCGGAAATGCCACGCCGGCGTCCTGCCATTGCCGCGCGGAGCAGCCGAGTTGGCGCAAAAATTCCCCGCGCGCCTCTTCCAGCATGTCGAGGTAGCGCGCGTAATAGACGTGGTTGCCCACTGTGCATTCCGCATAGACAACCCGGTGCGCATGTCGAAAAACTGTTTCAGGCATAAAAAAATGCAACGCGCAAAAAAATTCAGTTGCGCCGTCCCATTGTGCTAGACTTTACCAATTTGAAATACGACGAGGCAAGCAAAACACTGGAGGTTTCCGCGCGCGAACTGGCCGGCGAGGAAGGCTTCGGCCGCATTGGCTTCGAGCGCGGTGAAGGCTGGCATCGTCTGGGCCTGGGGGCCGAATTGCACAGCCGCGTCTTGCGGGAGCGCTGCGCGGCCCAGCCGGGCTACCGCAGCGAGGTCCACCTCCGCGCCGCCGTCCCGGTGGACGCCTGGACCGCCGTCATCACCGGCCGCCTGGATGGCTGCATGCAAGAGCCTTCCGGCGCGTGGCTGATCGAGGAGTTCAAATCCGCTTATCTGCCGGGCCAGGAAACACGCCGGGCCGGCGGGGCCTTCGCCCGCCACCAACGCCAGCTCCTTGTTTACTGCGATTTGTGGCGGCGCCTCGGCCATTCCCCCGTCCGCGGCCGCCTCGTTTACGTGGACCTGGCCAGCGGGGAGGAGTCGGCCATTGCCGCCGCTTACGATCCGGCGGAACAGGAGCGCGCCCTGGAACGGCGGCTGCGCCAACTCCTGGCCCTCGGCCGGGCGGAGTCGGAAACCCGCCGCCAAAAAGCCGCCGCCGCGGCCACCCTGCCTTTTCCCCACGCCGCGCCCCGGCCCGGCCAGAAAATCATGATGGAAGCGGTGCGGCGGACGGTGGAGGCGGGCGAAAACCTGATCGCGGAGGCCCCCACCGGTTCGGGCAAAACCGCCGCCTGCCTGCATCCGGCCCTGGCCCACGGACTGGCCGCCGGACGCCAGGTTTTCTTTCTCACTTCCAAGACCTTGCAGCAAACCATGGCCGTTTCCGCCCTGCGCGCCATGAACCCGGACGGCGCCTTCCGCAGCCTGCAGATTCGCGCCAAGGAGAGAATGTGCGCGAACGACCGCGTGCTCTGTCACGAAGATTTTTGCCCATACGCCAGGGATTATCCGGAAAAAATGGAGCGGTCGAAAATCCTGGACCGCCTGGGCCGCGGCCATTTCCATTTTGACCCCGACGCGGTTTTTGCGGCGGCGAAAAAGGAGCGGGTCTGCCCGTTCGAGGTCCAGCTCGAACTGGCGGGCCGCGCGGACGCCATCGTGGCGGATTACAATTACGTCTTCGAGCCGGGCGTGGCCTTGCGCCGGCTGGAGGCGGAGGACGAGCCGGTGCTGCTGGTGGACGAGGCGCACAATTTGCCCGACCGCGCGCGCCGGATTTTTTCGCCCGAGCTTCTGGAGGAAAGTTTCCGCGCCGTCCAGGACAGCCTCCTGCTGGAAAGCGGGGATTTGTTCGACGGCCTTTCCCGAACGCTGGGCCGCGTCGCCGCGCTGCTGGCGGAGACGGACGCCGCCGCCGTGCCCGGCCCGTTCACTGAACTGGACCCGCCGACGGAGGCGTTGCGCGGGCTGTGGGAGGAATGGGAGCCGCAGTTCATCGGTTACCTGACGTGGAAGCGGGAGGCGAAGGCGGCGCGGCCGGATGATCCTATAGTTGACATACATTTCGACTGGCAGCGCTTCATGGCCGTGCTCAACCTCTTCGGCCCCGGTTTCACCTGCGTCCTGGAACATCGGGCCGCCGGGGCGCGCCTGGCCATCGTCTGCCTGGACCCGGCCCGGCCGCTCGCGCCGGTTTTTCGCGCTGCGGCCTCGACCACGCTTCTGTCCGCGACGCTTTCCCCCGTGCAAGTCATCCGCCGCACCCTCGGTTTGGAGGCGGAGCGGACGCGGGCCATTTCGCTGCCGCCGCCGTTCCCGCGGGAGAACCGGAAGATTCTGATTTTGCCGCAGGTGGGCACGGCCTTCGCCCATCGCGAAAAGAATTTCGATCCCATCGCCCGGTTGATTGCGGGGATGTCCGATGCCCAGCCCGGCAACGCGCTGGTGCTTTTTCCCAGTTATCAATTCCTGGAAAAAGTGGCCGGGCTGCTCCCCGCCACGCGCGCCCGGCTGCTGGTGCAGCGCCCCAACCTCTCCGAGGCCGCCCGCCGCCAAATCTTCCAGGAACTGGCCGCGCCGCCTCCGCCGGGGATTCTCCTCCTGGCCGTTCTGGGCGGGATGTATGCCGAAGGGGTGGATTATCCGGGCGAACTGCTTTCCGCCGTTTTCATCGTCTCCCCGGCACTGCCGCAAGTCTCCTTCGAGCGCGAATTGTTGCGCCGCTATTTTGAGGAGACCGAGCAGGCGGGATTCCAGTACGCCTACCTGCAGCCGGGCATGACGCGCGTCATTCAGGCGGCGGGCCGGCTCATCCGGGGCGAGACCGATTGCGGCGTCATTGCGCTGCTCTGCCGGCGTTTTCTCCAGCAACCCTACGTCAGCCATCTGCCCCGCGACTGGTACGAACAGTCCCCCGCCGAACTGGCCGCCGCGGACCCGCCCGGCGAAATCCGCCAGTTCTTCGCCGAACGCCAAAGGCAGCCGGCGCCGGGCCGGACGGAAAGGGCTGACTTGAAACTCATTGGATGAAGGGATAAACTCACGCCATGATAACCGCGATGCAACTGCGCGAGCGCATGAACGAAAACCCGTTCCGGCCATTCCGTCTCACCTTGTCGGACGGCAGGTCATTCACCGTCCCCAATCACGACGTGGCCCTTGTCAAGAGAAACTCCGTCCTCATCGGCCTTGACCTGGACTCCAAGTCGTTCGCCCAAAAATATGTCGAATGCGCCATCCTGCACATCACCAGCATCGAGGACATTTCGACCGCGCAACCCGCGTAATCGTCCTCTCGCCATTACGCTTTGAAAGGGGAAATGGATTCGACGCGGTAGCGGCGTTTGCCGCCTTCGACGGGCACTTCGACTTCCTGCCCGGGCTTGGCGTTGAGCAGGGCCTGGCCGACGGCAGTGAGGTAACTGATAATCCCTTTGTCCGGATCGGAATCCCAGGCGCCCAGAATGATGAAATTCTCGGCGTGCTGGTGCTCCAGATCGGTAACGGCAACCATGTCGCCGATGCTCACGACATCGGTGCGGGGATTGGCGAAGTCGCTGCCCTGGGCGCGGACAATTTGGGCCTCCAGCTCGGCTTTGCGGCGCATGAGGATTTTTTGCATCTCCTTCGCGGCCTTGAATTCGTGGTTCTCGCGCAAGTCGCCGTAGCTGCGCGCGACGGCAATTTCCCTGGAATTGGCGGGGATGGCCTTTTGCACCAGTTCGGCGTACTCGTTCTTGCGCCGCTCCAAACTTCCCCAGGAGACGACCAGGGCGCTTTCGGCTTTCTCGGCCTTGGATTGCTCGCCGGAAATCATGGTTTGCACCGCCGGGTAGCTCTTGACGATGCGGGCCAGCAGCGAACGCTTGTCCATGTCGTCGAAGCAGGGGGAAAGTTGCAGGGCGCGGGTCAAGTCCTTGATGACCTCCAAGTCCGCCGAGCCGATGAGTTCGACGAGGAGGTTCTGGTCGCCGTCGAGAATATAATCGCGCAGTTTGTTGGAGCGTTTCTCGTTGAA
>Ga0182027_10003445_pt1 | contig 25074 bp, 22 predicted proteins | sample 712E1DmetaG_FD_121300 | JGI IMG/M metagenome (GOLD analysis project Ga0182027, IMG submission 121300) | Permafrost microbial communities from Stordalen Mire, Sweden - 712E1D metaG (Illumina Assembly) | ecosystem: Environmental > Terrestrial > Soil > Wetlands > Permafrost | place: Sweden...
CGACGAAGCAAGACTCTCCCGCGAGGACTGGCTCAACGCGCGCTGACGAGTTCCGTCTCGACCTTTTTGATGGCCGGCAGTCCTGCCCCGCGGCGCAGAGCCAGATCGATCCAATCGATCAGAGCACTCTCCAACTCCTTCAATGCCTCTCCCTTTGTGGGGCCGGTCGCCAGCAAACCGCGGAATCCCGGGATGCGGGCCACGTAGCCCTCGCCGCCGCCGAGCAACTCGATCTCGGCAAGCTTCAAGGCCTGACTGCGGTATCTGGTCAACTTCTGCATGGCGGGACTATTGACCCAAAAAAAGGAACTGCAAGGCGCCAGTTGGCACTTCCCCGTGGGAGGCACGACGTTCCGGATCACAGAGAGAATCTCTTTGAGATCTTTGTGCTCCTTTGTGGCAACTACCTCTCCAAATGAAGCGTCGCGACCTTGGCGGACTTGGCGTGAGGAAAATTCCCCTACGGCGGCTGGCCGGCGACATGAGTTCCGCCGCCGGTCCCGTGCGCCGACGGATAAAAGAAAAACTTGGCATAAACGTACGCGATCGCCTCCCCGAGGACATCGCGCACGCCTTCGCTGTAGCGCCACCAGTGCGCAGAATCGTAGTCAGGATTCGGCACGGCGGTGATTCCGACCGTCACGTCTTTGCCGAGGGCTTCCTGGAAAAGCAGACGCGTGCGGCGCGCATGCACATCCTCCGTCATGACATTGACGGCATGCACCGACATGTGGTGGTCTTGAAACCAGTCTCTCAGCGCGACCGCCGAGTTATACGTGCGGTCGCGGTCCATCACGCGCGAGGGCACCATCTGCAGAACCTCATGCGGCAGGCCGGCGGCCCGCAAACGGCCGGCGCCGACGCTGGCCGATGTGTTGTAATCGTTCGTATAGCTTTCGCTGCCCGACACCGGGCCGCCGGTGGTATAAGCCATTTGGTAGGAACCGGTCCGGAATTCCTCGGCGGCGACGCGTATGGCGTAGTCGTGAACCCAGCCTTCGACCACGAGGGTGTGCGCATCGACGCGGTGGGTGACGGCAAGAAACGGATAAGTCTCCAGCACCAATGTCCAGCCGGCCAGGAGAACGAGCAGAACCACCGCCAGCCAGCCGCGCCAGGACAACCCCCAGCGTTCCTTGCGGGTGAGGATTCCCCAGAGTTTCTGCGATGACGGCATTGAGATTTGTCTTTTGGCCACGAAGGATCGCAAGGAGCTCAAGGAATTGCTTTGCGACCTATGTGATCTCTTGTGGCAAAATATCCGGACTCTCTGGCGGGCCACCAAGGAACCTAGGAACCCAAAGGGCTCGTTTGTGATTTTTGCGCCGTTTTGCGGCTGAGCTCAGGCGGTCGGCGTCCGACTTCGGCGCGGACAATCTTCCGCAGTGGCCCATCAATTGGCGCGCGCCATGAATCTCCGCGCAGCAGCTACGCCCGCCTTGATCCGAGGAGATCTGTCGATATAGTTATCCCGCAATTCGGCCAAATGCCTCCGGGCCGCAACTTTCAGGCGACGCTTCAGGGTCGGCCGGACCAATCGCAATTCGGGCACCGGAAGGACGCGGACTTCGATGGTCGCGGGGTCAGCAGCCGGCACGCTCCTTACGAACGTGATCTCCCCGTTTTTGCCATTCCAAGGTACGCGTTGGCCATTCCAAATCACCTGAGAATCTTTGTCGAACATGGGCTCTGACTTTCTGAAAAAGACCGTCTCTGCGGGGACATCGAAAGCGAGGTTGGTCCGCGCACTGAACAGGCAAACGTCGGTCGTATTATCGAGGTTCTTCCGAACCGTGTAAGTTTTGGAGATTCCCGTTTCGAGGCTCGACCAGGCCAACTCTGGTTCCAGGTGGTTGAGGGCTTCGATCAAGGAGACCAATGGCTGCATCCCATCCCGGAAGAACTCATGGTGAGTCACGATGAGACAAGGTTTCCCCAAAAGCAGATCCAGGGCGAAATTCGCGGCTGGCTCTTGTGCCGGGCGTCTCATGAACAGCGGGAAACCGGCGTACGAAGTAATGGCCGATTTCAATAGTTCTCCCCCCTTGATTCCTTGGCCGGTCTGAGCGTCGGAAAGTTCGGTATTCACGGCTCCGAGCAGTTGGCTTGGCCGCAAAGCGCACATGGCCTTCTCGGAGAATTTGCCCTGGGGAAAGACCATCACATTCTCGTAGGGCAAGGATGTTTCCGACCGCAACCAGTCCATCCGGTTGACGGCAAGTGCAACCAGGTTGGCCGCATCCGAGACATTCGCCGTCGAAAACTCAGATTGCGTGTGATCGCAGCCATGGACGCAGATGGACAGCCGAGGCCATAGCGAGCGAAAGAGCTTCACGACTGCGGCCGAGGTGCGGCGATGGTTCCATGGGATAAAGCCAATCGTCGCTGCGGCACCAGTCCGGGACACGGCTTCGGCGAGATCATTGATCCTGAGGAAGCCGTAGTGAGGCGTCAGGTTAGGATCATCAATCACCCAATTCCCCCATCGCAAGGAGCTTTGTGGAAGTGGCGTTCCGCAATGGCGAACAAAGAACACCACCGGGGCAAGTCCAGAAAAGCACTCGGCGGCGTCGAGGTTCCTGCGGTGCTCGGCAGCAACATCAAAGACCTCGGTGCTGGACGCCACAAACAGCTCGAACTGCGGAAGTGCGAACCGGGTAAACAAGCCGGCTCCGCCAAGAGTAACGATGAAACCCGTGTCATGTTCCGCGTTGCGCACGGTTAGCAGGCGATCGCGAGCGTTGCCAGTCAGCCGGAACCGCAGACCACAGAAAGGTCCGCACATCTCCTTTGTGCCGTGCACTACGCATTCGGGAGCATCCCCTGACGCAACAGTTGCTTCAATGTGCGCGCCAGCCAATTGCTCCAGCGCCGGGACGCCATCGGATGTCCCCGCGAAGGGGCAAATCAACACCTTGCAGTAGGCGGACAAGATCTTTCGAAGCCCGCTCCTTTGCGATCGCGCGATCTGTGATGCGATGATGAGCTGATCTTCGGAAAGAATGAGCGCTTTGGCACCCACCTGGCCTTCCCGCCCGCCCGCGAGAACATCTTCGAGGCGGAGCGCCGTGAAAGCCGCGCCAAGCGCCACCAACAAACGTCGCACAGCGCAGCCGTTTTCAGTTTCCGCTAGCACTAATTGCGTCATGAAGACGGGCTCCACCGGTCAGTGCGGCTTTTGCGCGACCACCAGCGATCGCATCGCAAACTGCGAACAGCAGAAATCGAGAACCGGCGTAAGCGACCGGCCAAGCCAAAGCAGCCCAGAATTCGCCGAATGGGGAATCCAGCAGAAGTTGCGTGATTGCTTGACGACAAATCCTGCGGCGGCAAACGGTTGGGTATACTCCGCAAGGCTGGGAACGTACGTTTCCATCGACCGTCGTTTGAACATGTTCTTCAGCTTGCTGCGGAAAAACGGGAAATGCCGATTCATATCAATCATGATGGACCACCCGCCCGGGCTCAATAACTGGAACAAATCTCTGGCCGACTCGCTCTCTTTGTGCAGGCGATGGCAGTAGCGAAAGGTATTGACGCCGACGATCAGGTCGAATGTGCCACGCAATTGCTCCGGGGCCACCGAGAGGGCCCGCCCCAGGTCCGTCGATAACGCCTCGTTGTTGGCGACCGCATAAGTCAGTTTCGCATTCAGATCCGCCGGCAGATGTTGCCTCGCTTCCCGCCGCGCGGCGTCAATCATCGGCGGCGAGAAATCGGTGCCGTACGCCCGATCCAATTCCGCGCGCTGCGATTGGAGCGTTTCGACGATCTTCAATAGGTTCATGCCGCCGCCACAGCCGTACTCGAGCACGCGGAGCCTATGGTCCTTTGGGCGATCCGAGATGAGAGCGTGGATGGCCTCGATATAGATCGGAGCATACACGTGGGTGAGCACATGAGCGATACCGGCGCCGGCGGTTTGGCTGATATATCGGGCGATGATATCTTGGCGCGTGTATTCTTCAAGATACACGTCAAGGTGAGAGGTTTTGTTATTGTTCATCGGCTGTCACTGTAATCTTGTTGCGGAAGGTGCTATCTACTGTATAACGGAATCCAAGCTCATTTGTTTCTTTGGGGAGCCAGTCACGGTCTGGCGGGCCCGGGCGTTTCAGAAAAGGGAAAGACATGGTGGCAGGATACGCCGATTCCGGAGAACGCATGGGGATAGTGGAAAACACTTTTTGGGATTCCCGGTTTAGACACAACGAAACCCAAGGAACTCAAGCGATCCCCATTTGTGTCCAGCCGTGGTGGGTTATTGGCCTCAGAAAGCGCGGGACGCGCAAGAGGGAATGAACGCATCATGCCCGCTTGGCGATCCGGGACCGACTTGACTGCACGGTCGCCCCCGATCTGTCGGGGCTCGAGAGTGTGAGGAAAATTCCTTAGGGCGGCTGGCCGGCGACATGAGTTCCGCCGCCGGTCCCGTGCGCCGACGGATAAAAGAAAAACTTGGCATAGACGTACGCGATCGCCTCCCCGAGGACATCGCGCACCCCTTCGCTGTAGCGCCACCAATGCGCCGAATCGTAGTCCGGCTTCGGCACGGCTATGATTCCGACCGTCACGTCTTTGCCCAGGGCTTCCTGAAAGAGTAATCGCGTGCGGCGCGCGTGCACATCCTCCGTCATGACGTTGATGCTCTGCACAGACAGGCTGTGGCCGCGGAACCAGTCCCGCAGCGCCACGGCGGAGCTGTAGGTCCGATCCCGACTCGTCACGCGTGAGGGAACCATCTGGAGCCGCTCGCCGGGAACCCCGGCTTTCCTCAGGCGACCGGCACCGACGCTGGCCGCGGTGTTGTAGTCGTTGGTATAGCCCCCCATTCCTGCTATGGGACCTCCGGTCGTGAAGATGCGTTGATAGCCACCGACTTTGAACTCGTCCGCGGCGGCGCGAATGGCGTATTCATGGACCCAGCCTTCAACCACGAGCCCCTGGGCATCGACGCGATGCGTGACCGCCAGGAAGGGATGAATCCCCAGGAACGATGACCCGCCGGCGAGCAGAACGAGCAGGACGACGACCAACCAACCGCGCCCGGACAGACTCCAGCGTTCCTTTCGGGTAAGAATCCCCCAGAGCTTTCGTGATGACGGCATTGGAATTTGTCTTTTAGCCACGAAGGAACCGAGGACGAGGAACCCAGAGAAAATCCCTTGTGATCTATGTGTTCTTTTGTGGCAGGTCAGATTGGCGACAAAAGAACACAAGGAGCTCAAAGAAGAGATCCCATGCCCCTTTCGGGTGGCTGAAAATCATTGGTTGTTTGTGCCGTCATGGAACATTAATTACAAAGTGATAAAAACAATTTATGAACTCTTCGATATTGGGTGCAAAACATTCGACGCCATCCATGTGTCCCGTAGACATGGTCCCGTTCTCGCAGCCGGATCACCGAGGCGCGCAAACGGTCAATTTCCTTCTCGGCTTACTTATCTTAGCGCCATCCGTCTCTGCGACGATACCTTCAAAGATGGGCTCAAAGAGAGGGCGCAATAACATCGCCCCATAGGTCGTTAGGTGTTCCGTGTCCCGGTAGAGCGCTTTGCCATCCTTCGCCACCCGGCACAGGTTCGCGTCATTCACAAAGAATTGAGTGGGATCGAGAACCGTAACGCCGCGTCCGGCGACACCGTCAAAAACCAATTCCTGGCGCCGGGAAGCCCGGCGATACTCCACCAGAGGCAGCCCGAGTCCTTCAGGATTTCTTCCAAACATAACTGCCGAAGCCAGGGCCTGAGGCACGCTCCAATGCTGTTCTGGCACCTGTTTCATGATCCAGATTCGGGCGCCGGAGTTCTTGAGTGCGTTAATCGTGGCGAGCAGACCGCGATGAAGTTGATCGGTCTCACCACCGTAACCGCCCCAAACAGCCACAATAAGCACGTCGCTCAAACGCTCCCTGCGGATGAATTCAACGACTGCATCGTTGAAGGCAATGGAATCCGCCAGGCTATATTTAAAATGGCTGAGATAGCCGACCAGAGGAGCGGTAGATGAATGAGTTGCTGCGACACCGCGAACGGCGTGAGCCTTGCACAGTATATCCAAAGCTGGCATTACCGCCATGGCATGGCTGTCTCCCCAGACAAGTAACTTGATCGGTCGCTGCTTGTCGCCGACTCCCAATTCGGGGAGGTTTCCGTCAGTGACGTCTTTCAGGCCCACTTCATCCTCGAAGGCCATATCAGTGCTCCCGGCCGCATATCGCTGCGCCTCCGGGGAAATCCTTGAAGGCACTCCTTGCGCCTGGTGTATGGTTATTCCCATTAGGAACAATACCGTGGTGGTGACGGCTGCGAATGAAAAAATCTGAACATGGCCATTGAAGACCAAGCGCTTACGAAATGGAGTTTCGACAAATCTCCAAGACAACACGGCAAGGCCCAAGCTCGCGATCAAGAGCAGAATACGCTGGTTCTGCGGTATCGGACCAAGCGTCCAATACTTGAAAAAGACGAGCACCGGCCAATGCCAGAGATAGAGAGAGTAGGATATCAGGCCGATAAAGACGAGGGGACGTGCGGCAAGAAGCTTCCCTACTGATGTCAAAGTGTGGCCGTTTCCCCAGATGATTAGAGCGGCACCGACACAGGGCACGGTGGCGGCGATCCCGGGGAATGGGGTTTCGCGATCATAGAAGAAGACGGCGCACAGGATCGCAAGAAGCCCGCCGCAGCTCAAAACCTCCGTTAGCCACCGAGCAGGTGCCCGTTGCGCAGGAAGAGCGGCGAGGATTGCGCCAATCATCAGCTCCCAAGCTCGCATGGGCAGGAGGTAAAAGCACGCCGATGAATACTTATATCTCAGGCAAATGCAGAGGCTTAAGGATATGCCGCCAATCAGGAGCATTCCTAGGATAAGAAACTTGCGTGAAAAGCGCTTGAATGCGATTAGCAGAAACGGAAAGAGGAGGTAGAACTGTTCCTCCACCGCTAGCGACCAAGTGTGAAGGAGTGGTTTTACCTCAGCCGCCTGCGCGAAATACCCAGACTTCTGCCAGAAATAGACGTTTGATACCAACATTGTTTGCGCGGCCACGGATTGGGCGAGCTCTTTCAAATTCAACGGAAGCAACAGAAACCATCCGGCGACAAGGGTTGAGAAAACAACGACGGCAAGAGCAGGCAGAATGCGACGAACCCGGCGCTCCCAAAAATCGCGTACATGAAATCGGTCGCGATCGAGATCCTTAAGTATTAAGCCAGTGATGAGATAACCGGAGACCACGAAAAAGATGTCGACGCCGACGAAACCTCCAGGAAAGCCGAGGCCGGCGTGAAAGAACAGGACCGCCAGAACCGCGATGGCTCTGAGACCATCAATATCGGAACGATACGTGACGTGGTTTCTATTTGCTACCGGAGACATTTCGTTTCGAGAGTTTGATAGAGGCGAAGCAGTCGGTCGGCGACCAATCGTTCGTCAAATTGGTCAATGATCAAGCGGCGCAACTCCGCAAGTTTCGCGGGTGATGTCCTACGGCTCGGTGATGCGAAATCGACCATCGCATCAGCGAGCGCGGTCACGTCGTCCGAGGAAACAAGGTTGAAATAGCGCTCTGCAAAGGTGCCATCGTAAGCCGGCAGTCGCCCGGAGATCACAGGCCGCTCGCTGGCAGCGGCTTCAAGAAAAGTTACCGGGAACGCATCCATCGAGGGGTAGTTCACGATGGCATCCGCCATGGCGTAGATCTCGGGTAAGCGTGACATGGGCACTTCGCCCATCCACCGGAGATGTCCAGATACACCCAGTTCGGCGGCGAGTTCGCGCATCTGCTTTTCGTAGGCCGCACGATCTGCGCTGCTGCGCTGAAGAACCTTGAAGACCAAAACGGCGGGCGACCGGAAGCGGGGAAGCGCTGCCGCGAACGCTTCTAAGATCGTCGCGTGGCGATAAAGCGGACTCCAGCCCCGCATCGACAGAAACACCGTTGTTTCAGGTGTCACGCCCAGCGTGTGCCGCCACTCCGCCGCCTCGGTCTGGTATCCCGGTCGGAACCGGGTGGTATCGACCCCGAGATTGAACAATTCCGTCGCGACTGGTTGCTTCGCGATGCGCGCGCATTTGTCGTGCATGTCGGCCGAATCGATCAGCACCCGGTCGGCCGCGCGCAAAGCATAGCCAACCTGGTACTTCAAAAGCGAACCTGCATCAGGATCCAAGAGGCGATTGATATCAGAACCCCAAACGGAAAGAACCAACGGCCGGATCCCGGCCCGAGCGCAGTGAAACGAATGAGCGTCGACCCAGTGGACATGCGTGATATCTGGCTGAACGTCGCGCCACAAGCGCTTCAGTTTCGGGGGGACCGTAATCGCCGCATATAGACTTGCCAACCGTCGTCCGCCGGGCCGGTGCAGCCACCTGCAACCCCTCGGCTCCGGAAACGGCTTATAAGTATAGCCCGCCTGTCCCGAGGGAAACGGGTTGGTGGCATCACAGAACGTGACTTGGCAACCGCGTTCCAGCAGCCACCGGAGTGGGCGCAGGGCGTGAATGTCCGTTCCCGGACCGACCATCAGGATGCTTAAGGCAGACACGTTCCCGCAAGCGCCAGAACCATCTAACCCGCGACCATGGCGTCGCAAATCTCGTGGATTTGCGCCGAAGTCATCGTAGGGAACAACGGCAGTGTAATGATGCGCTGCGCGAAGGCATCGCTGCGATCGAGGCCCGGTGTCCGAAATGGTTTTAGCGAGGAAAGCGACGGAAGACACGGATAGTGGCGGCTGGTTTGAATCCTGGCGGCGTTGAGTCGCTTCACCATTTCCGTGCGAGCCGCCTCGGAAGGCGCGACAACAACCATGAGATGATAGGCGCTTTCGCCGGAGTAAGCGGCAAACGGGATGATCCAATCGCGCAACGACGCGAGTCCTTTGCGGTAAAGGCGAACCCACTCGCCTCGCCGCTGATTGCCGGATTCGAGGCGGGCCAGCTGGCATCGCCCCAGAGCGGCGCCGAGTTCATTGAAGCGGTAATTGTATCCATGGAGGACCGCATCATAGGCACTGGCGTGCCCCTTGTGGCGATCCCAGGTCAGCGTCGTCATGCCGTGAGACCGAAGCAACCGGATGCGACTGGCCAGATCATCGCGGTTGGTGGTGATCATGCCGCCCTCACCGGTGGCGAGATTCTTATTGCTGAAGAAGGAAAAGGCGGCGACATCGCCGATGGCACCGGCTTTGAGCCCATTCGGTGCCCGGCCGGTTGCCTCGACATATCCCGTTCCCACGGCATGGCAGGCGTCCTCGATGAGCGACAGCCCGTGTCTGCGGCAGAAATCGACAAGCTCCGCCATCCGGCAGAGGTAGCCGCCATAATGCATCACCACGAGGGCCTTGGTTCTCGGGGTCAGCCGCTTTTCAAGATCGCCGGGGTCGATGGTCGGTTCGTCCAAGGCGAGGATATCGGCAAACACTGGCCGGGCGCCCACGGCCGCGGTCATATTGGCGGCGGCCACGAAATTGATCGCGGGCTGGATGATCTCGTCGCCGGTTCCCAGACCGAGGGCGAGATAGGCGAGATGCAGTGCGGCGGTGCCATTGGCCACGGCGAAGGCGTGTTTGACGCCGATGAAGGTGGCGAACTCCTGCTCGAACCTTTGGACTTCGGGGCCCATCGAGAGCCAGCGCGAATGGAGGACACGCAGAAGCGCAGCCTCCTCCTCCGGCCCGAAGTTGAGATCGCTCAGCGGAATGCGCCAGTCAGACATGTTCAAAACTTTCTCTTTTCTCGGCGTACAATTCTTGGGCCCGCGCATAATCGTCGGGCCGGCCGATGTCGAGCCATTCGCATGTGGTAGGAAAGGCGCAGACCTTTTCGCCTTTCCCGATCAGGCGCAGGACGAGGTCGGGAAAATCGAGATATTTGCCCCGCTCGATGAAACTGAGAACGGAGGGCTCGTACACGTAGATTCCCATGCTCACCTGATAGGATTTCTCCGGCTTTTCCACGTAGGCCGTCACGCGGCGGGAGTCGTCGAATTCGAGCACCCCGAGATCGATCTTCACGTGACGGGAGTGTGTTGCGATCGTGAGAACGGCCTTCTGGCGGCGGTGAAATGCCACCAACTCGTTGAGGTCGAGATCAGTCAAGAGATCTCCGTTCATTACTAGAAACGTTCGATCCAATCCAGAAACGAGGGAGAGCGAACCGGCAGTTCCGGAGGGGGTTTCTTCGTCCACGTAACGGAGCGTAAACTGCTCGAGCAATTCGTGACGGTGCTGAAAATAGGCTTTTATCAGTTCGGCGAGGTGTCCGAGGGTCAGTGTGATGTCGGTGATGCCGCAACTAATGAGCCGGCGCATGAGGACCTCGATCACTGGCGTGTCACCGAGCGGCACCAACGGCTTAGGGAAATTGACGGTGAAGGGCTGCAGACGAACGCCCTTGCCACCAGCCAAGATGACGGCCCGCAACCCGGAGGCGGGGCCCTTGATTGGTTTCAATCTAGATCGTGACATTTTGGAATTTCAAGACTCAGGCCTCTTGGAGGCCGAAGCAAAAAGCATATTGAGCAATCGCAACCGATTTCAATTCTCAATTCGCCGCGAGGCTTGCTCGATATACCGTGACAGTTCTTCTTCAGAAGGAACCACGGCAGCTTGATCCGTGCGGATCCACGAAGTGCCATGACGCGTCTTCCCAAGCCGATCAATCCATGTTTCCGTGTGGGAGACGATTCGGGCGGGGCTGCCCGCAACAACGGCCCCCGGAGGGACATTGCGGGAAACGACGGTGTTGGCGCCAACGACAGCATTCGGGCCGATTTCCACTCCCGGTAGAATTACTGCTCCCGCACCAACAAAGGTGTTGTCTCTGATCACCACTCTTCCGAACGCGACACATCTATAAAGCGGCATGGGGGAATCGTCGTGGGCCAAGATCGTCGCCATTGTGATAATGCAATTCGAGCCAATTTCGATCAGATGCGGGAAGTTCGTATCGAGTATGCAATCGTAGATCGCCACGTTTTCGCCGATAGTCATCCCCGATCGCCTGAGCGAATTGAGGTAGTCCTCCATGCGGGTTTTTCGATCATCCTTCCGACCCTTCGCTCGGAGAAGCACAACACGCAAATAATGGCTTAGTGATTTCATAAGGGAGATCCTAAAGATCAGTTAGGGATTGAACGCGAAAGAATCCGACCATTCGCGGAAGTCGGGTTTGGCGCCCCAGCGATATTCGCGCGGCAAAGTCGGAATCTGCAAGCGTTACCGGACGAGATTCGCCGCAGACCCGACGCGCGTTACGACCATCGACTGCGTAGGGTGTTGCTGGTAGCATACGCCGTAACCGACCAACCGAGGGCAACAAGAAGAGGTGAAAAATCACCTGTTCCGCATCCGAAGTTCAGAGGCTTCCCAGCGGTACAACGATTTGCGCCCCGCGACGATGAGAATAAGAAAAGTCGGCACGGCTGGTCGAATTCATAAATGAATCTGTCTGCCCAACCCATATGACCATGAATGGCAAGCCGGGGTTTCCAGAACTGTGAGATGTCTGAATGAAATTCTGTTGGGGCGGGGAATGAGTCGTTCATCAAGACGTCGATGCCGGCATTTTCCATGCGGCGAAAGTTACCCTCATTCAGCAGACGTGCTTCCTTTAAAAAACCGGCGTGTGAAAAGCATCGTGAGGGGCTTTAGACGCTGCGCCGCCATCTCGGAGAAGGCCAGACGGCTTTCTTGCCACGCATTCAATTTCAAATAGAATACGAGCAGAAAATAGAGCGCGACACCGAGCGGAAGCTGGATTGCCAGACACTGCCAGTGAGCCATTCCAACCGGGAGGATCAACCCCACGCACCAGACGGCTGCACCCATTGCCGACGCGCAGAGAAAAGCAGGACTCAGGCTTCGCACCATCTCGGAAAACGAGAGGTCGATCAAACGACCCGGTATTCTCCAGCAGGGATACCACAGGACGAGGTTTCCAATGGCATAGGACCAAGCCACTCCCATGATCCCCCAGCGGATCCCAATCACGAACGCGAGCACGTATGTCACCGAGCCAATTAATCCAATAGCGAAGTATAAACCGGTCCTCCCTTGTGATTGGTAGATCCATCCGACGGTAGTCCATATTGATTGAAGCAGTCCGACCAAGCAGAAGATTTTGAATAACGGAATGGCTTCGGTCCATTTGTTGCCGAGCAGCGCCAGAATGAAATGGTCGGAGGTTGCAAGAGCGCCTATCATCATTGGGAAGGTGATGAGGCCAATAACACTGATTGATTTCAAGTAGACACGCTTGACTCTCGGCTTGTCGTCCTGGATGGCGGATAAAGCGGGGAACATGACCCGACCTACTACCCTTGATACTTGACTTAAGGGCATAAGCATCAGGGAGTAAGCCCTTGAGTAAATCCCAAGTGCGGCGGGTCCTGCGAACCGCCCTATCAGCAGTTGGTCCAAGGTCCGCGACCAATAGTTCACGATGTCGAAGCCAAGAATATAGGCGCTGAAGCCGAAGAGCTCTTTACACGCCCTCCGTTCGAACGAGAAACGAGGTCGCCATCTTCCCAGGCGCCAAGCGATTGCTGACGAGACCGCCGATGCCCCAATTGTCTGCGCCACAAGGCTCCATGGTCCCATCCCGTAGAGGGCAAACCCTAATCCCGCCAAACCGGCAACAACGTTGCTCCCGATCTGGATTCCCGCTAAGGCCCGGAATCGCATCTCTCTGGTGAGTAAAGCAATCTGAACCACGCACAACGAGTCGGTAATATACTTGAGCGCAATCACCATCGTCAGAGTTAAGAGTGCGGGCTCTTTGTAGAACCAGGCCACTATCGGGCTCAGACCCGCCATAACGAAGGTCAGCGTCGTTCCCACCGTCACGTTCGTCCAGAATGCGGCATTCAAGTGCCTGTCCTCCAGATCCTTCCGCTGGATGACCGCAGCGCCAAGTCCAAAGTCGCCGAAGACAGCGGCAAAGCCTGTGAAAACGGTGATCATGCCCACCAAGCCATAAACCTTGGGACCGAGGAGGCGCGCGAGGACGATCGAGATGGCGAACGCGAAGCCTTGGTTTACCATCTGCGAGAGGGCGCTCCAGCTCACGCCATGGAGCGTCCGCTCACGAAGGCCCTCCTTCTTCTGGGTACGATCAATGGTCATTCAAAGGAAGTGGTTGATTCCCGCCGCACGACCATTCTCTTGGAACAATTCGTTGAACCACCAATGGACACCGATGGACGCAGAGAGAGACGGCTTGTGGCGGACGCAGCCGCCGTCGTCCGCAGGTGAAGACCGCAGCCCGCTGGTATCTGCGTTGATTCGTGCCCATCTGCGATTTCAATTCTTTGCCGGGCAACTGCCAGACTGAATCTCACAACTTCTGGTCGAGATTGGCGGGGCTCTCGAGGTGCTGAAACTCGGGGATGACCGATTGCACCAGACCGAACAGGGCTTGGTGTTCCCAAGCGCCTGTCAGCCGCCATTCCTCGAGGGTGTGCAGCGCCTCAGCCAGAACCGGTGCTGGAGTCATGCGCGGTTTGGTGATCACCGCGATGTTGGGCAGACGACCGTGGACCACGGCCTCGTCGGGAGCGTGGAACTCCTCGAAGGGCTTTTCGCCGGCGGTGCTGGAGGGAGCGAAGAAGCAGGGCCATTCCGGGCTTGACGGATCGCGGCGGCGGGCCAACTCGATGGCCTCGTCCTCCGACTGGCAGTAACGCGGCTTGAGCCCCCGGGCATGAAGCACGATTTCGGCGATCTCCGGAAAGGTCTTGAGGTCCTTGGCGGCCGCGAGTTCCGGCGTGAAGATTTCGCGATTGCCCCCGATGAAGCAGGCAAGAAGGCAAAGCTCGCCCGCCTCCTGATGCGAGATGAAGTAGCGGCGGACGTCGCTCGGTCCGGCCAGTGCTTGCCCGGCGTCGAGCCGCTGGCAGAAGCTCTGCAACAGGCTCCCGTCCGAGAAGGCCACATTGGCGAAGCGCGCGCTGGTGAACGGCACGGTGTCCGCCTGCGCCAGACAGACCCGCTCCATGAATGCCTTCGAGGCGCCCATCAGGCTGGCGGGATTGACGGCCTTGTCGGAGGAAACGCAGAAGTACCGGCGCAGCGGACGGTTGGCGACACGCTGCAACAGCGCGTGATTCGCCAGCACGTTGACCCGGAGCAGGCGCATCGCAGTGAATGGATCGCGTTCCGAGCGCACGTGTTTGAGCGCGGCAAAATTCAGGATGAAATCATAGGGTGGCATCGCAGCCAGCAACGCATGGAATTCGGGCTCATCGAAACCCACGGCGAAGGAGGCGAACTCACCGTGCGGGGAAATCCCTTCCGCATGCAGATCGCGCACGACGCGGACGAGATTATTCTCGCTCAGATCCACCAGGTGAAGCGCGGCCGGGTTGCGCGGAGCAAGCACCTTGACAAAAGCCGCGCCGATAGAGCCGCCTGCGCCGATGACGAGAATGCGGCTGCCGGCGATGCCGGAGCGCAGATTGGCCGCGTGCACGGCGATCGCCTCGGCGAAGAGCGAACCGGAGCGCTGAAGGACAGCGTTGACGACTTGCGGAGTGTAAGGGTGCAACTTGGAAGTGATGAGTTAGACGGGCAGAATCGCCAGCCTACAAAGATGGACGAGCGAAGGCCTTAGGCAAAGCGAGGCATCGAGACGGCCTGGGCGTGAGGGGATTGGCGATCGGCTTGGTGAAGGCACATAAGAATTTGCTGTGAGCCTTGACGAGCCGGAACCTCGGTGGCTATTCGAAAGGGGGAAGAAATCGAGCTCTTATACGCGGTAACGTTGCCTTGGCGCGTTTTGCCGCCCTCCAGCCGAAAAGTTTGCGGATCACCTCATATTTCCATGGCAAACTCGGCGCATGCAATTCCCCCCCCAATTCCGACGCGAGTTGCATGGCTTTGGCAACCAAGTCCTCGCGCTCGTGATAGAAATAGACGAGCCATTGCTGCAGGTAGGCCAGGCAGGCGGAGCGCGTTCTCGCACTGTCCTCCAAGGAGCGGAGGTAACCAATCTGCTGGGTGATGGCGAGGAAGACAGACTCTATTCGGCGGTCGGTGAGGTTGAAGTCACTGCTGATGCTTCCTGGAGTCCCTCTGCGAATGAACGATTTGGCCTCGGGCACAAAATGGATTCGCTCAGCCGCACAGACGACACGCGAAATGTAATCGCCATCATTGTCTCTCAACAGCCTGACGTCCCATTCCCCGGCCGCCTTTGTAAGCTCACGGCTAATTAGCCAAGAGTCTAGGGCCATCCACGCACCTTGCTGAAATTTCGCGATCAACCAGTCTACGGGTTCGTGATCACGCCAAAGAACGTTGGGCGCGAATCTCGTGTTTTCAATTCGCCGGCGAAAAGTTCCCCAGGCGGAGGAGAGCAATGTCTTGCCACCCGCGGTATGCCGCGCGTGGGCGAGTTGCGTTGCGACTTTGTCGGGCGCCAAGAGATCATCCGCGTCAAGCCATTGAATATAGTCCCCTTGGCACAGACTAAGCGCGGTATTCCTCGCCGCGCTCGCTCCTTGGTTTCGTTGCGTTTCGATTTTGACCCTTGCACATTCGAATTCGCGGGCTACAGCGAGGGTCTGGTCTGTTGATCCGTCATCCACGACGATGATCTCTTTCCGCTCCCAAGTTTGCTCCAAGGTCGATGCCAACGCGTCTCGGATCCAAGCTTGAGCGTTGTAGGCGGGGATGAGGATTGACACCAACGGGATCACGCGAGTCCTCCTGGCATAAAACAAGGAACGCTCTTGGAAGGCATGGTCACAATGTTCAAAGCCGAAATGATGCCAATCCCACGAATGGGATTTGGCGTATAGTTGACGAGATCAGAGTCCAAACTCAGGAGGCGGTTTGGGTCACAAAAAGGGTCCAAGTATGACCACGAACAGGGGGGCCAGCGCGGAGCGCCGCTAGAATAGCGAAATACTATGGCTGGAAGAGTCGTGCATCTGGCGGTCAGTTCACGGTCGAAAGAGGCGACCCCATGAAGCAACGTTATCCCGGCCGCTTTCCCGACGACTGCGAGTCCACCGCTTCCTTCGAGAATTACTTCGACTGGTACAACCATCGTCACTACCACTCCGGCATCGACTATGTCACCCCTGCGCAAGCCCACCTGGGCCTGCGCGATTCCATTGTTCGCCGCCGGTCGGAACAACAACAGGCCCAGCGGCAATGGCGCCGGGCCGAGAACCCAAAAGTCAGCCCACCACAGCAGCAAAACAACCGGCCACCAGCCCTCGTTCCTGTAGTGTAATTACCCAGCGGCTGGGGTCATCGACTGAAAAACACGGCGATCTGGGTCTTAGCATTGCTTGGCATCTGCGCCGTCCCGACGCCGGGAGGATCAATTCCGTGTACGTAGCGATAGCCGGCTGGGATCTGGTCGTAAGACGGAGTACCGACGTTGGTCGGATCGAATGCAGGCCATGTCAGCGACCCAAAGAACGCGGGCTTGGTAGTCCGGCAAAAGCTATTCGGCAACGTGTCGCTTCCCAGTGCTTCACCCGCTGGGATTGCCGCGTCCTGTGTGTTGTAGTTCCCCTTGAAAACTGTAGTTGTCTGAACATCAAGGTCCTTTTCTTCAAACCCTCCGGTCCCTGAACCGCCCGAGTAGGTGCCCGCAACGTAGCCCGTCCAGCTAGCCCACGGTGAACTGTTGATGAGAGAAGCCGTGCCGGTGTAGCTGTCGTTGCCTATATTCGGCGATCCGATGCTGTAGGTCGCGCAACTCACCCCGGTGGTCCCCAAGATGTTCCCCACCACGTTATAGTTTCTGGTAAACCGTTTCAGCATCATTGGCTGGCGCGGGCCAGTCGCCCTCGGACTCGTGCTCGTGAGCCAATTGCGGAAAATGGTGTCCTCGGATGCTCCGCCGGACCAGCCATCGCACTCGACATTAGCCGCAATGTTTCCTTCATAGAGATTGTAGCTATTATGCGAGGCGTGGTTTGTGTCGATGGACGCACCGACCATGCCGTAGGAGGTGCTATCAAGACAAAAATTGTATGCGAAGACATTTCCAGAGCAGCCCAAATTCATCTCTACGCTCGGAAACGCCTTGTAAATGATGTTGTCTTCGAACAAGCACGCCGAATTTCCCTCGGATAGGACTCCGCCACCATTTGAACCCTGGTCCTGCAGCTGGTCGAGGTTGCAGTGCCGAATCTCGGACTGGAGGCAGTCTTTGAAGTAGACATGATAATTCGACGAGTTGTAGACATGCACGTTCTTCACCCAAGAATCCATGCACTCCTCAAAGAGGATCGTTCCAGGCCCCGAGATCGTGTTGGAGCCGTCAATCTTCAAGTCCTCGATGCCGATGCCGGCTGGCGACCCGTACTGAGTCGCGAAGATAACCGGGTGGAGAGATGCGGATAATGTCCAATAAAGACCGGGGAATATCGTAATCGTACTGGAAGTCTTTGAGATGACCCTGGATTTTTGGTTTCTTACACGCTTTACGTTGTACAAATTGACCACAGGAAGCGTCAGGTCGTTGTCCTGGGTGATGTTGATTAACTGACCCGCCGAGAACGCGGACGCATCTGCCACCGTCAGCCCCGTACTGCCCTTGGTAAGTCCGCTCGTAATCGCAACCCCGCCCGAGGGATATTTCCAGATGTATTCTGTATTTTGGCCAAAATAAAAGACGCTGTCTCCAGCGTGGGACGCGATCACAGTGGCGTCACCGTCACCGCGAATGGTGAAATTGCCTTTGTTGAATAGATAGATTCGGCTGTTTACGAGATAGGTCCCCGCGGGGAGGTAAACCACATCCCCGTTTCGGGCAGTGTTGATGGCGGAAAGAATTGCATCGTGGCAGTCGTTGACGCCGTTCTTGTCGGCATTGTAGGGCGCCTGGGTCACGTCGATCAGGTGGGTGCGGGCATGAGTGCCGCCCGGTAAGTATTGGTCAATCCCGCCGGGCACGCCGACGAATAGACCGGGCGTCCACTCGACCAGCCGGCTGGCTGGGATGAGCTCGGCCCGCAGCAAAACAGCCGGGAGGGACAGGACGGCCACCGCGAAGAAAAATCGGAAGAACTTCATGGGGGCGACGATAGTTGATGCCAGTAAATTGGCAATAGGGGCTTCACCTAAAAAACGGCGTTTGACTGAAAGTTGACGGCTGTTGGCCAAAAATTCATGGCCATTGACCCAATTTTCACGAGTGAAGTTCCTTCGAATCGCAGGCGGCACCTGCCAGCCCGCATGTTTCCTAACGCGGCGGGGCCACCGTTTCGACAGGCTCAAGGCCCTGAGCGGAGTCGAAGGGCAACCAAACTATTTTACAGGAACAGAGGAAGCGGAGAGTGCTTGGCCACGAAAGAACACAAAGAACACAAAGCAGCGTACTCTCTGTGATTCATGTGATCTCTTGTGGCCAATTCGTCCGACACCCCTCTTCGGCTCTTTCCTCTTCGTTGTTCCTCGCACCGTAGCTCTTTTAGCGAAGGTGGGCCTCACGCAAAGTCCGCCCCTTCGGCCGGGCTCAGGACAGGCAAGGATGCGATGCCTTCGCGACCATTGCGCTTGCCGGACCCTAGCATCCGCGAAGGTTGGCCGTTTTCGTGAGGAGTATTATCTCTATCCACTTCTGTCGCGGAGTTATTTCGTTCCGGCTTTAGTTGGTGACAGCAGACCACTTTCCACCAACCGCTTCGCGAGGTCGGCCGAAAAAGCCTCTGCGCCTTCGGCGTTAAGGTGCTGCGAATTGTAGAAATTGCCCCGGTTCTTGCAGATGGGTGAATCGCTGTAGTCCCAGAGACGGACTTGAAACCGATCGGCGATCGCTCTGAACTTGGCGAACACCTCGCCCCGGTTGCGCTCCAACGCCTGCATCTCAGAGTATTCCGGTGAATAAACAAAAAGAACCTGGATACCTTGGTCACGGCAAACCTTGGTCAATTCCTCGAGGTCGCGGATGCCTTGAGGCTCAATCTCAAAGCGAACACCGTTTGGGTTGTCCCGCCGATATTTCTCGAAGTCGCCCGTCCAGGGAGTATGCCGCGGTAGGAATCCGAGAAAGTGGTCTTCTTTGGGTTGGTACCCAACGAATCCCTTCAGTCCCAAGATCCAGGTGAAGCGCATGTCTTCCACCAGGTATCCATAAAGGGGAAGGTATTTCCACTTCCAGGCATCCGGATAAACCCTGCTCACACCCGCGTAGATTGCCTCCTGATCAAGGTAGGGCAAATACTGGGCCGAGTCGTAGATCTCCTGGGAGGTCAAGAATGAGAATAGGTCGAGGTTATGCACGACGAGGCGGGGCTTGGCATCGTTTGCCAAGTAGGCCTTGAGGTAGGCCAGTTGCATGTCGGTTTGGGATCCATTTCGGCCGATATTGAATGAAGTATGGCCGGTGATCTTTTGGATTACCCGGCAATCGTAGTGAGTCAGCGCGCGGGAGGAACCGGTGATGACGACTTCTGCGTTGATTTTGCCGGTCATGACTCGGTTGGAAACTCCGAAATCGGAGGTCCTGATTCGACGAAGGCCAAAGTTGATCATCGCGTTCGCTGCGAACGCCAGCAACGCGACAACACAGAAAAAACCTATGATTCGGCCCAATCCCGGCCAGTGCCGGGGATGAAGCAGCTTGTCCGGGTGCTTCGGAGCCACATCCGGAGCCTGCCCGGGCAACGACACCTCCTGCCATCCGCCCGGCGTTGGTCCCGCCAACTCCTGCCGGGATGCGCGGCCGAGCCCTCCTTCTTCCTGGAGCGGTGGGGACATCAGAACTGAAAGTAGATAAACTGCGTCTTGCGGTAGATGCCAAACATTAGGACCGCCATGACGAAGCTGGCGTACAGCGCCCACCGCGGCGTCATCGGCAGCCGGCCCAGGACCGATGGGATAGAGACCTTGCCCTGCAACAGCTGGCCGATCTCGAGCACCATGATGCCCGCGACAGCCGCGGGAAGCTGACGCAATAGAAACTGTTCCGTACCGATCCGCCCGAAATCCCAGCCGCTGGCAAAATGGGTCATCACGTACCAGGCATCCGCCATGGTTTTGGCTCGGAAGACAACCCAGCCGATAGACGTCAAAAAAAACGTGCTGGCGATCATGATCGCTTTTCGCAGAAGCGTCTTGTCATTCAACCCAACCAGACCAAAGACGCGATCTCGGAGGCCTTTCGTCGCCACTCCCATCACCAGGTAGAAACCGTTCAACGCCCCCCAGACCACATAAGTCCAGTTGGCTCCATGCCACAATCCGCTGACTGCAAAGGTGACCATGAGGTTGAAGAACCAGCGACTTTTCGCGACCCGGCTGCCGCCCATCGGAATGTAGACGTAATCCCTGAACCACGTGGAGAGCGAGATGTGCCAGCGGTGCCAGAATTCGGAAATCGACCGCGAATAGTAGGGGGTGTCGAAATTCTCCATCAGCCGGAACCCGAGCACTCGGGCGGTGCCGATCGCGATATCGGAATAGCCGGAGAAATCGCAGTAGATCTGGTAGGCAAAAAACACCGTGGCCAGGGTCAACTGGAGGCCATTGAAATTCTGCGGCGCGGCATAAACATCATTTACATAGAGGGCGAGCCGATCGGCGACGACCAGCTTCTTGAAAAGTCCCCACGCCATGCGCTTCAGGCCACTGGTCACCCGCTCGTAGTCGAAGACATGGTGTTCCCAGAACTGATGCAGCAGGTGCTGAGGTCGCTCAATCGGACCTGCCACCAACTGCGGGAAGAACATGACATAAGTCGCATAGGTGATGAAATGCGGCTCCGCCTTCTGCCGGCCGCGATAGACCTCAATTACGTAGCTGAGGCTTTGGAAGGTGTGAAACGAAAGGCCGATGGGCAGAATGATCTCTAGCACAGGCATCGGGGGGTGCAGACCCAGCAGACCAGCCAAGCCATTGATATTGCTCGTAAAGAACCCGAAGTACTTGAAGACAAAGAGCACACTGCACGTCGAGATGATGCTCACCCATAGCAGCGCCATCCGCGCACGGCCCTGCATCTTCTCGATGTAAATCCCGGCGACGTAATCAATCAGGATAGTGACGAACAGGATGAAAATATAGACCGGAATGAACGCCATGTAGAACACACAGCTCGACACCAGGAGCCACAGCACGCGGTGACGCTGCGGCAACAGGAAGTAGATTCCCACGACTAGCGGGAAGAAGACGGCAAACTCGAGGGAGTTGAAAAGCATGTCGCCAGTGACTCGAAATGATCCAATCAGTTAGCCACGAAAGAACGCAAGGAACCTAGCGTGGCGGAGCCGCAGCCAAATCCGGAGAACAATTTCCTCACGCAAAGTCCGCCAAGGACGCAAAGGTTTCCCGCTTTCCCGCTTTTCCGCTCCATCCCCGCTTTTCCTCATGCGACCGTTGCGCCCTAAGCGTGAGGCGCAATGACCTCGATCCGAACTTCGTCGGCGCCCACGAGGATTTTGACCTCCGCCCTGATGGTGGCACGGCCTCACGCAAAGACCGCTTGATAGGCGCGATTGAACGTCACCGATTTCCTCCGAAGGCGGTCGACCGCCTGGACCACCAGCCAGGTGAGCACGGTCGTCGCGATCAATGCGATCAGCAGGCGGTCGGTGGGCAGATCGAGGCGGCGCAATCCCCGGACGAGCGCCTGTAGCAGGGCGATTTGGACGATGTAAGCCAGCAGGGAGTATTTGCCCAGGAGAATGATTTGGATCTGGACGACCCCGCGTTCCCCCGCTTTGACGCCAATGGCGTAAAAGAGAAGTAGGGTGACGCACACCCCAAGGATGTTCAGGGCGTAAATCGGATACCAATAGGTGATCACGACCAAATAGGCGAGGTTGGCGACCAGTATGGGCGCCAGATGTACGGCGAGGCCCTCAATCCGGCGCAGGGGAATGAAACCTATGACCAGACCAAGCAGACCCATGCTCAGGAGATCCAAGTTGAATACCAACAGGCCTTGATAGGCCAGGATCAGACACAGCATGAGAGTGCTGCCGGACACCGCCTTCAGAAAGTAGCGATGAATGCGGCAACCTTTTAAAAGAACCGCTGACAGCAGCAACAGGTAGCCGATGGGAAGGAGCACCTCAAACACGGCTGCCCGCTCTTCGCCCGTGAGGAAGATCGAATCAAGATGATCGAAAAAGAAATCCAGGCCCAACTGGCGTTGGTTGTAGTTGATGCTGAAAAGGGCGTGCACGACCAAATTCAGCCCAATGAAGATCGCCAGGAGCTTCAGGCCCCGGACGAAGAGCCGCCGATGCATGCGTGAATCGGCAATATCATACCGCGCCAGGTAGACGTTGGTGATCAGGAAACCGGCGATGAAGATGAAAGACGAGGGCAGGAAGTGCAGGTACTTGAGAATCTGCAAATCGTGATGGAAGTAATTAAAACTATGATAAAGTACCATGCACAGCACGAGAGCCCCCTTTGCAAAATCCAGGGCTGCATTGCGCTCGCGCGAGGAGGATGAGGCATCCGCCGGCGAAGTTGGCGAATTCCGGCTCTCGGGTGAGCCCAACCCGGAAGGCGCCGGGGTATTTGAGGTTTTCGGAGGACTCATGGAACGATCGGTCACGGGGGATACACCACGCAGCTGGTTTGGGGGTGGCGGCTATCGATTGGTATCCTTGGCGTCCTTGGCGACCTTTGCGTGAGGCGAAAGAACGTCAGATTTCCTCACGCTACGGGCGCAATGGTCGCAAAGGTGTGGAGGGATTGATCCCCATCTTGTCGTGGCGACCTTGGCGTGAGGGAATACATTTCCGGATTTTGCTACGGCTCCGCTGCCTTGTGATCTGGGTGATCTTTTGTGGCGAATTCGAATTGGTTGGCCACGAAAGAACACAAAGAACTCAAAGTATCGTACTCTCTGTGATCCATGTGATCTCTTGTGGCCAATTTGTCCGACCGCCTGTTTCAGAGCGCGCAGAGCGAGCGGAGGTGGGTCCGAACCGTCTCACGCGAAGTCCGCGAAGGACGCCAAGGAAAATCCCAGGAAATTCTATCTATCCCAACCTTTGCGACCATTGCGTGAGGTTCAAGAACTGCGATTCAACCGCGCTGGGTTCATCGGCGTTTCGCATTGCGGGATTCGATGACCTGCCACGCCCGGTAGACCGGCAGGATTTCCGCTCCTGATTTGACCGCATGGTTGACGATGTCATCAAAGAGTCTTGGGGCGCAGCCAAAGGGAGTGGGGTGGTCGTCAACGTCATGCGTGGCAAATATCAGCCAGCCGCCGGCGTGAAGAGTCGCATCAATGACCGTTTTGATTGCCTTCGGGTCGTCACGACTTTGCTCCAAGAAAAAGGCCGATAGGTAATTCGAATCGACCGTGCCTGTGTTGAACGTCTGGCCGCCGCCCCGGCAACAGGCGAAATGCCGAGCGCAGCGTCGCTTGGTTGCCGGACGCGGGTAGCTGATCGGATAGGAAAGCGTGTGGAATGCGGCCTTTGGAATCAATTGACGCAATACGCCGGCGTTGCGAACCACGGACGCTTCAAAAGCGGCCGGACTGGTTTCCCAGGCGGGGCAGTGGTCAAAGGTGTGGCAGCCGAGCTCATGGCCGCGCTCCAAGACCTGCGGCAGATCCTCCGGGTGAAAGATCTCGCCGGTGAGCGTCATCTGCTTCATCAACCCCAGCGAGGCATAATAGGTTCCGGCCAAGTCGTGGCGCTCCAGAATGGCACCGCCATTGAAGAGAGCGGAGCGCGGGAAATCGTCGAACGTGAATGAGACGATGGAGCGGCCCGGAGGCAGCGTGAACTGGCGCCGGGCGAGCCATTTCGCCGCGCGGCGCTGACAGGCTCGCTGCATCCTGCCCCAGACACGAAAGCCATTCATGAATTAAACCGCTAATCGACGCCAATCTTTGCTAAGCTGGAATGACCGTGCGTGGCCGCATGAGATATAGGAGGCACATAAACGAAGCCGTAGCCAAATCCGGAGATGAATTCCCTCCCGAAAAGTCCACCAAGGACACCTTCCCTTTGCGACCATTGCGGCCGTTGCGTGAGGAAATCTGACGTTCATTCGCCTCACGCTAAGTCCGTCAGGGACGCCAAGGCGCAAGCCGGAACCCCGGCAAATTTACAGGAGCAGCGGAGAGAGCAGAGATAGGATGGATAAGTAGAGAAGCGGGAAGGCGGAAAATCGGTGGCTGCAAGAAGCACAGAAGCAAACTCCCTCACGCCAAGGCCGCTAAGGGCGCAAAGGCAGTGGAAGACCCTCAGAATGATTGGCCACAAAAGATCACACGGATCACAGAGATAACCTCTTTGAGCTCTTTATGTTCTTTCGTGGCAAAGACAATCATTTGGAGGGCTTTGTCACGGGAGGCTAGCGCGGCGGAGCCGCATCCAAAACCGGACGTGTTTTTCTCACGCGAAGGACGCCAAGGAAGATCCCGGGGAATTCAATCTATCCCAACCTTTGCGACCGTTTGCGCCTGCCATGCCGTAGCCTCGTGCGAAGGCTGGACCCTTGCGTGAGGCAGACTCTTGTGCTTCTTGAGTCTTATGTGGCCGAACGCTCCTGGGTCTATCCTCTGACACTTGACGGCTGTTGTTACCGCATCGCCTCGCGGTGCTGACAGGCTCGACGCGACGCTCATGTCGAACGCATCGGGGACTCGGCGGGTTCATCCGCTTCCACTCCGAACCGCTGGGCTGCCGGAGGGTTCTGCAGCGGTTCGCCGAGCCCTTGCACTGCCGTCTCCGGCCGCGCATGGCCGATAACCGCAAGCAGGAAAAGAAACCCCAACGGGGTCATGCAGGCGAAGTTGGATTCGGAGAAGTTGGCGAGGAGCGTTGCGAAGAAGATGGCGAAGCGCACAACCGCGTAATCGCCACCCCCGAGCAAGGCCCTGTTGATCCGCAGGCCGGTTGCTAGAAGCATCACGGCAAGAAACGCCACACCGATGAATCCGCCGGCGAGGTAGATTTCCAGATAGCCGTTGTGCGCGGAAGGGATCGAAATGGAGATCGCTCGATAGTGTGGGTCGTCCCAAAAGCTCATGAAGCCGGTTCCGAAAAACGGATCGGTGTGAACATTGAGCAGCTCACGCCAGACGTCGGTTCGGCCGGTGAACGTCATGTCTCGGCCCATGCTC
>Ga0182027_10003446_pt1 | contig 25069 bp, 27 predicted proteins | sample 712E1DmetaG_FD_121300 | JGI IMG/M metagenome (GOLD analysis project Ga0182027, IMG submission 121300) | Permafrost microbial communities from Stordalen Mire, Sweden - 712E1D metaG (Illumina Assembly) | ecosystem: Environmental > Terrestrial > Soil > Wetlands > Permafrost | place: Sweden...
AAACTCGATTTCCTGGAAAAATGTCACGGCTCGACAGAGTCTCGCCCTACCGCATTGGGATTCCGTCTCGGCCCGGTCGCGACAGGTTTCTTAGATTAGCCATGCCCGCTGTTGCGGCGCATCTCACTTTTTGACAATTGGCAAAAGGCAGCCTATAATGGCCTTCGACATCGAAAGTCGTAGCAAGCGCATGCACGCAGTTGATCGCGAAATTCTATTGAGCTTTTGGAAGGCGCATATCCTGAAGCTGATCCGGCTACAAATCCAGGAGCTTTACGACGAGGTGGTGGCGGAAAACGAGAAGCCAAAATCCAAATGAACTGACCATGTTCAGAGAACCAATCATCCTGCCCGCCCCGGGCGCGCGGCCATGAAGGAAATCGTTTTGCTCGGCCATGTGCTCTTCGGGGTGGGTTGTCTCCTCACGACCGTATGGCTGTTTGTGGATGTGTTGAACGCGCACGAGGGGAATCTGGCCCGCATCCGAGGGATGAGCCGCGCCGCCGCCGTCTTTATCTGGCTTGCCTTTGTGCTCGGCGGCTATTGGTATGTCGTGGATTACAAGGCGGACAAGGACGTCATCCTCAAAGGGCCGTGGCCGTTCGCGCACAACTACTTCATGGAAACCAAGGAGCATTTCGTCATCACCCTCCTGCTCCTGGCCACCTATCTCCCCATCGCGGCTTCCAACAACCTGGCGCTCAACAAGGAAGCGCGGCGGCTGGTGCTGTGCGTCGCCGCCCTCGTCGTCGCCCTCGCCTTGATGGCCGAGGGGCATGGCGCGGTCATTTCGATGGGGGTGAAAGTCGGATTGCTGGCGAAACCAAATTGATTCTGACACCTCATGGAAAACAACACCGTCTCAAAGCACACGAATTCGTTTGGGTTGTCCCTGGCGCTCTGCGCCGTGCTCAACGCTCTGCTGGTCATCGCCAAGGAGAGCAGCAAGGGCGTCACGGCTTGGATGCAAAAAATGACCGGCCATCATTGGATCACCCATGTCGCCATGATTCTCGTCCTCTTTGCCCTGTTCGGCTGGGGCTTCGCCGGAACCAACAGCGGCCAGGGGCCTAAAATGTCCGTCCGCCGTTTGACCTTTGTTGTTTCATCTGGAGTCGTTGCGGGAGTTCTCATTGTCCTGGCCTTCTATCTGATCGCCGACTGAAAGAACTGCCATGCAAACCAAACATCGCCTTCCAGTTGCCATTCTATCAGCCGTTCTCAGCCTGGGGATCGCCGGGACTGTCCTGGGCGGTCCGCCATTTGTGACCGACGATCCGGAGCCGGTGGATTACCAACATTGGGAGTTCTACATCGCTTCCATGCATTCAAAAATGGGGGGCGATTGGTCCGGCACCGCGCCGCATTTTGAAGTCAACTATGGAGCCGCGCCGGACTTGCAGCTTCACCTCATCGCGCCCCTGGCATACGATTCGCCGCCGGCGGGCGCCGCTTATTACGGGCTGGGCGACATTGAACTGGGCGCCAAATACCGCTTTATCCAGGAAACGAACGGGTGGCCCCAGGCGGGTATTTTCCCTTTGCTCGAAGTGCCCGCCGGCAGCGCGCGGCACAATCTGGGCAACGGCCATGCCCAGGCCTTTCTTCCCTTGTGGGTGCAGAAAAGTTGGGGTTCGTGGACGGCCTACGGCGGAGGCGGCTACGGCCTGAATTTCGTTTCCGGGCAGGGCAATTGGGGTTTTGCCGGGGCGGTGTTGCAAAAGCAGGTCTTGGCCAACGTGCTCATTGGCGTCGAGGTCTATCATCAGACCGCATATCAAACCGACTTTCCCAATCAGGGCACCGCGTTTAACGCCGGCACGGTCATTGATTTGAGCGAGAACCACCATTTGCTCTTCTCGGCGGGCCGGTCCCTGGACGGCCCGATAGGCTTTCAATGCTACGTCGCCTGGCAATATACATTTGACAATACCCTGTTCCATTTAGGAAGCCGCGCCCGCCCGGCTGCCGCGCCGTAAGTGTCCGCGCAAAAATCACTTCCGGACAGGAGGCGCATTTCAAACATAATCGAAGCAGCGCATGGAAGCGCGCCTTTGCCAGTCATTGAGAATTGAAAATTGAGAATTTGTCATTGGTAATTAAGCTTTCGGGCAACTGGTTTTAATTGCCAATGACCAATTTTCAATGACCAATTCTCAATCGGAATCGGCCTTTCTCCGACAGCAAACTCGGAAGTTATTTTTGCAAGAACCCTTAACGCGCCCTGGGGCTTCCCCGCGCCATTTTTCCCTGCTATCGTGGGCGTTCCTACATGATTGATGACCGGATTGAGGAACTCAAGGCGCTGCTGCCGCAATGCCTGCTGCCCGACTGGGTGCGGCTGGGGCGGCGGCTCGCCCGGCTTTTGCGCGACCGCCATCACCCGGATCAGCGCGACGCCCTGTTGGAGCGGTTGCGGCAGCAAGTTCGCGCTTCCATGGCCTGGCGGGAGGAACGCCGGCTCCATGTCCCCCGCGCCGCCTACCCGCCGGAACTGCCCATCACCGCGCGCAAGGATGAAATCGTCGCCGCCATTCGCGCTCATCAGGTGATTGTCATCGCGGGAGAAACCGGGTCGGGCAAGACGACGCAAATTCCCAAAATGTGCCTCGAGGCCGGCCTGGGCATCGAAGCCAAAATCGGCTGCACCCAACCCCGCCGCGTCGCCGCCCTTTCCATCTCCCGCCGCATCGCCGAGGAATTGAACGTCGCCTGGGGCCGCGAGGTCGGTTGCAAAATTCGCTTCGACGACCGCTCCAGCGCGCGGACTTACATCAAATTGATGACCGACGGCATCCTGCTGGCGGAAACCCAGGGCGACCCCGATCTCTCCGAATACAACGCCATCATCCTCGACGAGGCTCACGAACGCAGCCTGAACATTGATTTCCTGCTCGGCCACTTGAAGGGCCTCCTCTCCCGGCGCAAGGACCTCAAGACCATCATCACCTCCGCCACCATTGACACCCAGGCCTTCTCGCGCCATTTCGACAACGCGCCGATCATCGAAGTCTCCGGCCGCCTCTATCCGGTCGAAGTCCAATATCAGCCATTGGACGCGGCGTCCGAGGAGCAGGGCGAAATCAGCTACGTGGACGCGGCGGTGCAGGCGGCGGAACGCATTCTTTACGGGACCCACTCGGGCGACCTGTTGATCTTCATGCCGGGCGAGCGCGACATTCGCGAAACCGGCGACCAGATCGAAGGCCGCGTTCACGGCGAAGCGGAAATCATCCCGCTCTTCGGGCGGCTGAGCGCGGGCGAGCAACAGCGCGTCTTCGCCCCCTCGTCCCGCCGCAAGATCGTCATCGCCACCAACATCGCCGAAACGTCCCTCACCATTCCCGGCATCCGCTATGTGATTGACTCCGGCCTCGCCCGCCTCAGCCGCTACAATCCGCGCACGCGCGTCAAACGCCTGCCCGTCGAGCCGGTGTCGCAGAGCAGCGCCAACCAGCGCAAAGGCCGCGCCGGCCGCGTCGAGGAAGGCGTCTGCATCCGCCTCTACGCGGAGGACGATTTCAAGGCCCGGCCGCCCTTTACGCAGCCGGAAATCCAGCGCGCCAATCTGGCCGAAGTCATTTTGCGCATGAAGGCGTTTCACCTGGGCGACATTGAAACGTTTCCGTTTGTCCAGCCGCCCGCTCCCGCCGCCATCGCCAGCGGCTACGCCCTCCTTCAGGAACTGGGCGCGCTGGACGAACAGCGCGCCCTGACGCCGCTGGGCCAGGACCTCGCCCGGCTGCCGATTGATCCCACGCTGGGACGCATGCTGCTTCAGTCCCAGCGCGAACATGCCACGGCGGAGTTGTTGATCATTGCTGCCGGCCTGAGCATTCAAGACCCGCGCGACCGGCCGCTCGATCAAAAGGACGCGGCGGCCGCCGCCCACAAACGATTCTCCGATCCGCGCTCCGATTTCCTTTCGCTGCTCAACATTTGGAACGCCGTTCACGACGAATGGGACCGGCTCCGCACCCAAGGCCAGCGGCGCAAGTTCTGCAAACAGCGGTTCCTTTCCTACGTGCGGATGCGCGAATGGCAGGATGTTTATTCGCAGTTGCGCGACGCCCTGGAGGATCTCGGCACCCTCCGGCTCAACGAGAGCAACGCCGCTTACGATGCCATCCATCGCTCCATCCTCGCCGGCTTGATCGGTCATCTGGCGCGTTTCCAGGAGCGCAACATTTACAAGGCGGCGGGCAACCGGCTGGTTTCCGTGTTCCCCGGCTCGGCGCTTTACGCCTCCGCCGCCGCGCGCCAGGGCCGGGCTGCGGCGGACCAGCCCAAGCCCAAGCCGGGCCAGCCGCCCTGGATCGTCGCCGGTGAAATGGTCGAAACCTCCCAGCTCTTTGCGCGCACTCTGGCGGGCATCGAGCCGGAATGGATATTCCAACTGGCGCCGCACTGCTGCAAGCTCACCCACCAGAATCCGCATTGGAGCCGGAGCGCCGGCAATGTGCTGGTGGAGCAAATCATCACCTTGCACGGTTTGGAAGTGCAGCGCCGCAATGTCGCCTACGGCAACATCAACCCCGCGGACGCCGCCGCCATCTTCATCCGCTCGGCATTGGTGGAAGAAGACTTGGCGCCCTCCCGCAGCCGCGAGGACGACGACGACGATGCGGACCGCGATGAGGTTCGCGTTCTCACCTCCGCGCCGGTGGCAAAGCCGGAACTGCCGCCGTCCTACCGCTTCCTGGCCCACAACCGGGGCATCCGCGAGAAGATCGAGAACTGGCGCACCCGCGTCCGCCATCACGCGCTGGCCGATCTGGATGATGCCTTGGCCGCTTTCTATGCCCGCCAGCTCCCCAGCATATCGTCTGTCAACGAGTTGAACCGGCTCTTGCGCGACCCGGCCCTGCAGGAACGCCTTTGCATCTCCGAAGCCGAACTGGCGGGCGGACACGGGTTGGGCTATGATGCGAAGGCCTTTCCCGACGCCGTGCCCGTCAGCGGCCAATCCGTGCCGCTGGCTTATGCCTACGCCCCCGGCGAGGAACACGACGGCGTGACGATGCAACTGCCTTTCACACTCGCCCAAACCGCTTCCTCCGCCCTGCTCGAATGGGCCGTGCCGGGGCTGCGCGAGGAAATGATCAGCCACTTGCTCCGCGCGCTGCCCAAATCCATCCGCCGCGGGCTGATGCCCTTTCCTCCCAAAGTGACTGAGATTGTCCGCGAGTTTCAGCCGGCGGGAACGTCCTTTCTGCAAGATCTCGCCGCCTTCCTTCGCCGCCGCTACGGCGCGGCGGTCAAGGCGTCCGATTGGCCGCCCGATGCCTTGCCCGCCCACTTGCGCCCGCGCATTGATATTGTTGACGACAAAAGGAAATCGCTCGGCGCGGGGCGCGATCTGGCGCAGCTCCGCCAACGCCTCAATCAGGTCAAGGTCGAACGCGCGGCGGCATCCGATTCCGCCGCATGGACTCAGGCCGCCGAACGGTGGGAACGCTTTGGTCTGACGGATTGGACTTGCGGCGATCTGCCCGAACGCATCACCGTAAGCGAAGGCCCGGGACTGCCCGCCTATGCCTGGCCCGCCATCGAGTTCGCCGAAGGCAGCGTCAACGTCCGCCTCTTCCGCGGCCGGGATCAGGCGCGCGCCGCCTCGCTGGCCGGCGCACAACGCCTCGTCGAGCTGGCCGTCCAAAAGGACCTCGCCTGGCTGGAAAAGGACCTGCGCGCCCTGAGCCGCTTCGATGCGCTCTACTCCCCGTTGGGTGACAGCGCCGAGTTGCGGGAAACTTCGCTCGAACATCTCAAGCGCCACGTCTTCCCGGCGGAACCCCTGCCCGCGTTGACGCGCGCCCACTTTGAAGCGGCGGCGGCCGAAGCGCGCCGGCGGCTGTCCGGACTCGCCCCGCAATTCATGGATCGCCTGGGGCTGATACTGCAATTGCGCCAGCAGGCGCAACAACGCATCGGCGCGGCTGCGCTTCCCGCGCTTGCGCGCTCGCGGACCCTTTCGTCGCTCCACCAACTCGGAGCGCCTGCCGCCGTTCGCCCCACCAATCCGCTTGCCGCGGAACTGGCCGCTCTGGCGCCGTCCCGCTTTCTGGACCGCATCGAGTACGACCAATTGGCCCATCTACCGCGTTATCTCAAGGGGCTGCTCATCCGCGCCGAGCGCGCCGCCTTGAACCCCGCCAAGCACCAGGAACGGCTCCGCCGGCTCGCGCCTTACCAGGACGCCTTGAACAAACTGCAAGCCCAACCGCCGCGATCTCCCGAAGCGCGGCGACAGATCGAAGCCTATCGGTGGATGATTGAAGAATTCAAAATTTCCCTCTTCGCGCAGGAACTGGGCACCGCCGCGCCGGTCTCCCCCAAACGATTGGACCAACAATTGGAAATCATCCAAAGCACCGAGTAGCAGAAAGTCTGACCCGTCCCGCCCGATCCCGCCTTGAGAACCGCTTGCCTGGATGCCCTAAACGTGAAGTGGACAATCTGGACCCCCGGCGTTTGATGGTCCTCGCTGTTGATGTCCGTAATCATGGCGGGTCAAAAAAGCTGGGGTTGAGTTTCGGGCGGCACGGGAAACACCCCGATGATGAGCCAGGGGTTCGTGGCCCATTCGTGGTACTCTTTGGTCGTACCGAGGAAAAAGTGGAGGTCTTTTTGACTGAAATAATCGATATATTTCTGCCGCACCTTGGCCAGTGCAATGCTTTGGAGTTCGTTCTCCTGCCGGAGGCAGTTCCAATAAAGCTGGCCAACTTCCCAATCAAGCACAGTCATTTCACTCTCGCGACCATCTGCGTCCGAGAATTTGTAATAAAATTTCCACGGTAACTTTGGGATGAGTTGGAAAGTCTTCCGCCAGTCGTCGCCCGCGAAGAGTTCGCCCTGATCGGCCCGGTTGCGCATTTCCTGCACCTTGACCTCGTCCCAGTCGCGGTCGTCGGGCGCCCAGGAGAAGTCGAGAATTTTGGCTGGCTTGAAGACGGCCAGCGAACATTGGTTGGCGTGGGCGGCGTCAATGAGCGGGCCAAGCCGGTCGTGAACCTTCCCTTGCTTGAGGATGATCTGCCGACGCTCGCGCCAGCCATCGTCGGTGCCCAAGTGTCCAAGGTGGGTTATTTCCAAGACATCAACCGGATGGAAAGTCTCAGGCCGGGTATCACGGGTGCTTTTGGCGAGCGTGGTTTCGATCCAATCAAACTTGGCATACCGGTCTTTGTAATCCATCAGCCGGAATGGAACAGGGTAAAGACGAACCCAGGAGCCGTCTGGCCGGACCGCAGCGGTGCAGACCGTCTCACCGTGTTTGCGCGACAAGGTCGGGTAGGTTTTGACCGTGATGAGCAGGCGTTCGCGCGGCATGTTCATTCCCCATCGTTTTACAAATGCTGCGGCGCAAATTTCCGGCCAAACGTCCGCGCCAGCGCCTCTGCCACGCAATGGCGATGGCATTGTTCGGGCAGCCGCTCAAAACACGTCAGCGCCACGCGCTCGCCAGCCTGGACCCAAGCCCCGATTTTTTTCAAGGCTTCGGTTTGTCGGGGCAGTCTTTCCCGCTCATAGGCGGCAAAAAGCTCGTCGTAATCCGCCTGCGTGTGCAACCCCTGCCGCTCGTCGGACGCGATGCCCAACTCCGGCAAATGCTCATACCGGATGCCCACTCCCTCGCAAGCCTTGGGGAGCGTGCTCTTGGAAAAACCATACTTCCGGCTCAACGGATTGCGCCGGACATCGCACAACAACGTCACGCCCGCGTGCAACAACCGGTTCAAATATCCTTCCAGGCTGCTGCCCTCGTACCCGATGGTGCATACACCCGGCACGCCCGCTGGTGGCCGTGAGGCCTGAATCGCAGCCAGCGCAGGGGCGTCGCCGGCCAGTACGCGCCCGGCCATTTCACTGCGGATGGCGTGGAACGGATGGCGGCGGTAAGCCTCGGCCACGAGTGCGTCGCCGCGCAATTTGGCATGGCGCTTCGAAAATTGATCCATGCGCATCCGCACCATCGGCCCGACGGTGGCGACCCGCTGACCGGCGGGTGTCAACTTCCACCAATGCTCCTCGTCGGCGAGCAAGCCCTGCTCAACCAGCCGGCGTTTGTCGGCGTAGGACGTGAACGAGAAACCGCCGTAACGGTAGGGAACAAATTCATAGCTCGGCGTCGTTTCCACCTCTCGGCAATAGAGGAACAGGAGCTTCTGGAAATCCAAAGCCCTCATGTCTCCGCCCAAGGAATCCACCAAAGCCAGGAGACATTTTTGACGTTCAAATAGCATGGCTCACAATATGGCTTTCTGGTTCAATCCGCAAGCTTGACGCTCGGAGGCGGGGCCTGCCTCAACCTTTCGCGTGGCCGGTGTGACCCAGCAACCTGCGTTCCTGAACACGCTTGCGGATGCCTTCAATCGCCTTGAACAAACTGCAAGCCCAGCCGCCGGGATCGCCCGAAGCGCGGCGGCAGATCGAAGCCTTTCGGTGGATGATTGAAGAATTCACAATTTCCCTCTTCGCGCAGGAACTGGGCACCTCCGCGCCGATCTCCCCCAAGCGACTGGACCAACAGTTGGAAACCATCCAAAACACCGCGTAGCGGGAAGTCTGACCCATCCCGCCTGATCCCGCATCGAGAGCCGCTTGCGCGGATGGCCTAAACGCGAAGTTGACAATCTACTGGACCCTTTGGCCTTCACGGCCGACATGCAAGCGACTGAGGCAGTCCGGAAATTCTTTTGCGACACTTGCCTCCTTTACCGCCGAGGTGGAAACCGCCAGCGACACTGAACTAAAAAGCAAAATTGAGCATCTCGAAAACGGCGGCTTGTTTAAGCAGTTCAACATTGTGAATTTTCTGGAAGGCGACTTCTTCCGCTGGTATCTGGACGTATGGGATCCCGACATCGCACAAAACCTCCGCCATATTGCCATCGCTTTGCAGCAATTCGAGCCGGCCACCGCCACCATTGATCCCGACGCCACGCGTGACTTACTTAAGAAACTCTACCAATATTTACTTCCCCGCCGTGTCAGACACGACCTCGGCGAATACTACACTCCCGACTGGTTGGCCGAGCGGCTCATCCGACAAGTCGGCTACAACGGAAATCCAAAATCCCGTGTTCTTGACCCGTCGTGTGGTTCGGGCACGTTTCTCGCGCTTTGTATTCGCAAGGCGTTCGATTACGCTGACAAGAACCTCGTCCGCCCAGATGAACTTGTTGAAAATCTTCTCACCAACGTCGTCGGCTTTGACCTGAACCCGCTTGCCGTCATTGCTGCGCGCACCAATTTTCTTCTTTCCCTGGGCACGCTCATCCGGCACGCCAAGCGCATTGAGATTCCAGTGTATTTTTGCGACTCAATACTCACGCCGGCCGAGTTTTCCCAAGACGGCGACTTGGGGCTCAGCGGCCACGACAGGCAGGTGGACACTTCTGAGGGGACGTTCACTTTTCCCGCCGCTGTGATTGAAAAGGATAAAATCGAAAAAGTCTGTGGGCTTATCGAGGAATCCGTTCAGATCGGCCGAACGAACGAGCAATTTCTCGAAAAGATTCGCCAGGGTGTAGGTTCCCTCGATGAACATTCTGAAAAACTGCTCCTGGAAGTTTTCAAAAGTATCGCAAAATTGAACCTTGACGGGCGTAATGGCATTTGGGCTCGCTTCCTCAAGAATCAATTCGCGCCCGTTTTTGTTGGCCACAACTCTTTCGACTTTGTCATCGGCAACACGAGGTCGTGGGAACAGATCAACTCAGGATCTCCTGTTCAAACCGGTTCGCTGTATCTGCGTCAATCTGCGTCAATCTGCGGGCAACTGCCTTTCTCCATCCGCGCCGTCCCCGGAAAGAGACTCCACAGAAGCAAACGAAGATGAATTCCTCCTTCGTTTCCTTTGTTGCCTTCTGTTCAAAAGAAATCCGTGAAATCCTGAAATCCGTGGTAAAACGTCCGTAAGTGGCTAATGATGAGGGCATTGCGAGAATCCGCCTTTTTCGCCTTCCTGGCAGGGATCTGCCCTGAATTCTTGGGCGGCGCGGCAGCGCCGCCCTACCGAAGAGACGAACAATTTTGTCGTGCGCCCCCCTGGGGCGAGAGCAGATTTTTTTCTTTTCGTTTTGCTTTCGGCAATTTGGATTCGGCATTCTTTCTTCCGACATGCTTCGCGATTCGCTTATTAACGCCAGCCGCATCGTCGTCAAATTGGGCACCGGCGTCCTGACGGACAGCCGCAAACAACCCGATCTGGCGCAGATGACGCAGTTGACCGCCCAGATCGCCGGCCTGCGCGCCCGGGGCAAGGAGGTCGTCATCGTCAGCTCCGGCGCGGTCGGGGCGGGCATGGGGATTTTGGGGCATGAGAAACGGCCCGTGGAAACGGCGGAGTTGCAGGCTTGCGCGGCGGTCGGCCAGCCGCGCCTGATGACCCTTTACGAGAACCTTTTCGGCCAGGCCGGCCAACGCATCGCCCAGGTGCTGCTGACGCACGACGACCTTGAACATCACGAGCGCCACCTGAACGCCCGCACCACGCTGGTCGCGCTGCTCCAACACGGCATTATCCCGATCATCAACGAAAACGACGTGGTTTCGCTCGCCGAGTTGAAGTTTGGGGACAACGACCAGCTTTCCGCGCTGGCCGCCTGCCTGCTTCCGGCCGACGCGCTGGTGATTTTGACCACGGTGGACGGCTTCATCGAGAATTTCGGCAAGGCGAATCCCAAAACCATCAGCGCGGTGGAACATCTGAACGCCGCCATGGAAAAACAAGCCGGCGGCACCGACAGCGCCACCGCCGTCGGCGGCATGGCCTCCAAACTCCAGGCGGCCCGGATTGTCACCCGCGCCGGCATTCCCCTGGTCATCGCTTCCGGGAGAAAGAAAGACATTCTGGCCCGCATCTTCGAGGGGCGAGATGAGGGGACGATCTTTGCGGCGCAGCCGGCGAAGTTGACGGGGCGCAAGCGGTGGATCGCCTTTTTTCATCATCCCAAGGGCGCGCTTTTTGTGGACGACGGCGCCAAACAGGCGTTGCGGGAAAGGGGCAAGAGCCTGCTGGCGCCCGGCGTGGCGCGCTGCGAAGGGGATTTCGCCGCCGGCGAAGTGGTGCGGGTGTGCGATTTGAACGGCACGGAGTTCGCGCGCGGGATTTGCGATTTCGACTCCGCGGCCGTCAAGGCCCGGCAGGCGGCCAAGGTGCTGGTGCATCGCGACAACCTGGTGATTCTCTGAAACCGCCTGGAGGACACCGATGAGCAACCCACGAAAAAAATACGGAGCGGCCATGCGCGGCCTGCTGGCGGTGATGGCGCGGCTGCGCGCGCCCGGCGGCTGCCCGTGGGACCGCGAGCAGGACCATAAAACGCTGCGCTTCCACGCCGTGGAAGAGGCCTACGAATTGATGGATGCCATCGAAGCGGAAGACGACCAGGAGATGGCGGAGGAACTGGGCGATTTGCTGTTGCAAGTGGTTTTCCACTGCCAGTTGGCCGGGGAGCGCGGGGCGTTTGATTTCGAGCAAGTGGCCCGGCGCATCACCGAGAAGCTCATTCGCCGCCACCCGCACGTCTTCGGGGACGCCAAAGTCAGGAGCGTGGAGGAGGTCTGGGCCAACTGGGAGAAGATCAAGACGGCGGAAAAGCACGGGACGGCCCGGGCGCGCTCCTCCGCGCTGGACGGCATCCCCGGACATTTGCCCGCGCTGATGCGCGTGGAGAAGCTGGCCAGGAAGGCGCGCAAGGCAAAACTCCTCCCCGCCGCCGGCGGCGAACCAACTGGATTGGCCAGGAGGTCGCTGGCCAGGAAATTATTTGACATGGCCTGTGAGGCGCAGGCCCGGGGCTGGTCCGCCGAGGACCTGCTCCGCGCTGAAACCAAACGCCAGGAACGGCAATTGCGCAAAAAAGAACGGCGGCGGGCAAGAACTTGAAACGGCGGCGCGCACGCGCCAGGAGCTTGTGAAGAATAAAGACAAATCGGAGGACCTGCCCGCGTCATTTTTCCGGGAGCAGGGGGAGCCTCTCCATTTTGGCGGCTGCCAGGAGGCCCTTGTCCAATGTGGCCAGCGGCAGGCCTCGTCGAATGGCCAGCTCAAGGTAAGCGGCATCGTAGCTGGTCAGCATGTGCTGCCGGGCCAACGCCTGAGTGGCACCCCATGCCTGGTTGATCTCCGCCTCATCCACTTCAATCGGCAGCGACCGAAACAGCAGGATGTGGCCGTTAATTTCCGTCCTGGTCGCTCGTTTTCGCCTCTCCGCGTTCAGCAATGCGTTCGCTATTTCCCAATGCCAGAGCGCCGGCACAAAAGCTCGGGCGCCTCGTCCGAGGGAATCGAGAACCCGGTCGCTTTCAGGTCCCGCCTCATCCTTCATCACCCAGGCCAGGGCGAACGAAGCGTCCACGATGAAATTCATGGGCGGCCCTCGTTGATCAGGTCCTTCAGGCGGAGCCTGGGTTTTCCGGGCGGGTTCAGGGTCATGCGTTTGGATTTCATCTCGGCGATGGCGCTCTGGATTTCGTTCAAGCTCCGCCTCCTGGCGGGCAGGAGTTTGGCGACTTCTTCGCCGTGCAGGGTGATGGCAAAAGCTTCACCCTGGCGGGCGCGCTCCAAAAGTTCCGAGAACTTCGACTTGGCCTGGGAGGCGGCGATGACGGTGGTTGCATTCATAAAGCAATCTTCGGCAAAATGTGACCGATCAATGACCAGTTTAACACAACGACGGGCTTTTGCCAGGAAATTGTCGCGGAGAAAGTAATGCGGGGTGTGAGACGAAACTCTTCAAGCGATTTGTCTCATCGGGGAAGGCCATGAGAGTCGTATATGCATTCGTATTTAAACGGCGGGCGCGCAGGGGAAAGCGGCGCTGCCGCGCACGCACTCCAAAACCTGACGGACCTTTCTTAAGCTTCCTGTGTGCGCGAAGCGTCTTGGAGTGCGTGCGCGCCAGCGCCGCTTTGGTCCTGAAACAGGCGACGTGGCCCAACCAGAAGAATTTTGCGTTCTTTCCTTGACCTCCTGAACTTATATGCTAAAATTGCCAACCTATGATAATGGGTATGATAAGGAATGGATGGTTGGATGGCGATGGGACGCCGGGGGAAAAGCTAAAATCAGGAAATCCGGATTTCTGCTTCCAGCGCGCGCCAAAGGCGCAACCCCTCATGTGGTTCCGAACCGGCAATTTTTGCCTTCCGTGGTTCCACTTAATTCCACTTAATTCCACTTGGTTCTACTTAATTCCACTTCCCGCCCCCCCGGGGGGGGGCCATGCCCGGCTCCTTTTCATTGCGCCTGGGCTGCGGTTGGTGTTTAGTGGTCTTCCAAAATTATGACTGATCCTCGTTACAAGAAATTGGCCGATCTGCTGGTGACCTATTCCACCGCCCTGAAGAAGGGGGACCGCATTCTGCTGGAGATGATTGACGCGCCGGATGAGTTCGCCATCGAGCTGATGCGCGCGGCCCGGCGACGGGGCGCGATCCCGCTGGTGGAAGCGCGCCATACGCGCCTGAGCCGCGAGATGATGCTGCAGACCAGCGCGCCCCATGCCCAGCTGGTGCGCGACGTCGAGTTGTCCCGCATGAAGCGGATGCAGGCCTACCTCGGCGTGCGCGGGTCCGACAATTCGAGCGAAACCTCCGATGTCCCCCACGCCCTGATGAGCCTCTACACCAAGACGACGCGGCCGGTGCAGAATTGGCGAGTCAACAAAACGCGCTGGTGCGTGCTGCGCTGGCCCTCGCCCAGCATGGCCCAGGCGGCGAACCTGAGCACCGAGGCATTCGAGGATTTTTATTTCCAGGTCTGCACGATGGATTATCCGAAAATGGCGCGCGCCATGGTCCCGCTGCAAAAGCTGATGAACCGGACCGACCGGGTGCGGATCAAGTCGCCGGGGACCGATCTGCAGTTCAGCATCAAAGGCATCGGCGCGCTCCTGGCCGACGGCCGGCGCAACATTCCCGACGGGGAAGTGTTCAGTTGTCCCATCAAGAACACCGTGCAGGGCTGCATCCAGTACAACACGCCCACCATTTATTCCGGCACGAAATTTGAGAATGTCCGCCTGGAATTCAAGGACGGCAAGATCGTCAAAGCCGAGTCCAACAACAACCGGCGGCTCAATGAAATCCTGGACACGGACGCGGGGGCGCGTTACGCGGGGGAGTTTTCCCTCGGATTCAATCCCCACATCCTCAACCCGATGTGCGACATTTTGTTTGACGAAAAGATCGCCGGCTCGCTGCATTTCACCCCCGGCCAGGCCTACGAGGACGCGGACAACGGGAACCGATCGGCGGTGCATTGGGACCTGGTGCTGATCCAGCGCCCCGAGTGGGGCGGCGGCGAGGTATGGTTCGACGGCAGGCTGATCCGCAAGGACGGGCAGTTCCTCCCGTGCGAGTTGCAGGCCCTGAATCCCAAGAACTTAAAGTAAGAAGGCCAGGGGCTTTAACCCTTCAAGATGTGGAGGAACTGCTTCATGGCAGGGGAGAGGACCTTGTTCTTTTTGTAAATGGCGGCCAGGGGGCGGAAGAGTTCCACGCCCTCGATCTTGACTTCGGCCAGGGTTTGCTTGGCGACTTCCTGGACGATGGTGGCCTGGGGCACGATGGAGATGCCCGCCTCGATTTCCACCGCGCGCTTGACAGTTTCAATGTTGTCAAATTCCATCACCGTTTCCACCTCGACGCCGTGGTCGCGCAGGATTTTGTCAATGGCCTTGCGGGTGGGGATGTCGGGTTCGAAGCCGATGAATTTCTGGCCGGCCAACTGGGCCAATTTGACGGTTCTGCTTTTGGCGAGCGGATGTTGCGGGTGGCAGATGAGGACGAGCACGTCCTTGCGCAAGGGCACCAGCTCCAGCTTGGGGTCCTTGGTCGGATAGGCGACTAGCCCCAAATCCACCACGTTGCTGATGACGTCCTCGTACACCTGGTTGGCCCGGCGGTATTCGACATGGACATTGACGGTGGAAAAGAGCTTGAGGAATTTCTTGAGGTAGGGCGGCAGATCGTGCAGGCCGATGCTGTAAATGGTGGCCACGCGAATGGTGCCGGAAATGATGTCCTTGATTTCCTGGAGGCGGTTGTGCAGGGAGTCGTAGTTTTGGATGATCTGCTTGCTGTATTCGTAGAGCACCTGGCCCTCGCGGGTGAGGCGGAATCTCTTCTTGCTGCGCTCGACGAGCAGCGATTTGAACTGCCGCTCCAGCGAACTGATCTGCTGGCTGACGGCGGACTGCGTCACTTTGTTGATCTGGGCCGCTTTGGTGAAACTTTCCGTTTCCGCCAAATCGCAAAATACTTTCAGGCTTTCAACTTGCATTAGGCCATTGAAACCAAAATGGGTGATAATGTCAACTTATGATTAAGCTTAATAGCTTACGGCACCGGATGGCCTGCGGGCGGCCCGAACTGCGCCCCCGGCGCGGGCGGCCCGTCGGCCGCTTCGGCGAGGGCGTTTTTGACGGCGCGCAGGAGGTCCTGGCTGGTGAAGGGCTTTTGCAGGTAGGGGTCTTCTTCCTCAACCTTGCTGGAGCGGACGTAGCCGCTGCACCACAGAATGCGCGCCCGCGGGGCGATCTTGCGGATCTGCTCGGTCAATTCACGTCCGCTCATATTGGGCATGACCAGGTCCACCAGCACCAGGTCAATGGAATCCTTCCAGTGGGTGAACAGCTCCAGCGCCTTGGCCCCGCTGTTGGCCGTCAGCACCGTGTAGCCGAAGGAGGAAAGCACCGTCTGGCCCATCGTCAACAACAGGTCTTCGTCGTCCACCATCAGAATCGTCTGCGCTCCGCTCAAATCCGCCAGCGTCAGCGGGGCCTCGCGCACGATCTTGTCGTTGGCCGGCAGATAAATGCGCACGGTTGCGCCCGCCCCGGGCGGGCTGGAAACGGCGACGCCGCCCCCGTGATTGGTGACGATGCCATAGACCCAGGCCAGCCCCAGGCCGCGATGCTTGCTGCCCTTGGTGGTGAAAAACGGCTCAAAAACATGCGGCATCACGTCCTCCGCAATCCCCGGGCCGTTGTCGGAAACCTCGGCGCAGACATAATTGCCCGGGTTCAATTTCGCGGCGCCATCCTCCAGCGGCTGGGTCAATTCCATGTTGCGCGTTTCCACCGTGACCTTGCCGTCGGCGGGGACGGCTTCGAGGGCGTTTTCCAGAATGCGCACCAGCGCCTGCTGCATTTTGGCCTCGTCGAAGTTGGCGGTGAAAAGTCTTCGTTCCAAATGCCGGGAGATGACGACGGGGCGGGCCAGGGAGCTCTGGAGCGCCTCGACCGTCCGCTCCAGCAAGGTGTTGAGATTACCGGGGACTTGCACGCGAGCGTCCTTCTCCTGGAGGCTGAAGGAGGCCAGGTCGGCGGCCACTTCGGCGGCTTTGTCCGCCGATTTCTCGATTTCGACCAGCGAGGCGCGCCACGGGTGGTCGGCCGGCGACTTGCTCAAGAGGAGGGAGGTGTGGCCCAGGATGCTGGTCAGGGCGTTGTTGAAATCCAGCGCCACCGAGCGCGCCAATTGCAACGCGCAATCCAGCTTTTGCCGCTGCACGGAGTGGGCTTCCAAGACGGGCGGACCAGCCGCGCCGCCGGGCGCGGGCGCCGGCGGCTCCTTGAGTAATTGCAGCAAACAAACCTCGTCGGGCGGCAGGCAGGTGACCTGGGCCAGAAAGGTCGCCGGCAGGCCGCTTTTGAGGCGGAACTTGAGGCGCGGCAGCAGCGTCGGAGCCGGCAAACCGAGGAATTGCACCAGCGACTCCCGGTTTTCGGACGACCAGATTGTGCCCAGCTTGACATCCGGCTTTTCAATTTGGGAACCGAAGGCCCGCACCGCCGCGCGATTGGCCCGGAGAACCTGTCCGTTCTTGAGCAGCAGAAACGCGGGCCAATCGGCCTCCTGCAGCAGGAAGTCGCCCTCCATTCTGACCGGCGCGGCCACCGCCGGAACGCCGGAAGGCGCGGCGGCCGCGCCCGGCTTGAAGAATTGCAGCAACACCCATTTGCTTTGCGCGGCCGGACAGGTTTGCGCGTGAAAGGAAAGGATCGTGCCGCTTTCCGCCCGCAACTTGACAGGCAGCCCTTCTTCATGCGCCGGCTCGGCCAGAAAGGTTTCCAGGGCCGCCGGGTTCTCCGCCGCCCAGATCGCCCCCAGAAGCGCGCCCTTCCGGGACGCCGCCCCAAAAACCCGCGCCGCAGCGGGATTGGATCGAATGATGGCGCCCGCCTTGTCCACGACCAGCGCCGGCCAGTCGGCGTTGGTCAAGGCAAACGGCACCTCCATCGCGTCGAGAAAGGCGGCGGGCGGCGGGCCGGCCGATTCCTTTGGGCGCAACCCGGCGGAAGTTTCAGACGGGCCGGAGGCCGGGCCGTCGAACAATTGCAGAATGAAGTAATTGCGCCCCTCGCGGGAGACTTTGGTGACGCGGGACAGAAAGCGCGCTTTGCGTCCGCCGAGGCAGGCGAGCTTGATTTCGCCCGGCTTGCCCGCCGCCTCCTGGCTGGCGAGAAAGCGGTCGAGCCGAATGCCATTGACGGCGTTGCCGTCATCCAGCAGAGCGGAAAGGGAAGCGACGCCCTGGACCGCCGCGCCAAAAAGCAGGCAGGCGGCGCGATTGGCCCGGCATATCGCGCCACTTTCCTCCAACAGCAATGCCGGCCATGCCGCGTTTTCCAGGACGAAGTCGGTCTGTCGTCTCATCTCCGTCCACTAATACGCTCTTTTCCACCCGCTTCTCAAACAAAAAGTCAGGCGTGGCCGGGCGGGGTCTGTTCGGTGGCGAAGGATTTGCCGCAGCCGCAGCTTTGAGCGGCGTTGGGGTTGCTGATCTTGAAACCGCCGCCGGTCAACGCGTCGGAAAAATCCACGACGGCGCCGCGGAGGTAATTGGCGCTGAAGGCATCCACCAGGATGGAAGCGCCGAAGGAAGTCGCGGTCAAATCGCCGTCGCGTTTCCCGTCAAAGGTCATGCCATATTGGAGGCCGGAGCAGCCGCCCTGTTCAACGTAAAGGCGCAGGCCCTTGCCCGCGCCGGCAGGATCGGCGGCGAGCCGGGCCTTGATTTCGCGGGCGGCATTCTCGGTCAGGTTCACCACTGCTTCTGCGACATCGGTCATGTTGGCAACATGCCAGATTCCGGCCCGGCGCGCAAGGGACGGTGATAAAGAGATCATGGGGCGGGGCGGTCGAGTTCGGACAGGGCCTGCCGGGCGGCCGGGAAATCGGGCTGGAGGCGGAGGGCGGCTTGGAAATGGGTTTTGGCTTCATCGCGGCGGTTTTGATGCAGGAAGGACAGGCCGAGGTTGAATTCGGCCTGGAAATCGCCGGGGTTGAGTTGCAGCGCCTGGCGGAAGGCGGAAATGGCGTCGTCGTACTTGCCCAAGGATCCCAGGGTGTTGCCCAGGTTGTCATAGGCGCCTGGGTCCGAGGGTGTCAACTGGATGACGTGCTGGAACAGGCGGGCGGCTTCTTCCATTTTTCCCAGTCTGACGTAACAGAGGCCCTGGCTGCCAAAAGATTCGGCGCGGGCGGGGTTGAGGCTGGCGGCGACCTGGTACTGGGCGATGGCTTCCTCCAGGCGGCCCAGCCTGGACAGGGAATTGGCCAGGCTGAAATGGGCGATTTCCAGGTCCGGTTTTTCGAGGACGGCAGCTTGAAATTCGGAGATGGCCAGGACGTCCTGGCGCTGGTCCTGCCAGACCATGCCGAAGTTATTGTGGGCGGCGAAGAAATTGGGGTCCAGTTGCACGGATTGCTGAAAGGCGCGGACGGATTGGGCGAAGAGGTTGGTGTCGCCGCGCGCGCGGGCGGCGTCGGCAAAGCAGTTGGCGAGGTTGTACCACGCGGTGGCGGAGGGTTGGATGCGGGCGGCCTCCTGGTAGTGCTGGATGGCCTGGTCGTACTGCTTTTGGGCCAGGAACTGTTCGGCTAGGTTGTTGTGGGCGTCGGCGTAGCTGGGTTCGGCGGCCAGGGCCAGTTGGTATTGCTCGATGGCGGCATCGGATTTCCCCTGGCGGGAATAGAAGTTGCCCAAGTTGTAATGGGCCATGAAATTCCTGTTGGACACGTCAATCATCTTTTTGAAGAGGGTTTCGCTGTCCTTCCAGCAGGGAATCTGCCGGGAGGTCAAAAAAAGGCAGGCGGCCAGGGAAAGGGCGGCGGCCAGGGCGGGGAGAAATCTTGGCGGATGAAATCTGGCGGCCAGGTCGGCGCCGCTCCAGGCCAGGATAATGAACAGGCCGATCATGGGAAGATAGGTGTAGCGATCCGCCATGGTTTGCATGCCGACTTGCACCAGACCGATGACCGGCACGAGCATGCCCGCGTGCCAGAACCAGCCCATGGCGAGCCAGGGCCGCCTCCGGGCCTGCGCCACAATCCAGGCCGTGACGCCCGCCAGCAGGACCGCCGCGCCAGCCACCTGCCAGGCCCGCCAGGCGCCGGTCCCAATATAAAGGGCGGAAAGATTTGCGGGCCAAAACATTTTGGCGGGATAGCGAACGTAGGAAATCAACGCGTTGCCGATGCGGGTAGCGAGGGGGAGATGGGCTGCGTCCCACATGGCCCCGCCGTTTTTTTGCACGAGGAAAGTCTTGCAGCAGATCGCGGCGCTGATGGCGAAGAATGGGATTTTTTCCAGCAGCAGGCGCCAGGGCGCGGCGAAGTCCCCGGCGGGACGGGCGACCGGAGGCGCGGGCCGGGATTTGGCCCGGCCATCCCTGACGGGAGGCGGCGCGGCGCGCCGATGGAAGCGGCCCAACGGCCAGAAATCCAGGAGCAGGAGCACGAAGGGGAGAGTGACCACCATGGGCTTGGACATCGCCGCCATCCCGTAGAGGAGAACCGCCAGGGTGTAAAAGAGTTTCGATTTTGAACCGGGATTCTTCAAGGCCGCGGCATAGCCGAGCCAGGCCCAAATGGCGAGCCACCAAAAGAACGCGCTGAGAACGTCCTTCCGCTCGGCAATCCACGCCACCGATTCCACATGGAGGGGATGCCAGGCGAACAGGGCGGCGACCAGGGCGCTGCGCCAGAGCGCGGCGGTCATGCGCTTGAGCACCAGAAAGACCAGGAGGCTGTTGGCGATGTGCAGGAGGAGGCTGGTCAAATGATGCCCGCCGGCGCGGACGCCGAAGATCTGGCAATCGAGCATGTGGCTGAACACGGTGACCGGATGCCAGTTGCGGGCGACCTCGGCGCCCATCGCATAGCGGAGTCCGCCGGCGGTCACGCCGGCCCGGATGATGGGATTAGCGGCGATGAAGTCGGTGTCGTCGTAATTGACGAAATCGTAGCCGGTGACGGGCCAATAGACGGCGAGGGTGACCGCGGCCAAAACCAGGCAAATCCACAGGGCCTGGAGGCGGGAGGGCGGAACTGGCGCTGACGGCGGCGGTGTCACGATCTGTGAACGTAAATCTGGATTCTATGCACCGTGTCCTGGATCGGCCCGATGACCCCCATTCTGGCGAGCGCCACGATCAACAGGGTGTAAAGAACAGAGATCGCCAGGTCCCGGCACAGACATTTCCGGGAATAAGGCCGGTCCTCCTCGCTGATGATTTTGGCGCCGCCCTTTTGCATGAGAACGAAGCCCAGGATGTTGGTGAGCCAATAACCCAGGATCAGACTGGCGGTGAAGGCCGGTTTGCAGAACCAGCTTATGCCCCAGGCGAACACCAGAGCCAGCGGCCAATTCACGAAGAGGTCGTTCCACCAGGAAAGCGGGGAGAGCATGTAGCCGGCGAAGGCCAGACCGCCGCCGGAAACTTTGCGTTTGGTGAGCGCCGGGTTTGCCATGCGCGGGAAGGTTGGCGGGCCAACGCCAAATTTAGATTACCCAGCCAGCCAGGCTGTTGCCCCTTCTTTGCATAGCAGTTTTCATGCCCGTGTATCTACTATGAATACACAGGCTCGGCAAGCAAAAAACCCGCCGCAAAATGGTTGTCTGTTCCTTGTCAGAGAGACCGGCGGGACTCACCGGCCGACAACTATAAGATCCAAAAGACCCGGACCGCCGCGTCCGCCGCCGCCGCGTCCGCCCCGTCCGCCGCGTCCGCCGCGATCCGCGCCGGCCGGGGGATTTGCGGGAGCCGCCTCCGCGCCCGCAGCCGGGGGAGCCGCCTCAATAGCGTTAACAATGATGTGACCTGTCTTGGTGTCGAGCGTGCTGCATTTGCCGCCAGACTTGGTTTGGATGGTCTGTTCAACGACAAAGCTGGTCGGGCTGTTTTCCTTGATGATGGTCAAGGTGCCGTTGCCGTGCGAACTGAATGCTTCCATGGTGTCGGGATTGAAGCCGCCGCTATCGCTGTTGCCGTCCAGGGGCAGGGTGGTGATGATCTTTCCGTCGTCCGCGCTGAGAATAACGCACAGAGACGGGCGGCACATGGCGAAAAGGATATGGTTCTTGATATCCAAACCCAAGCCAGCCGGTGCTCTGTCGCTGCCGCCAAGCGGATAAGTCGCCGTCAGCTTGAGGGTGTTGGCGTCCACCACCGCGATGCTGGCCTTGTCTTCGAGGCAGACATACACATGGCCCTTCGAATCGCTTTGGGCTTGCTCCGCCGCGCCTCCAATGTCAACGGTGCCGACGACGGTGCCGTCCTTGGCATCAATCGCCGTGATCGCGGGGTTGTTGTGGCCGAGAATATAAACTCTTTCCGTCGCGGGTTCAAAGAGGATGCCGTCCGGGCTGGTTTGCACCGTGATTTTCTTGCCAGGCTCCAGCGTCAGAGAGTCAAACATCGAGATGGGATTGCTGCTGCTGAATCCGTGATGCGTCTTGGGGTCCACCACCGCGCCATGCCCGCCCGTGCCGGCAATGGCGCCGATGCACTCGTACGTGTCGAGGTTAAAGACCATGATCTGGGTGCCGCGCGGAATATAGGCGCGGCGGCCTTCGCTGTCCGCAATCACATAATCAATCCCGCCAGTGCCGTTGGTCTGGGTGATGTGGAGGATTTTGTACGGCCCCGCGGCGGGGGCGGTTTGGGCAGGAGCGCCGGAAGTCAACAATCCGATTCCGGCGGCCATCACGACGAGTGAGAAATAATTCTGGTGTTTCATGGCGGAATACTTTGACCGGCGGCCTGGAGGAATCAATCACCAAAACATGACAGTTTTGTCATCTGTCCGCGGAGTTCATTTGACGAGTTGGTGGCGCCCAGATCAATGCCGACAATGTCGTTCATGGCCGAATAGTCTAAAGTCTGTGGTTTCAAGATCAAAAAATAACTTGATTAGCCTTGATTGGGCTTGATTGGGAAAACTTGGTTTTTCGCGTAAATAGTTCATGGAAAGGCACTTCTGATGATTTGCCGCGAAAAGGCGCAAAAGGCACAGCGCGGCCCGCCGCAACCGAAGAAATTGAACCACGGATAAAGAAGACTTTTCAACGCAAAGTCGCCACGGCGCAAAGACGCCAAGTAGGACGATGGGGCCTGATTTGCCGGCAGAGGCTCCCGGGGACCGCCCCCCCCCGTCCGCGAAGTGGAATTAAGTGGAACAACGGGAGGCAGAAATTGGAAAAGCAGAAAGCGGAAATCTGGATTTCCTGATTCCAGCTTTCCCCCCGCGTCCCGCCGCCGTCCGGCCCATTTTGCCTTGCTCTCACGTTGCCAATTAAACCATAGGTTCTAATTTTTGTCAAGCCCTTTTTTGAAAAAAAGCAATGCTTGCCAATCGCGGGGCAGTCTCATACCCTTGTCATACCCTTGTAAGCAATCTGCATGGCAAAAGAGAACACCCAGAACAGGACAAATGGCGGCGGGCTGGACTTTGAAGCCCGGCTTTGGGCCGCCGCCGACAAACTCGCGGAGGCTGCCGAATGAGCGCATTTTTGCCAGTGCCAACGGCGCGCTTCAATGCCAGCCCAGGGCAACGCCCTGGGAACCAAACACAATATAATCACCCAGCCCTGAAAGGGCGGTTCAAACCATGCCACAATCCCTCGCCCGCCTTCACGTCCACCTGGTTTTCAGCACCAAGAACCGGGAAACAATTCTGCATGATGCCGTGCGGGAATCACTGCATGCCTACATGGCAACCGTGCTGCAAAACCTCGGTTGCCCGCCGGTGCTCATCAATTCCGTCGAAGACCATGTCCATATTCTCTTTGATCTCGCCCGCACAGTATCCGTCAGCGAAGCGGTGGAAGAGGTCAAAAAGCATTCATCGAAGTGGATCAAGACACAGGGGACTGACTTTGCAAATTTCGCGTGGCAGGCGGGTTATGGGGCATTCGCCGTCAGTGAATCCAATGTTGGCGTGGTGCGGGAATACATCGCCAGCCAGCAGGAACATCATCGGAAAAGATCATTTCAGGAGGAATACCGGCTGTTCCTCGAACGGCATGGGGTGGCTTTTGATGAGCGGTACGTGTGGGATTAGACCGCCCTTTCAGGGCTTGGTTCTGTTTATGGGATGTATTCCCAGGGCGTTGCCCTGGGCTGGATTGGATCGCCCCCTTGGGGCTGACGAATCCCGCACGCTCGCCGCCCTGCGCGACGCGCTGCTGCCGAAGCTGCTGTCTGGGGCAGGTGGAACTCACAGCGGAGGCCGCATGAGTTCGCTCAAAATGGCAGAGCGCCAAATCCTCGAGCAGCACTTCGTCATGGAGAAAGGTCACGTTCTGAATTTCTCGGACCGCACATTTGGGGAGTTTGTCTTGGAGGCGGTCGGTTCGGAGATTCACGACGCGAAATACAGGGAAGGCGGAACTTCAAAAGCGAACAAACTCCGCACATTCTGGAAGCTGGAACCCGATCAAATGGTGGGGAGGCTCATTCTCGCCCTGGTTGACTACGCTGTAATGCTGAACCCCACGCAGGATGCGAATGCCAAAGCTCGCGCTGAGAAATGTCGCCAAATTGCGGCTAGGCTTCTCAGCTTTGACCCACTGAAGGCTTCTGGCAAATCATGAACTCCGAGGGGTCGGTTCGTGGTATTGTCATATTCCACGGCAACTTGCCGGGCAGATGGGGGGCCATCAGATCCTGCATACCCGCACATTGCCGCTTTTGTCCATTGGGCAAAACTCGCCTGCATTTTTCCGCATCCCCGGCGTTTTCAGCATTGCGCCGCTTTCCCCCGCCCAGGCCAACCGCTCGCATCTCGCCATAAACGGCTGGAGGGGGGAAAACGGGATGATTGACCGGGGGGCGTGAACGGCTATCATGGCCGGGAAATGCCGACGGTTGATTGGATTGGGAAAAAGGCGGTGGGCATTCAAATTAGGGTTCGACAGAGTCTCACCCTACCGGGAAGATTTTTGATGTTATGAAATGCGTGGTGACGGCCGGGCCGACTTATGAGGAACTGGACCAGGTGCGGAGAATGACCAATTTCTCCACCGGCGCCCTGGGCGCCGGCTTGGCCGATTATCTGGCCGGCGCCGGTCACGAGGTGGAGTTGCTGGCCGGCTATTATTCCACCTGCCCCACAGCGGCGCGGGCGAGCCGGCGGCAAACCTTCACCACCACGGCGGATTTGCGCCGTCGCCTGGCGGCGCTGGCCGCGCCGGACGTGGGAGCAGTCTTCCACGCGGCGGCGGTGAGCGATTTCACGTTTGGCAAAATCTGGGAGCGCGGGGCGTCGGGGAAGTTGCGCGAAATCAAAGCGGCGAAAATTCCGACGCGCGCCCCGGGGCTGCTGGCGGAATTGAAACCGGTCCCGAAAATCATCCGGGAATTGCGGGGCTGGTTTCCGAAGGCTTTCCTGGCGGGTTGGAAGTATGAGTTGGAACCGGAGGCGGAGGACCAAATCGTGGCCCGCGGGGCGGAGCAGATGAAGGAAAACCGGACGGATGCCTGCGTCCTTAACGGCCGTGGATTCTCCGAGGCGGGATTTGGGCTGTTGCAAAAGGACGGGACATTGGTCCGGTTGCCGGACAAGGCGGCGTTGTTCGCCGCGCTGGAGGCTTGTTTAGCCCGCATATTTCATAGTCGGTAGGGCGAAGCTGCTGCTTCGCCCTAATTCGGGGCGGCGCGGCAGAGACTGTCCCAAAAGTATTTGACCGGATTTTTTCATGATCCTGCTTTTTTCACGCGGCCCAATTAGGAATGCATCGGCACCCTCGCTCTATGGCTCGTCTAGC
>Ga0182027_10003447_pt1 | contig 25066 bp, 22 predicted proteins | sample 712E1DmetaG_FD_121300 | JGI IMG/M metagenome (GOLD analysis project Ga0182027, IMG submission 121300) | Permafrost microbial communities from Stordalen Mire, Sweden - 712E1D metaG (Illumina Assembly) | ecosystem: Environmental > Terrestrial > Soil > Wetlands > Permafrost | place: Sweden...
CATATGCCTCTCGAAAGAATTGCGGCCGGGGTAATTCAAAGAGAGCCGGTAAATACTCCTGTTAAAACGGGTATTAAAGCCATTGACACGATGATTCCAATCGGACGCGGACAGAGAGAATTAATTATCGGAGACCGCGGAATCGGCAAAACAGCTATTGCTATCGATACTATCATCAACCAGAAGCAAGCCGCCAAAGTTAAAGGTACCAAACCGATGATTTGCGTTTACGTTGCAATCGGACAAAAACAAAGCACCATTGCTCAAATTGTGGAAAAGCTGCGAGAAACCGGTGCGATGGATTATTCAATCGTGGTTGTTGCTTCCGCGTCGGACCCGGCAGCCTTACAATATCTGGCTCCATATGCCGGGGTCGCAATTGCAGAATACTTTATGGAAAAAGGTCAAGACGTTTTGGTCGTCTATGACGATTTGACCAAACATGCTTGGGCTTACCGACAAATCTCTTTGATTTTAAGAAGACCCGCCGGAAGAGAAGCATACCCTGGAGATATTTTTTATCTTCACTCAAGACTTTTGGAAAGAGCTGTCAAAATGAATAAAGAAAATGGCGGAGGTTCAATTACGGCCTTGCCAATTATTGAAACCCAAGCTAATGATATTTCCGCTTACATTCCCACCAACGTTATCTCAATCACCGACGGTCAAATCTTTTTGCAACCGGATTTATTTAATGCCGGCTTAAGACCGGCTATTGACGCCGGGAACTCGGTTTCCAGAGTTGGAAACGCCGCGCAAACAGCCACCATTAAGTCTTTAGCCGGTAAAATGAGATTGGAAATCGCTCAATATAATAATTTAGCCGCCTTTGCTCAATTCGGAAGCGATTTAGATGAAGCCACAGCTAAACAATTAGAAAGAGGAAAACGCACGGTCGAAATTCTTAAGCAACCGCAATATCAACCGTTGCCGGAGGCTTTAGAATATTTAAGCGTTTGGCTAGTTACCAGTGGAACATTAGACGATATCGCGATCGAGAAGGTCTTACAATTTGAGACCGAATTCCATGATTACATGAAACGCAAAGAAGCAAAATTGCTCGATGAACTTTCCACCGGTCAAAAACCTACCGAAGAATTATTAAAGAAAATCGAAAAAGCGGCCCAAGATTTCAAGAAAGGTTTTTCCTAAGCTATGGCAACACTTTTAATTTTAAAGAGGAGAATGAAAACAGCATCTAACGTTTCGAAAACAACGAAGGCGTTTCAAATGATTTCCGCTTCCAAGCTGAAGAAGGCGCAAAACGCAGCTGAAGCATCCCAACCATACGTTAATAAACTTAATTACCTCGCTAAAGCGCTTGAACAAAGAATCGACAAGGAAAACAGACATCAGTATATGAATTCACAAGAAGACATTAAAGCTAAATTACTGATTGTTATTTCACCGGATAAAGGGCTTTGTGGGGGACTCGTGACAAATTTATTAAGAGAAGTCATACATTATAATAACACCGGAAAAACATATTACATTACCATCGGCAAGAAAGCAGAAAGGGCAGTCGCGTCACTTAATAAAGAGGTCATTGCCTCATTTCCTTTTGGCACTTCCCTACCCCCATTTGAAACGGTCTTCCCTATCGCAAAACTCATTAACGAGTATTTTTTGGGCAAAAAAGTTTCAGAAGTGACTATTCTTTCAACTAAATTTACCAGCGTCTTTTCCCAAACTCCCGCTCAGAATCCCCTACTTCCGGTTAGGCTTGAAGAAAAGGTTGAGACGGACAAATCGGTAACTTTGTTTGAACCAGGTATTGATTATTTGCTTCCTGATCTTTTACAACATTATTTAGAAATGGTAATATATCAAAGTTTGCTGGAATCTTATGCTTCAGAACAAGCTTCACGGATGATTGCGATGAAAAACGCGACCGATAATGCTTTAGACATAATTTCGGAGTTAAAACTCGAATACAACAAAACCAGACAGGAAAAAATCACCAATGAGTTATTGGATATCACAGGAGGATCACAAATAACATATGAGTAAAAATCAAACAGGCATAATAGTTGGCATTCAAGGACCAGTTGTTAATGTTCACTTTGAAGAACAAACTCCTTTAGTACACGAGGCACTGGAAATTGAACTTTCCAGTAAAGGAAAATTAGTTTTAGAGACTGCTTTAATAACCGGCGATAACGAAGTGAAAGCCTTAGCCATGGGTTCAACCGATGGACTTTCAAGGGGTATGATAGTTACAAGAACTTTCAATCCCGTCATGGTTCCGGTTGGCCTTAAAACTTTAGGGAGGATCTTTAACGTTTTGGGAGAAGCGGTTGACGGAGAAAAGTTTGACAGAAACGCGAAAGATGTCAGCCTAGAGCCAATCCACAAGAATCCACCGGCTTTAATCGATCAGGAAACAAAGCCGCAGATTTTAGAAACCGGTATCAAAGTTATTGACTTAATTGCGCCATTTACCAAAGGCGGTAAAACAGCTGTTTTCGGAGGAGCGGGGGTCGGTAAAACCGTTATTATTAAAGAACTTATCCGAAACATTGCGGCGGAACACAAAGGACACTCGGTTTTTGCCGGAGTCGGAGAAAGAACCAGAGAGGGAAACGAATTATGGTTGGAAATGAAAGAGGCTAAAGTCTTGGATAAAACCGTCATGGTCTTCGGACAAATGAACGAACCGCCTGCCAATAGACTGCGCGTAGCGCTAACTGCTTTAACCATGGCAGAGTACTTCAGAGACGTAAAACACGAAGATATCTTACTTTTTATCGACAACATTTTCCGTTTTGCCCAAGCCGGTTCGGAAGTTTCGGCGCTTTTAGGCAGAATGCCTTCGGCTGTCGGATATCAACCAACATTATCTTCAGAAATGGGCGAAGTTCAGGAAAGAATCACTTCCACTAAGCACGGCTCAATTACATCAGTTCAGGCCGTTTATGTTCCGGCAGACGACTACACCGATCCTGCTCCCGTAACCGTCTTCGCACATTTGGATGCAACCATTGCCTTGGAAAGATCTATCGCAGAACAAGGTATTTATCCGGCCGTAGACCCCTTAAATTCAAATTCGAGGATATTAGACCCGAATATTGTGGGAAAGGACCACTATGAGGTCGCCAGAGGCGTACAAAAGGTACTGCAGAAGTACAAAGACCTTCAGGATATTATTGCCATCCTTGGCATTGACGAGCTTTCCGATGAAGATAAGCTGACTGTAGCGCGTGCCCGAAAAATCCAGAAATTCTTAAGTCAACCGATGTTTGTTGCTGAAGTCTTTACAGGGCAACCCGGAAAATATATTAAAACAGAAGATACCGTTAAGGGATTTAGGGAAATCTTAGAAGGCAAGCACGATAAGCTTCCCGAACAAGCATTTTATATGACCGGCACCATCGAAGAAGCGGTCAAAAACGCAAAATAATGAAACTGGTCTTAGAAATAATTACTCCTATTAAGGTTGTTCTTTCCGAAGAAGTTGATGAGGTTACTCTACCAACTGTTGACGGAGAAATCTCGATACTCCCCAATCATGTTAATCTATTAACCAAAGTTGTAGCGGGAGAAATGGTCGTCCATAAAGGTAGTCATACTGATTTGTTCGCAGTTACGGGCGGATTTTTGGAAATCGCCAATAATCATGTCAATATCCTTGCCGATTATGCTATTCATGCAGAAGATATTGAGATTGCTAAGGTTGAGGAGGCCAAAGAAAGGGCTCAGAAAGCGATGAAAGAAAAATTATCCGAAGAAGACTTCCGAGTTGCTAACGCCGAACTCGCAAAATCATTACTACAATTAAAAGTAGCCCATAAACGCAAAGTTAGAATATAAAATCCCCAAATCTTGCTCTTTTTTCGTAAATTGAATAGAATATAAGCGACGCCGAAGTAACTCAGCGGTAGAGTAGCTCTTTCGTAAAGAGCAAGTCGTGAGTTCAAATCTCACCTTCGGCTCCAGGTTATGAGAAGATCGAGGCTGAATAAGAATTTTGAGAAAAGAACCCAAAGAACAGCAATTCTAAGTATTATCGGGATTCTGATAATTTTATTTTTACTCTTCCGATTTGGCATTGATGCACTGGTCAACTTGAGCGTATTTATCTCAGGCTCGAAAAATCAAACAACAACACAAAACTCAAATCAAGTTAATTATATTTCTGTTCCCACGCTTAATCCTCTCTTACAAGCGACTAATAGCGCGCAGATAGTTATCACGGGACAGTCTGTAAAGAGTTATCAAGTACTTCTCTATATAAATAACAGCAACGTTGATCAAATTGCTGCAAATCAAAACGGTAATTTTTCATTTAACGAAAATTTGACTAGCGGTGACAACCAAATTAAAGTTAAAGCAGAGTTTAATAACAAGCAAAGCGACTTTTCAAACACCAGCGACATCACTTATAAGAGTTCTCCGCCTGCACTCGATGTATCATCTCCATCCGATGGACAAAACTTTAACAAAAACCAAGTCAATACGGGGAATACGATTAATATAACCGGAAAAACAGATTCCGGGGTAAGCGTTACGGTCAATGGGTTTTGGGCAGTTGTGGACGACGGCAATAATTTTTCTTATACGCTTACTCTGCAAAATGGTGACAACCAAATTAAAATAGTTGCGGTTGATCAGGCTGGAAATAAGGCCGAAAAAGACCTAAAAGTTAACTACTCTCAGTAAGTGAGGCGATAATCCAAAACCACTCCAGAATAAAAACATAAAATAAACTATTAACAAATAAGCTGTTAATAATCAGCCCCGCAAGCAAAGAAATTAAGACTATTGCATATTTATTTTTTCGCATATTGCTTATTCCAAGCGCAAATACCCTATAGAGGAAATAGAGGTAAACCGTCAAACCAACAATTCCGGTGGTTGCTAAAACGAATAGAAAGCTATTGTCTGTGCCTGCTCCGCCGTGTGAATCCATCCAATCTAAACCGGTTACTATTCCCAATCTATTTCCGGCGTATCGATAAGCGTTAAATCCTACACCGTAAAGCGGACTTTTCTGAATTATCGTTAAGGCTTCTTGTACGGTTTTTATCCTTGCTTCACTGGAAGCTGCTCTTAAGAAGTTAGTTCCCTCAGTTGCGAATGATTTAGGTAATATAAAAACTGAAAGCAAAATTAGAAGAATTGCAAGGACAATAAACTTTTTTTTACCGATAAGACATAAGTAGATAATTACTCCTATTAAAAGCATTATTAAAGCACTTCTTGAATAAGTTAAATATAACGCTATAAAAGTACCTACCGATATTAAACCGATTAGTAAAGACCTTATCAGTTCTTTTTTGGCTAAATAGCTTCCCAGAAAAGTGATTGTATACAGAAAAAAGATTGCGAAAAATGCTCCGGCAAAATTAGGATCCAAGAGACTACTGAACATCCTATACAGATGTTCATCCCAACCCAAATAATAAAGATTGCGAAGACTAGGATAAAAGAAAAACTGGATGTAGCCCAAAACAACTACAATTGAACCCGAAAATAAAAGAGAGTATGAAATTATTTTTTTAAACCTAGGTTCGAATTCATTAGCAATCACATAAATTAATGCATAAGCAATCCAACGCGCTAAATAAAGTGAGGAGGCGAGTAAATTATTAACGCCGAGATTTGGGAAATTTAATAATAACGATATCAAACCTATGGTTACAAAAAATAGCATTGGTTTAAACAATTGTCCTAAGACAAATTTTTGCTTTCGGAATAAATGGTTTACAACCCATACTAAAATTACCAACGATAGCAAGACGTCATTTAGCGAAATTGCAATTCCGTTTGAGAGCTGGATTCTACCCACCTCCGCAACCCAAAACAACAGTACAAAAATGATAAATACTATTTTCAGTAAACGCACATTTTCCTTTCCTTAGTATATAGCCTGACTTTAGTCAGATTATTATAGTAAATTTGCTGCCAACCGGTAAATCTTGCCGGAAGAGCACCGTTTTGAACGGCAATGTAGTTAAATTTATCTCCCTTTTTAACCCAGGTCGAATCGATAAAATTAAAATTAACGTAATAAAGTTTTCCGAAACCATAGAGCAGGACAATATCGTTTTTGGATATGTGTCTCTGAAAATAATTGTCTGTATCATAGAAATCGCCAAACGAGAAATTAAGGTATTTTGTCAAAAACTGAGAGCTTGTCTCCTTGCCAATGATAACGGGTACGAACTTAGCATTTGCAATAGTTCTGTATCCAATTGAAATAATACTGACCAAGATAACAACTGTTACCAAAAGTGCTTTTAAGTTTACCGTTTTTACTTTTTCAATCACATAAGCCGATAAAATTGAGAAAATCGGAAGATAAGGAAGAATAAATCTTCCTCCTCTTTGCTCTTGGGTTAAATACCACATTAATAAAGTGAGCAAACAATATAAAACAATGTATCTAATTTTCAGGCTGAATCTCTTAAACCCGATAATTACCAACGGCAGAACAATTAGATAGACCGGAGAAATTGGATCATTAAGCCTAAGAAAAAAATTATAGGCATCAACCAAGATATATCTAAAATCAGGGAAAACCAAGGTCTTACCGGAATCAACCAGTTGGCTGGTAAAATACGGGTAGAAAGGATTACCCGTATGCAAAAAAGCAAAAATAAACCAAGGCAGTGGAATTATAAATGCAATTATGGTTAACACAAACGATTTTTTGATATATCCTGCCCAACTATCTTTATTCTGATATTTATCAAAAAGTAGTATCAGCAAAAATATCGGTAGAGCAAATAGGGCGACCAATTTAACCGTTACCGCCAACCCAAACATTACCCCCATAGCAACTAACCAACGGGTAGTTCTCTTTTCCAAGAAAATCAGTAATCCCCAAAAGGCCATTAACGTAAAGAAGGCCCAAGCTAAATCAACATAAGCAGTTATTGTTTCCCAACCGACAACTAAATTCGCGTAGAAAATCGCTGATGCCAAAATCGAAAAATCTCGTGAAAGGAATTTTCTGGATAACTTATAGATTGCTATTAACGTAAGGATCCCGAAAGAAAAATGAATGAATTTGGCAAGAGTATCGTTCCCTAATATCATTGCCGCCGTATATAACATTTCCGTCAGTTTTGGCATTACCGAATACACCATTTTTACTCCCGGAAGATAAAATAAACCGTGGTTTAGAATGTACATTTTTGGGAGTGTCAGATGATACCAAAGAGCGTCAAATGAAATTTCGGGCCCCAATACGCCAACCAAATTAACAACAGCTTGAATCAAAATCGTTAATAGAATAAGGCTAAATAGCTTGTTGTCCTTAAGTTGTAAGATTAATTTATCTACAGACTGTAATTTAAATAAATTTCTTAGCCTATTTTTAAAAATGACTGCCACAATTAAGAAATATCCAAGTGTGGTAATCAAAACTGCCGGCATATAAAGTAAGTGGAGAATTCCAAGAAAGAAAATTAAGTAAGAATAAATACCGATAAAAATCGCTAAGGCAAACATAATCCTCCTCGACAAAGTAAGTAATGTAAATAGAGAACGATAACAACTATTATGAATATAACGTAAAATGTTATGTATGTTTTTTTCATTTTATCCTCTGACAAACTGCAGTGACCAAACATATTGACACAAGTTAATAGCGATTACAAGTAGATATAGACAGTTTGCCGCTAATGTCCAATTTTTTCCTTTCTTTTCAACTTTTCCCAAAAATAGAATTAATAGAAAAAACGGCACAGGCGTAAGAATTAAAAAATAGTGTAAATAAATAGAATTCGAGTAAAAAAGATAAAGGAATATTGGCGCAAAAAGCCAAACGAACAGATAACGATTCTCTTTCAGCTTAGTTTTAATAAAATATAACGAAACGAGTATCAAACTTGCTATAGCTAGTAAAACATTCTTTGAATCAAACAGGCTTGTATTTAGAAAACGGAAAGCGAATAGAGTATTACGGTAATACCAGAAACATCTTTCACCGTTTCCATGATTAGATAACCAAGCAGTCAATGAACATTGACCGATTTTTCCGGAAGAAAGAATTAGCTCTGCCGCATTAATTTGGCTAAAATTAGTTGTAAAGTTTACCCAAATCCAAGGAGAATTTGCAATCAACAACAAGATTAACCCCGAAAAATAATGCTTGAGAGGAATTTTTTTTAATGGCAGCATGTAGGCAAATATCGGCAATAAGAATATCGCGGTTGCATGCAGCTGTAGACAAATCGCAAAAATTATAGCAAGAAATGTAAAATAAAAATATTTTCCCTCACGTATTTTGACGGTTAAATACAACGCGATAATTAGAAAAAACGGTAACACGTAAGGATTCCAAGGAAAACTTTGAATTTGTATAAAATAGGCACTACAAGCAAACAACAGACTGATTTTAAGTGACTGGAATTTAGAAAACCATCTTTTCGCTACAACATACAATAGGGGAATCGAAAGTGAATTTAAAAACGAGCAAAAAATGACTGCCATTCTGAAGTTCCCTCCCCCGATCCAATAGGGGATAGCTAATAAATAGTAGTAAAACGGGCCAAGATTAAAATCCTCGGTTAAGCTGGCGCGCGGACCAAGTAAAGGAAGCATTCCTTTATTTACTATTTCGCCGGCAATCTTCCAATGTAAAAGATTATCCCCTGCCAATTTAATATTTAAGAGGCCGCATAACCTAAGCACTAACCCTAAAACAAATATTATTAAGAGAACTTTTCCCTCTTTCTGCAGAAATACGCGCGATTTGGTTATGATTTTAGTTGTTCCTTGTCTAAATAAGTCCATAATTTAGCTCTAACCAGAAATGAATGAAAACTCATTAGAATAGCCTGAACTAATCCCTCCATGCCATCCAGAAAACCAAACCTAAGTAAGTAGTTTTGAATAAATTTTGCTTTTGGATAGAATATAATTTTTAGAAACGACATTTTTTCTCCTTTAATAAGCAGATCTTTAGCCCTGATAGTTGTATAAAAATTAATTTCTGACAAAAATTCACCAACCGATTGATGAGGAAAATGCAGTAGATGATTTTCAAATGAATCAGTCTTACCGTCAATTAGCCATTCTTCATGGACTTTTCCATGCCATGTGCCGGAATCTTTTCTTGCTAATCGCAGCAACTTAATATTTCCCGTTTCCCCATGTTTTAATAATTTTCCCCAGAGAACGTCTTTTCTTACAATATACATCCCGTTGATTAATGGCTGCCGTTTTTCTTCAATAATAAAATCGTTTATCTCTTTTCTTAGCTCCGGCGTAACCCTTTCGTCTGCATCGATAAACAAAATCCATTCATTTCTTGCATAAGACAGCGCATAATTCCGCTGCTTGGAGAAGTCTTCACCTAAAGCTCTATGGAGAATCTTTAAATTTTTCAGCTTTTGACTTTGGGCAATCTCCACTGTCCTATCAAGAGAATAATCATCAAGAATAATTATTTCATCCGCCCAATTGACGGTTTCTAAACAATCCAAAATGTTTCTTTCTTCGTTTTTGGTTAGTATGATAACGCTAATCATTTCTGTTTATATATTATAATTCCTTTTTGGTTTTCCCATACAACTATTTTTGTTTTAACATTTGTTTTTGAAGGAGGTTCTCCTTTCCACCACAGCAAATATTGGTAATTCATGGTAAAACTTTCAAATTGGCTGCCCTCTCCCCTACCCACCAGATTGTAAGCTTGATTATCTGCCAGTTTGATTATCTGCTTAACCGCATTTAATCTATCCCCAAACTCGGTAGATAAATCATTATTTAGAATTGAATATATATTCGATGACAAAACTACAATCAATATTAGTATCGAAACATAGTTTAAAAACTTAACTTTTGATAAATATTCGAATAGAATTGCTACCGAAAAAATTACAAAAGGAAGGACAATCGGTAAGTAAGCTTCCGAAGGAGATTGATTTACGATTATACCCAAAATCCCAATCGATAGTAAGAATAGCAATATTGATTTTGGCTCGTCAATTTTTCTGTTTTTAAAGACCTGGAAAGACAATAAGCAAATTCCGGCCACAAACAACAGCAATGACACCCAAAGATTTTCTTGGAAGACCAACCTTTGTAAATTCACCAAACAAAATATCATAACAATCTTTAAGTTTTGCGATAGATTACCGGACGAATGATAAATGAGAAAGCTAAATGGTTTATATAAAGTCCACCCTAAAAATACGACTGTCTGCTTAAACCCATTAGAGAAATCGTAGACTGTGACCGGCAACATCACCAGAATCGGAAGGATAAACGTGGATAACAATATTTTCTTGTTTAATAATTTTAATACCCAACTTCTTTTTTTAAAACAACCGTAAATAAAAATCAAGACAAACGGAAAAGCCAACGTAAAAGTCGCAAGCTCAAGATTATAGAGAACTGCCAGAAGCAGTAGAATTACGGGGAAATAATTAATATTTCCCTTAAGCCACCTGACTAATGCATACAAATACAAGACTGTAAAAAGTGGAATCGGGCTTGGATCAAAAGGCATCCTGTCAAAAAAAACAACTAAAGGTGAAAATCCGTATAATATCGCCGCAATTAAACCAACTTTTTGCGAAAACATTTCTCTACCCAGCCTAAACATTAAAAAGGTTGTCAAGACTCCCAAAATGACCGTTAGATATCCTCCCGAGAGCGGGTTGAACTTAGACAGCACTAATGCTACAGATAACATGTAGGTCCATAGGGGACCTTGATGGAGCCATATATGGCTGGAGGTAATTCCGACTAATGGAATTTTTCCATAAACCAATAAATTCCTGGCCGACATGTAAAACCACCCTTGGTCGCCGATGAACGTCATTCCATTGGATAAGTTATAAGTCCGCAATAAGAATGATAGGACGAGTAACAAAATTAGGGATAAAGATAACTTATTTATGCTCAAGAACAATTCAACCAGCAAAGCATTTAGTATTCCATAATGCTTTTTAAAATAGGTAAACCGGCTTTTTGCAAAAACTTTCGTTGAATTACTTAGCTGTTTCGTACTGGCACCGACTTCATGAAATATTTTTGCCTTTTCCAGAATGAATATTTTATAGCCTAATGCTCTTACGCGTTTAGAAATATCATCTTCTTCAAAGTATAAAAAGAAGTTTTCATCAAAACCATATATTTGTTTAAATAGATTACGAGAAATCATAAAGGCCGTGCCGGGACAAACTTCTACTTCCTGAAGTTTTTCATGATTCCAATTTTTTAACCAATATCTTCTGGAAATAGGATTATTCGGCAGTAATCTTTCGATAAATGACAGGCAAACAATACCTCTTAAAGGCGTCAATTCACTTGTGCCTTGAAGAGTAAAAGGTTTTGAATTTTCGTCAACCAACATCGGCGAAACAATGCCGACATCTTTGTGTTTCTCAAAAAAATTTACAAGTTCATCAACAGTATTTTTAAAAACAACTGTGTCAGGATTAATAATAAATAAATATTCCTCCCTGGCAGACTGTGCGCCTAAATTATTTCCTCCACCATACCCTAAATTATTTTCGCTTTGAATATATCTGACTTCTGGATACAACTTTTTTAAAGAATTACCAACGCCGGACTCGTCATCGTTATCGACCACAATTATTTCAAGTTCTGTTTTTGGTTTTGAGTCATAGATTGACTTGATACACCTAAGCAGTTTTTCCTTTACTTTATAATTAACTATTATTATCGATATGCTATTGTCTTTCATTGTTGAATCGTTTCTTCAAGTACCTTCATATGCTTTTCCCAGGTAAATTTAGATTTTACATAATCTCTCGCAAACTTTCCCATGCGGCTTGAGTTATATGGAGTTTTCATGAAGTAATCAATAGCATTTCTTATTTCGTTAATGTTTTTACTAATAAGAACTCCTGTTTTATCGTTCAGGACAGTTTCTTTATATCCACCTTCGTTTAACCCAATAACAGGAACACCACAGCTCATGGATTCCAGGGGAATCATCCCAAACGGCTCGTTACGGGTAATACAAACCGTTACAAGCGCTCTGTTATAAAGCTCTACCAGCTTTTTATCCTTACCGTTTTTGTTTCTGATGAAGTTTTGGATTGTATTTTTTTTTGGTAAACTATCACTAACTTTCTTCTTAAATTCTTCTCCGAAAATTTGTTCTTCATCTCCCGCAAACAATACAGTTTTTTTGGTTAAATTACTGATTGGTCTAAAGAAATCTGAGTTGACTCCCGGATAACAAACTACAGAATCTTTTCCATACGCTTTGAAAACATTCTGTTTCGTAAATAAGGAGTTGACAAGGATGATATCGGAACTTTTTGCGTTTGTCATATCAATATGTTTATATACTTTCCTGATTATATTTTCGTACAATTTCTTAAAGAAGACTACATCCTGATTAAATTCTAATTCCTTTTCATAGCTAATTCTTAAAAGCTCATGACAGTAATATATTTTTTGTGTTTTTAAATATCTTAAAATATATGGAGACTGCGTATGCCAATCGGGATGAATTAAAACCACATCAAAATTTGAATCGTTAATTCTTTGAGCCATCAGCTTATGCACTTTCCTTAATGAAACCATCTTACGATAATCGGAATAAAGACGATTAAAAATAAATGGGAGATTGTTTTCTTCTTTAAAATTAAACCAATAGGTTCTTTTTGCAAATTTCTCTAAATCAAATAGTCCCCTTTCTTGTCCGGACATTTGGAATAATGTTACTTCATGTTTCTTAGCAAGGAATTTTACTTCTTCATAAAGTACTCTTTTTGCTCCTCCAATTGGAAGGTTATGAAATACTGCAATTTTCATTTTTTCTTTACAAACATGGCGGGTATCCCGATATAGACGCCGTTTTCCCTATTTAGGGATTTTGTAACAACGGCGTTTGCGCCCACTTGGACACCTGATTTTATTTCTAATACGTCTGCCGCGATAACTTTTGAGCCAACTCCCATGAACACATTATCTCCAATTATTATTTTGCTTAAAGGTTTATTTAAATTTCTGCCAATCGTAACTTGTCCCATGCAAGAAAAATATTTTCCTACAGTAACTTCCTCTGCGAAAACTATGCCTTTGTTATGCAGGAAAAGTCCACCGCCGATTGGAACTTTTGGGTGGATATTGTAATCGAGAATATAATAAGTAGCAATAAAATAAAGCGGATATAATAACACTCCGATTAATCTAAACAAATAATTAGACTCATACAATAAATATCTCTCAAATCTATAGTATATTGAGAACTGAATACCGGGATGTTTAAAAAACATGTAGTAAATTACCAGTAATGGATTCCACGATTGCCCTGTATATCTGGAGATATCCATTTTAAGTTTCCGAAGCATTATGTAAAAATTTTTAGCTGAATTCATTTTATTTATATTTTAAAATTGTAGAAATACCTCCTGTAAAATGCCATTTAATAACGTTTAGCCAAAGCGGTAAAAGTTCTTCTGCCTGGCTTTGTTTATTAGACATTCTCCTTAGTATTATCGCCATTGAAAGATAAGGTATGCTAGCTAAGGCGGAGAAAACTACAATTATCCAAGCAACAGAAGCGTAAGTCTTACCATTATATTTTATAAAAAAACTGTAGATACTCTTCATGTATGGATTGAGAGCTTGAGTAATTTGAGTTTTTTTCCAACCACTTTTTCCATTTTGTACTACGCCACCAACCGGTAAATATACTACCTGCCAATCCTTTTGCACTAAACGCCTGCATAAATCAACATCTTCAAAATAGAGAAAAAATCTTGGGTCAAAAAAACCTACATCGTCAAGAGCCTTTTTTCTAATAGTCATCGATTGACCTCCAACACATTTCGCATATAGTATCTTTTTGTGGTCACTCATCGAGAAATAGTTTGGGTTATAAGCGTTATTAAAATGGCGTACAAGTTTATAAACAGGCATATTGTAATAAAACACTAGGCTCATTAAGCTAGGGTAATCCCTGGCAACCGATGGCTCTTGTCTACCAGGAGAGGTATAAACCCTATTGGCGACTAAGCCGACTGCTGGATGCGTATTCATATAATCTAACGTTTTCTTAACCGTATTTGGTAATAAGTACATGTCGGGAGTTAATACTAGAATGTATTTCCCTTTTGCATTCTTAAACCCTACGTTAACAGCTCCGGCAAAGCCTAAGTCATGCTTGCTCTGAATATATTGAATAACGGGGTATTTTTTAATGATTGCCTTATGACCTTGTTTATCGCTTGAATTATCAATCAGAATAACTTCGATGCTTTTTACAGACTGCTCATAAACAGAAAATAAGCTTTTTTTTACCAATTCAAATTCGTTATATAAAACTATAATTACAGATAGTTCAATCATATTTTCTTTGGCAACAACCAATTTATAATTATTTTTGAAAATTCGACGGCATCTTTTCTGACAAAAATAAAAGTGAGTAATATATATGAAATAGTCACGACCATAAGTTTTACGATTAAAGTTATGACGCCGTGTGGCAAAATTATATTCAGAGCAAGAATTATTAGAAATGACAACAAGGCCACCAATAATTTAGGTCTAAGTATCGAAACCACAGGGAAGTTGTAGTCCGACCGCTTAAGGATTAGAAGGTAAAATATGCAGAAAGAAACAACTATAAAAAAGTAAGCTACCGCAATACCAACAAAACCTATGAAGTGAATTAATACTAACGCTATTAACCATCCTGTTACGACCGTTGTTAATGTCGCCCAGAAAATTTCTTTAGATTTACCTATTACCAAAATACCTTGCCCAAGCGATGAGATTATTGGCAAAAATATACTCCCGGCACTATACCAGTATAAAGCGGGAATTGCTGCCGCCCACTTCGCCGAAAAAATGATTGGGACCAATTCATTCCCCAAACCAAAAATAATTACCGGGAAAATATAAAGAATAATCGCCAACATACTCATTGATCTCGAAATTGAGTTCGTAAGAATTTCTTTTTCTTTTTGAATCCTTGAAAATCCTGCAAAAGCGACCCGACCAAAATTTACAGCAATAGTTTCCGGCAACGTACCGAGGTTATATGCAAAATCCAGTAGCCCTACCGAATAGATACCGCTTGTTCTTCCGCCTATTACGGGTGTTATCGAATCTGTAATGACGTTAACCAAACCATTTCCCTGAATGTATATTCCAAATTTAATCATATGTTTGATTCTGGCTTTAAACAAACTAAACTGCGGAATAAAAGGCTGAATAGCATACAAAACTATTGTTTCCCCAACTTCCTTGCATAAAGCTCCTAGGATAAAACTCCAAGCTCCAAAGTGCATGAAGGCGAAAAATAAAGATATAAAGTAATAGATGGAAACGCCAATAATATCAATAATTGAAATCAAGTTATATTTTAATTTTCTTTCCAATAACGAGATAGGAATAGATCTGATACTTCCTGTAATAATAATTAGCGATAACATTCTTAACATTAAGACATTTGAAACCGAAAATGTCGGATAGAAATTCTTGAGTAGTGGCGCAAATATCCAAACTACAGTTACCACGAGCAAAGAAAGTATCATTTTTAGTATAAAAACTCCAGATAACTCTTCCTTGGTTGGTTCTTCGTGTTTTTGGATAATGGCCAAAGATAAACCAACGTCGGAAAATAGACTTAGAAAATTTACCACAAAAACAATAACTACATATACACCGAAATCAGAGGGAGCCAAAAGCCTGGCTAAGAAGATTTGCCCAATAAATGATAGTATCTTAAGAAAAAATTCCCTAACAACCAGTGTTCCAAATCCCTGTATTATGCTTGTTTTTAGAACATCTTTATCTTTGACCATAACGTGAGCAGAGTTATGTCTATTATAGCTACTGGAAAGAGATACCTCAAGGCTGGAGAATCTGATATAGTTCTTCCACATACCCCTGTCGAAGCCAATATAAAGAACGATATAATCTTCGATAGCCTTTTACAAGATTGATTAATTCAAACACCACATGTTGCTTTAGTTTTCCAACCGCGATTGTGTTCCTACTTTCCTGATTTATGCTTAGAAAATATTTTTTTGTTAAATGCTTAATTTGTTTAAGATAACCCAAAACGACTTTCTTTTGTATTTCAGGAAAAGAGTCTTGATTTAGCGTTAAATCAAAAGGTCGACCTTTAAATTCTCCCAAAGACCACGTTGGTAATATTGAAATATAATTTTCACTTCTCGTTGACGTCTCACCATATAAAACTATTGGAACTAAGGGTAACGATTTAATCAAATAAAATCCTTGTAGAAAATTTACGTACGGAAGATCAATAATCGTGTATTTTCTAATCCCAAGCTTATATGAATAATAAGCTGTTTTACCAAGTCCGGCACCGATTTCACAAATACTTGGCGCTACTTCATCTCTTAGAATTTCCTTGCATCTCCAAGCCGTATAAATAGAAGTGATATCCCGGTTATGAATTGTATTCTTACCAACAATTAGCTTATAAAGACCGCCCTCCAAGATTGGCATAGAAATCTGTACTCCCAAGAATTTTTCGATAGCATTAATAATTTTTTTAGGATCTTTGCTGAATATATTTCCATAGTCCCCTTGCTCAGGATCTTCAAACGACAAAACCCCAAGAGCCTCCGCTAGGCTCATTAACTTATCTAAGTTAAATAAGTTAAGCCATGTACGATATCCTTTGTTCCTAATTATCTTATCGTATTCAATCTTTCCTTGAGAAAGTCCATGTGTTGCTCCCATTCTAGACATGTTACACAAATAAAAAGCGATTTCCCTTATATCACCGCTATCTAATAGTTCTATAAAATCCGCGTGAGGACCCTTTTTTAAAAAACCCCAAATGTCTTTATTGGTTGAATATTGCTTGCTCTTTGTTGCTTGTTTATATGTTTTCATTAGTCGTTTCACTAGCTCAATATCTTTCCCGCTTGGTATAACATCCTTTATTACCTCTCCCAGAGCTATTCGCGTTTGATTTATATAACTATGTAAGAGCATATTATGCAAGCGAATACCTTCTTCACTTTCTCCAACAAAATTAGGAAGATTTATTGACAGTTTTTTTGAAATATTACTTAGTTGTTTTAGCTTCATTACAGTATTATTTAATCCGCTTGAGAATGCCGTCGGGACAGCTAGAAACAAAAAATTTATTATAGTTTTTATCAACCACGAACTTACTCTTGTTTTCTTTAATAAACCGCTTTACTGCCTGCATAGCGTTATTATCTTTGAAATAGCTCTGTTCACCTTCTAATCCTAATAGATAAGGCATGAAAGTATCAAACACAACAATATAACTATTTTTACTGACGATATTTTTATATGCTTGCAATTCATTATATACATGGTCTCTTCTATGATCAGAATCTAAAACGACTAGGACTTTATCTTTCTTTTTAATTAACTTTTTTATTTGAGCAATAATCCTAGCATCAGTAGAACTACCTTCAAGCATAGTTACCCTTTTTACTAATGGGTGTTTTTCAATCAACTTACGATTATGTTTTCTGATGTCGACGTCTACACTAATCACTTTCCCTTTTCCCAGAAGTTCAAGAAGCGATGAGTAAAATATTAATGATCCGCCATGAGCAATCCCCGTCTCAATAATCACATCAGGCTGCAAACCGAAAACCAACTCCTGCATTAAAACAATATCATACGGGTTTTGGATAATAGGCAATCCTAACCAGCTTACTTCATAGTCCATTTTATTTTCCCAAGCGGTTCTTGTCCAAATTAAGGAATCTTTCCTAAGCTGACTTAAATTCTTCTTTTTTCTTTTTAAAACAAAGTTGGAGATATGTGTCATTTCCTGTCTGGTTGGGAATGAATATTTTTTCATAAGATTTCAGCCAAGTATTCTTTTAATCCATCTTCGATACTAGGCAAAACAATCCCCAGTTTTTTTGCTTTCGTATTTGCTAAGGCAGAATATTCTGGTCTTCGTATTTTACCATCTTTTCCCTTCCTATCAATCGGCACAATTTTATTTTTGAGTCTTGCGTAATTAATAATTTCTTTTGCAAACTCATACCAAGACATTGAGCCTTCGTTAGTCAAGTGATAAACACCTGGCGAGGGATTTAAATCCAATAACCCTACCGTTGCTTTAGCTAAGTGTTTTGCATAAGTCGGATTAACAATTTGTTCGGAACTTATTTCTAGAGTCCATGGTGCTTTTGCATCTTTTAAAATTGTTAGAACAAAATTCCCTTTTTTGCTTTTACTCCCACTTTTGCCGCCGTAGACTCCACATGTTCTGATTATATAGACTCCTTCGGGGTAAACTGTTAAAGCTGCCTGTTCACCCGCAAGCTTACTTTGACCATAAACTTGTAAAGGATTAGGACTATCGGTTTCCAGATAAGGTTTTCCTTTTTTACCGTCAAAAACATAATCAGTGCTAAATGTTACCAGCTTTGAATTATATTTTTTGGCCACTTTCGCCAGATTGCCTATTGCCAGAGAATTTACGATAAAAGCTTGAGTCGGGTATTTTTCACATAGGGGAACTACATGAAAAGCAGCCGTATTAATAATTATCTTTGGTTTTATCTTGCCAATCGTTTCGTTTACTTTTATGTAATCAGTGATATTAAGGGTATGGCTTCCGAAGGCAACGAAGTCTGTTTTGGTTTTTTTGCAAAAATTTATAAGTTCTGCTCCTAATTGCCCGCTCTTCCCAATTATCATTAAATCTGTCATGAATTTCCTTCGAAGGCAGGCCAATTTCTATCTTTGTCCGCAATAACGGTCGGTTCCAGGGGCCAACTCATACTAAAAGCCGGGTCATTCCACCTAACCCCTGCTTCGTGTTCCTTTGAATATTCGCCCGACATAAAATATAAGACCTCAGTATTATCTACTAATGTCTGAAAACCATGAGCAAAACCTTTAGGGATAAATAAAATCTTTTTGTTATCTTCCGAGAGATCAAGACCAAACCATTTACCATATGTTGCAGAACTTTTTCTTAAATCTATGGCTACATCAAATATTTTTCCTTTTTCGCATAAGATAAGCTTTGCTTCCGCAAAAGGCTCTACCTGTAAATGCATACCTCTTAATGTTCCCTTAAGCTTGTTAAAAGAATGGTTTGTCTGCGTAATATCAATTATTATCCCTTGTTCTGCAAAAGCCTTTTTTTCAAATGACTTAAGAAAATAACCTCTGTTATCATCAAACTTGTCAGGCTCAATAACTTTTAAACCTTCTAGATTAGTATCAAGAACTTTCATATTACTTTTAATTGTGGCACAGGTATCAGAAATTTTCCACCCTTTCTTTTGTACCAGCTAAGCTGCTTTACAATTTCATCCGTAATATTCCAACAGAGAACCAATAAGTAATCCGGAATTTGTTCTGCGATTTTTTCCGGCGGATATACCAACATATGCGTACCCGGAGTATATAATCCCTGCTTTTCTTTTGCTTTATCGACAATATATTCCAGAAAATTATTGTTTACCCCAAAATAATTCAACAGAATGTTTCCTTTTGCCGGAGCACTATACGCGGCAATAGTTTTTCCTTCCCTCTTAATTTTTTTAAGCCTGGCTATTAAATCCCTTTTCAGTTTTTTGACGTTTCGGTTCATTCTTTTGTAGGTATTTATTTTGTCAAAACCCATTTTTTGTTCTACTTCTACTAACTTGAAAACGCTTTTCCTAATCGGAAATGCCTGCTTATGGCAAACGTAAATTCTTAGTGAACCTCCCTGAGCTTTCGTTAATTCCACATTATAAATCTCCAAATTCGCTTTAATGAATAAGTTCTTAAGGGCAATTAACGAATAATAAAAGACATGTTCGTGGTAGATGATGTCAAACTTTCCCTCCAACAACCCTTTTAGGTACGGGAATTCAAAAATGGCTGTGCCTTTTGGCTTTAGGACCGTGTTTACTCCTTTTGCAAAATCTACAATCTTTGGAACGTGAGCGAGAACGTTTGCCCCATAAACCAAATCAGCCTCTACCTTCTTTGCTTTAAGCTTTTTAGCAAATCTATAATTAAAGAATTCAGGAATTGTTTTTATCCCTTTTTTGTTTGCGACTCTGGCAACATTTACTGCAGGGTCTATACCCAATATCCCAATTCCCATTTGTTTAAAAAAAGCCAGTAAAATTCCGTCATTACTGGCAATTTCCAAAACTAAGCTCTTTTTATTCAAGCCTAATTTTTTGGCTAAATATTTTGCGGTTTTCCCGAAATATTCTATAAGCGATTTCGACGTCGATGAAAAGTAAATATAGTTCTTGAACAATTTACTGGGAGAAATATCTTTTGTTAACTGGACCAAGTAGCATTCTTTGCAAAAAGCGACTGTTAAGTCATATCTAATTTCCTTTTTTAGCTGGTTTCTCTTAAGAAAAGTATTAACGAGAGGTATTTTCCCTAACGAAAAGAATGGCGTAATATTTTGTCCACAGACTCTGCATTTTTGCATATTTTTATCTCCAGTAAAGTTGTTTATCCAATGTTTTTTTTGCTATTAAATCTGTCAATATATTTAGCCTGAAATACTTAGATATGTCTGAGATATTGCCATTTTTGATATTTTTGGCTAAATCATTTATCGATTTTCCTAAAGGCCATTTTTGACTTATTTGCGGAAATACTTTATGGAATTTTGAAAATTTTACTTTATAGCTTCTGACATCTTTTCCATACTTTCCGGCATACACCACCTTACAATTCGGTAATTCTCTATTTACTGCTTCTAAAACTGTTTTTATTTGTAAATTATTCTCTTTAAATCCGATGTTGTAAATTTGTTTGTTAACTATTTTTGTCTCTGCATTTAAAAAATGAACAAATATCTCGCATAGATCCCTCACATCAATTAATGGTCTCCACGGCGTACCGTCACTTAAAACTGTTATAGTTTTCTCCAATACAGCTTTGGTAACAAAATCATTAACGACTAAATCTGCTCTTAGTTTTGGGGAAAATCCATAAACCGTCGAATTTCTTAGAATACATACGCAAAAATCTTTGCTTGCCAAATGCTGTAATGATTTCTCTGCCTTAATTTTTGATTTTGCATAGGCTGTTAGCGGATTTACCTTTGATTTTTCGGAAACAATTCCGTTTCTTGCTATTCCGTAAATGCTACATGAGGATGAAAAGATAAATCTTTTGACTCCGGTTTTTTTCGCCAACTTTGCCAGAGCAATTGTCGCTTTATAATTAATTTCTTCCGTAATCTTAGGATCAATTTGTCCCAATGGATCGTTTGATAACGCTGCCAGATGAATTATAGCGTCAAAACCACGCAAATCTTTATCCGAAATTTTTCGAATATCTTTATTTATCTGATTAAATTTTAAAGGCAGATCCCCGATTATGCTTTTCTTGAAATATCCACAATCTAAGCCAACGACGTTAAATTTATTCTTTATCAATATCGGGACCAAAACTGCCCCGATATATCCGTCTGATCCGGTAACTAAAATGTTTTTTATTTCCATACTGCCCAAGGAGGGTTTCCTTGATTCCAAATGTTGTTTAAATCCTCAAGTTCCCGATAGGTATCAACGCAAAACCAAAAATCTTCATGTCTATAAACCGACATTTTTTTTTCCTTTATTAACTGTTTCAAAGCAAATCGTTCGGTTTCATTTTCTTTAAAATATTTAAGCGTATTTCTGTTAAAGACCATATATCCACCATTTACCCAATCCGACAAAATTGGTTTTTCATCAATGTCTATAATTCTATTATTACTTATTTTTACAAGCCCGAATTTTGATCTTGGATGAACCACGCATATCGTAGCCAAAGTTTTTTCCTTTTTATGAAAGGCCAATAGCTCCTTTATGTTAATATTGCTGACCCCGTCACCGTAGGTAAGCATGAAGAATTTATCTTCTTTTGGAATATATTTCCTACAACGCAGTACTCTTTCGCCCGGCAGAGTCTCCATTCCCGTATCAACAAACGTAATTTTAAAGTCATCCCTACCGGAGCTATTATGTGGAAAAAATTTTGCTTTTTGGGTTTTTGTGGTTAAGGAAAAATCGGAGCTAAACGCTTTTTGGTTTAAGAAATATTCCTTAATGTAATCTGCTTTATAACCCAAGGCGAGAATAAAGTCATTAAATCCGTAAGCAGCATATTGTTTCATAATATGCCAAAGAAGCGGTTTTCCTCCTACCAAGACCATTGGTTTTGGTTTAAACTCTGTTTCTTCTTTTAGACGTGTCCCGACTCCTCCACACAGAATAATTACCTTCATGTTGGGTATTATAACAGAAGCTAAATCGATATAAAAGTTGCATCCAGATTGCTTTATAAATCTTTACCCTGATATAATTCATTCTAGCATTTTATGAAAAGACAGCCGTTAATCAGTTTTTGCATTGCCACCTATAAACGTCAAGAGCTACTGAAATCAACCATCGATTCTATTCTTAAGCAAGACTATAACAATCTTGAGATTGTAGTATCGGATAATGACCCTTGGGGAAGTGCTAAGCAAGTAATTAACGACATTCATTCTGAAAAAATTATTTATCACAAGAACAAAAAAAATCTTGGAATGGTAGAAAATTTTAATACAGCGTATAGACATTCGCATGGCGATTACATTATTTTTATAGCTGATGACGACCCGCCAGAACCAAGTTTGTTAGCTGAGCTAACGAAGCTTAGACAAAAATATCCTAAAGCCGGATCATATTTTGGCGCAGCAGATTATCTCGTAAAAGATCCGCTTATCTCTAAACTTCATCACGGCTTGAAGATAGGCAAAAATCCTCAAACAAATAAACATGTAGCTCTTGGCAAAATTAATATTATTAATTCAGATGAATTTTTACCTAAATTTTTGAGGTATGAGATTCTTAACTATTTTCTTTGGTCTTGCGGTATGGTTAGACGAGACATTGTTGAGAAAGCGGGTGGATTTAAAACCATGAACGGAAGTAATTTTCTGACTGACTATGCATACATTCTAAGGGTTGGCAGTTTAGACGGTATGGTCGTAATTAATAAAGCGATTGGATCACAGCTTATTCATAAAAATAATTTTGGTAGGAGTAATAAAAACTTATTAACTCTTAAGAATGCCGTTAAGGGTTTCTATGATCAATCAATTAAACAGTCACAAAAACTTAATTGCAGGAAAGATCTGGAAAAATTTTTACGCGATTGGGTTAAGGGAGAATTACTTGGTGTTTTAAGATTCCGAAGACTGATGCATGAAAAAGAAGACCGAAGGTTTATTATAGAAATATATCGTGATATTGCCAATCGCTATAATTTTATTAAGCAGGAAAATTTATATTTCTATTCGAGGGCTTTTTTCCCTGCGCTAATGGAATTATTTGATAAATATAAATGGATTTTTGAAAAAAGGAACTTTAGATTATTAATAAACAGAACTAAAGGATTAACAAAAGCTACTTGAAATTGATAAATTTTACAGACTATAATATACCGACTGCCTCAATAGATGAAAATTAAAAAATGCCGCTCCTGTGAATCAAGAAATTTAATTAAAATTATTTCCTTAGGAAATCAATATCTTTCCGATTTTAAAAAAATCAATCGAAAGCCGAAATCATTTCCTCTGAAATTGGTTCTTTGTAAAGAATGCTACTTAGTTCAGTTGGAGTCAACGACGCCTCAAAAATATTTATATACCGAAAGATACGGATACAAATCAGGAGTTAATCAGACCATGCAGGACGAACTTGCCGAAATTGCGCATAAGGCATTAAAGAAAATAAAAGTTAAGGATAATAAAATTGTTGCAGTAGACATCGGAGCCAATGACGGAACTTTACTGAAAGCTTACCCAGAAAATATCTATCGCGTGGCTGTGGAACCAATTACTAAATTTGCCATACAATCTAAAAAATATTCCGACAAAGTCGTAAACGACTTCTTTAGCTACAACTCTTACACAAAAGCTTTAAAAGATAAAAAGGCAGATATTGTAACCGCCATCTCCTGTTTTTATGATATGGAAAAACCCAACACATTTATTGATGATGTCAAAAAAATCATGAAAGACGAAGGTATTCTTATCATTCAGCAAAATTATTTGGTAAAAATGCTTAAGCAAAACGCTTTCGACAACATTGTTCATGAACATTTGGAATATTACTCTCTCTTATCTTTAACTAACTTACTGGCAAAACACAATCTTGAAGTTTTTGATATTGAAGAAAGAGAGCTTAACGGAGGCAGTTTCCGAACATATATCACTATCAAAGGTAAAAGGAAGATAACGAAAGCTGTGGTAAAAATGGAAAAATACGAGAAAAGACTTAAATTACACAATAAAAAAATCTATCTAGAGTTTGCAAAAAGAATTAAGAATAACAAACAGAAACTCTTGAATTTCATAAAAAATGAAAAGAAAAAAGGAAAATTAATCTATCTTTATGGCGCTTCTACCAGAGGCAACACGCTTTTACAATATTTTGAACTTAATAACAAACTTATAGAAAAGGCTGTTGAGAGAAATCCTGAAAAATGGGGGAAAATTATTGCTTCAGTCGGTATTCCCATTATTTCGGAGGAACAAGCAAGAAGAGAAAAACCCGATTATATGTTGGTCCTTCCGTGGTTTTTTAGAAAGGAATTCCTAAAAAGGGAGTCTAGATATCTTAAAAGCGGTCGGCATTTTATTTTTCCTTTACCGAAACTGGAAATTAAATAATTATTCCTTGGAGTAGACATCAACCAATGACGCCCCATCAACTTTTACCTGATAGATTAGTTTATAATCACGTTTAATGCCCGAGTCATCAAAACCTTCCCTTAAAACATGGTAATAATTTACAACTATATAATCATATTTTATTTTGGGGTTATAAACACCTGTATTTGGATTTATAGAAACAGTTGTCAAACCTTTTAGTGAAGGGAAACTGCTAAGAGGTGATATAAAAAGAGCTATGGTTGAGTTTCTCCTTGCATTTGCTTGCACATAGCGTCCCGCCTCTCCAAGTCCCTGTCCCCACCAACCAAGTTCAAAATACCGATTATTGTAAATACCTTTTGGACCACCAACTAAAATATTAAAATAGTCGAGAAAATACGGTTTTGTTTGAAAAAATATTATCAATAAATAACCAAAGGTCAAAATTAAAGCTAATAATTTTGCTCTTACATCATGACGTTTGATAAGCTC
>Ga0182027_10003448_pt1 | contig 25066 bp, 23 predicted proteins | sample 712E1DmetaG_FD_121300 | JGI IMG/M metagenome (GOLD analysis project Ga0182027, IMG submission 121300) | Permafrost microbial communities from Stordalen Mire, Sweden - 712E1D metaG (Illumina Assembly) | ecosystem: Environmental > Terrestrial > Soil > Wetlands > Permafrost | place: Sweden...
CGCGAGGCACAGTGGGTGGCGGCGGGGGCACGCCCTCGGCGACGAGAATGGGATTGATCGCGCGAGGCACAGTGGGTGGAGGCGCGGGTATGCCCTCCGCCTGGATTGTTCCGTTGTTCCAAGTGGGCAGCGTGGAAGAATTGTTGACCGGCACTGCGATGGACAGTAGGATTAGGCTTACCGAAAGTGCAGCGACAAGAACTAGTAGACTCTTTTTCACGGGGCACGCTCCTTGTCAGGAAGGGTGCCAGCTCACAGAGTGGCCTGGTCAGCGCTTGGAAAAAAGTTCTGTCGGCGGAACACCGCTTCAAACAGGAATGCCCTGATGCTCGATGAGCTTCAACTTCACCGCCAGATCCTCTACGACCTGTCGGTGCACTCCCTGGAACAGATGGGGGGCATGTATGAGCGGTTGGCCTACGTCGCCAATCTCCGCGATCCATCCACCGGAATTTATTTCCATGAGCGATTGTGTGCGGTCTTCGGTGAAGCAGGCGTAGGTCAGGCCCTTGCGGATTGCCACGAGGAGCTTTTTGAGCGCTTGTTGGAATCGCCGTTGGCGCTGCAGGAAGAAGACTTGCTCAACTATCTGGACGTTCTACCCGGTGGAAGGGAAGTGCATCTCCGGGAATGTTCCGAAAAGGCCAAGACCTGGATTCCTCCCCAGGCCCCGGATTACCTCAAGAAACTCTTCTGTTCGAATCTGAATGCATTGTGCGAACTGCTGCGGGAGAAGAAGCCCAGGGTTCGTTCAGGTAAGTAACCAGGCCCACCACCTGCCCGACAACTTCAGCCTCTTCCGGCATGCGCCACGACTCGGGCATGCAACGCGAAAGGGTGTGGGGTTGCATGATCAACCGAGACTTCTCCTGTTGGAACCATCCGCAGCGATATCCTCCCCGCAACTCAACGAAATAGATCGGCCGGTCATACTCGCTGGACCAGTCGTTCACCGCGATCTTGTGCACGGAGGTATCCACCAACACGAGGCTTCCAGGCCGCAAAATCGGGGTCATGCGGCGGTCGGAGAGTCCGATATAACCGTAGCGATAAGGTCCATTCGCGTACGGCTGCAATCTCGAAAAAGGCCCAATCGGGGGAGGCAGCCGATTCAGAAGCCCTGTGGCCAGCGTGTTGAAGTCGTCATCGCGGCTCATGGCCGTCGGCGGAGGCGGCAGCGAGTTGCTAAGGTGTGTCCGCGGGGGAGGAAACGCAGCCCCATCGTGAAACGCTTGCTGCAGGGGTGCCTCGTACCAGCAGGTGATCTCCAGCGGGTCCAGGTGATAAATGACAGCCAGGGAATACAGCTTGTGCAAGCTGGGCACAACATTGCGATTTTCAATGTCCGCCAGCCGGCTGATGTGCAGGATGAAATCCGGCCGGCCACGCTTTGCGGCGATTTCAAAGCTTGCCGATTCCACATCCCGGTAGGTTAGGCCCAGTCTTTCACGAGTTTGGCGCATCCTTAGCCCAGGTGGAAACATTCGTACCTCTTCTGGAGTTCAAATCGAACTCCCACAAATTGCCATTATAGCAACTTATCAAGTTGTTACGAATACGGAACACAAGAAGAGCTGTGGAAAACTTTGCGAGTGTTTCATCCGGGGCGGCCACGTTTCCATTCGGAAACCTTCCCGAACCACGAGTCTTTGTTTCAGTGCGATTCCCGTGAAAACCTGTCCCAGAATGGGAGAGAAGCCCTCTAAGCCTGTCCGTTTGTGAGGCTTTGTGTCGCCAGTTGAGTACTTTGTCAGGGATATTATGAGCCACCCGGCCATCACCGTGGATCCTCCCACGTTCCTGAGCGATCTGGTCGACGCCCTGCAACGCCTGCTCTCCGGGAACAGCGCCTGCCGCTACATGGAGCCCTCCTGATTGAACACACTGTCGCGGTCAAATTCGAGAGTGCCCGGGAATCTGCTATCCTGCAAAAATATGGCTTCATGCAAATGTCTTCCTAACCGAATCGCCGGGGTCCTGCTCCTGGCGGCGCTCTTTCTGCTCAATCTCTACCCGGCTCTTGCGCAGCAGGCGGCCACAGCCCCATCCCCGGCGCCTTCCGCAAAGAACAACCCGGAATTCCTGGCCATGGCGGACGAGGTCTTGCAGGAGATGAGCGCCATCACCGGCTGGGAGTTGAAGACTCCTCTGAAAAAGTCCATACGCTCCCGCCAAGAAATCCACGCCTATGTCCTCCGCGAGATGGACGACGAAAAGGATGCCAAGGAACGCTATGCCTCCAAACGCAGCGCGGAGGCCTTTGGACTGATCCCCAAAGGGTTTGATCTGGATGGCTTTATTGTGGATCTCCTGACGGAGCAGATCGCCGGCTTGTACGACCCAAAGGCCCATGAATTCTATATCGCGGACTGGATTGATCCGGAAGACCAGCGCACCGTGATGTCCCACGAACTGACGCACGCCCTCGAGGACCAGCATTTCCAGATCGAAGCGTGGGTGAAGGCGGCGCGCCCGAATGACGATGCGGAAATGGCGCGCGAATCGGTCCTGGAAGGCAGCGCCACAGCTGCCATGCTCGAATACATGCTCAAGGAGAAAGGGCTGAAACTGCGCGACCTTCCTGATATCGATCCTTCGATTTTTGTGGGTGACCTCGCTGAAACGCCCATGCTCAAAAAGGCGCCTTCCTTTATCAAGGATTCGCTGATGTTCCCTTACTTTGGCGGACTCACATTTTCCCTGGCGGTCCTGAAAAACGATGGCTGGAAGGGCTTTGCGAGCGTGTTTGCGCGGCCACCCGCAAGCACGCAGCAGATCATGCACCCCGATCTCTACCGCACGGGAAAATCCTTGATGCCAATCAAGCTCAATCTTCCAGATGGTTTGCCTGGCAGTGACTGGACGCTACTGGAAGAAAACTCCATGGGCGAATTCGGCTGGAAAGAAGTTCTGAAGCAATTTCTTGATGCGGACCGCGCCGGCAAGCTGGCGGCTGCGTGGGAAGGCGACGTCTATGCGACCTATGAGAGCAAAGACGCCAAGCGGCTTCTGCTCTTCGTCCGCGTCCGTCTGGACTCGAATGAATCTGCCGCGCGCTTCTTCGGCCAGTACTCCGAAGCTTTGGAGAAAAAATATGCGGTGCGCAGCAACCTCTTCCGCCGCCCGGATTTCTTCTCCTTCGATACGCCGGACGGCGGTGTCTTTCTGCGGTGCTTCCAGAACGACTGCGTCAGCGTGGAGGGTGGCGACCGCACTCTTATGCTTCAATGGAACAAAACGCTCGGCTGGGAGGCCATCCCGGAAGAGCCCAAAAAGCCGAACGAGTCCGAAGTAAAGGTTACCCAGGCGTTTCCTACGCGGTAATCCGAAATTCGCACAAGAAACAGCCTTGCTAGAGAAAACTATGTAGAAGGGCCACGGCACTGCACGTCTTTGCTGTGCTCTTGGGTTTGTCCTTGCTGTTGTAGCGGCCGCTTGGCGTTTACCCCGACCCGGTCGGGGAGGCGGGCGCCTTTGCCGCCCACTGGTGACAAATCCGCTCTAATCCAAGCGGTGTAGAGCCAGCAGTGTCTGTCCATTCGGTTTATGCCTCCAAATTCGAGAGTATGGCGAGAGGGAATGGAAGATCAACGGGAGCGCGAACTGGCGACGGCGGCTGCCGAATGCGCTAGCAGCGGAGCGTGAGCACGACCGGCGCTCCTCTCCATCCGGTGCCACAAGCGCTCCAGCCGGCACAGCAATTTTTTCTCGGCCCGTGCCGCTCGCGCCGTCGCATAGGGATCGCGGGAATGGGCGCATTGGCGTTGCAGCTTTGCGAGGGCCAGTTGTGCGAACTCCACGGCGCGCTGAAGATCACGCGCGTTCCGTTCGTAGTAAATCGCCAGATGCTCGCACGCGGCGACGCCATCCAGTGGGTCATGAACTAACTCCAGCCAGAGAGCCGCCGCTCTCTCCACATCGCCGCGACGCTTGGCCATGACCGCCAGCTCGCGGGTTGCCTGCGAGCGGAATTCGGCAGGAAGCCCCGCACCCAGCGCCTGGGCGCACATCGAATGAGCGCGTTCTTGCTCTCCACGGCGATTCAAATAGCGCGAAAGCCCGAACAGATCCAGCGAATCGGCGAGTTGGTGAGAGGTTTCACGCTCGTCCAGCAGGGAATTGATCTTGCCAAAAAGCGCCGCGAGCCCGCGCAGGTCCATCTGATTGTGTTTCACCACGCCCGCCAGCGGCTTTGCCGAGCCGCCGCGCAGATAATCGAAGTAATATTGGGGAATAAGCGCCGAGGAAACGTCGTCCTCGCGATGCCACCCGAGCCTCGCCGCGTCCAGCACGTGCCGCTCGAGTTCCACCAGGCGCACCGAACCCAGCCGCAATTTCCACAATGCCCGCGCCGGATGCAGCAGGTCGAGATGCGCGGCCAGCGAAGGCACGCGAATCGCCCGCGTCATCGTGAAACGATTTTCCAGCAGCGGCCAATCGAACGATTTCCCATTGAACGTGACCAGCACGGGGCGTTCCGCCAAACGCGCCGACAATTCATGCAGCAGCGAGTGCTCCTCCGAAAAGTCGCGCATAAAAAGCTGCTCCACCTGCAAGCCGCCGGCATCCCACCATGCCAGCCCCACAAGAAACGCGTACGTGCCCGTGCCGCCGGCCAGCCCGGTCGTTTCCGTGTCCAGGAACAGCCACTTTTCGGGGTTCTGCACGGCGGCCCGCGTTCGCCGCGAAATGGATTCATCGCGTCCACGGTTTTTGTAGCGGCCACTCGCCGACGCTTGGCGAGCAGGCACCTTTGTCAGCAAATCCAACGCGACCGGCGATGGCTCGCAAAACTCCGGCGTGGCAAACCAATTCCGGATGGCCAGGTGCTCGCCGCAATGATTCCGGGCGATGCGCGCGCCCAACAAGCGGCTGAGCGCGTCCGTTTCGTCTGGCGCACGCAAGGTTGCCGGCCTCTGCGCAGCTCCACGCGCCGGCTTCAGCGCCGCCAATCGCGAAAATTTGTCTCCCGCATTTGCCATCATCATTAAACCTAAGCCAAAGATTTTCGCCTTCCGGTCAGCCGCACAACCGGTCCAGAATCGCCAGCGCGGCTTCCTTGGCCCGCGGCGCCAGATCTCCCGCTGGCCCCACGCACGAAGGGCACCCTTGCTCGCAGGGGCACGCGCGGATCAATTCCCGCGTTTTGTGAACCAGCAACTCGTGCGCGCGATAGAGCGGCTCCGAAAAGCCGATTCCGCCGGGGTATGCGTCGAAGAGATACAAATTCGGCTCGAAGAATTCCTTTTCCCCGGACATCCAGGGATTTCTGGCGTTGGCCCTGAGATCCTTGGCTTCGCTTAGGACAACTATTTCGTCCGCGTCGGGTGCGGGCGGGCGCTCGCCGATGGCCGTGCCGAGGTCCCGCGCGTCGCACATCAACAGCAGTGTAGCCACCGATTCCAGCGCGTGCAGCAAACCGAACATGCCCGATTGCCGCTCGCTGATCGCGTAGGGCAGCGATTCCAGCAGCGGCCGCTCCAGCGTGATCCAGTAGGAGGTCGTGTGCATCTCGTTTTCAGGCAATTCAAGCTGCCCCGCGCCTACGTTTTCATTGGTGAAAAACTTGATCTTCTTGAAGCCGACCACCTGCGAACGCACCAGCACATCTCCATGCGACCACGCATGAGCCAAGTGTAGGGGTCCAGCACTGCTGGACTCCATGTCCGCAAGATCGCAAGAGCTTGAATCTTCGCTTTTCGTCGCCGTCGCCGCCACCTCCAACACCCGCACCTGCGTATACCGGATCGCGTCCGTGTAGTAATCCACCTCCACCTGCTTCACGGATGCCTTGCGCTCCTTAAAATCCAGATGCTCCACGTGGTACTGCTGGCCGCCGTGAAGGTAGATGGCCTTCTCGTGCACCGTGGTCAGCGCGCTCGGGAAATCCACTTCGCCGATCACCAGGGGCTGGCCGGTGATGTCGATGATCACGAAATTGTCGCTGGTTACCGAACGCAGGCTAATGGAATCCGCGGGATACGCTTCGTTTGTCCAGTGGTAGTTTTCGCCGGCCAGGTGCAGGTAGCCCGCTTCCGCCAGCCGCGCGCACAGGTCGCGCAAATCCACGTCGCCAAACCGCTCTTGTGGGCCGATGGGCAGCTCAAACGCCGCGCATTTCAGATGGTTGATGAGAATTTCCAGATTGTCCGGCTGGATGAACGCGTGCTCCGGCGTGTTTCCGAAAAAATAGTCCGGATGGCGCACGATAAATTGATCGAGCGGCGAAGACGAAGCCACCAGCACAGCGCAACTGCTGCCGCTACGTCGCCCCGCGCGCCCGGCGCGTTGCCAGGTTGCCGCAATCGTTCCTGGATAGCCCGCCATTACCACGGTATCGAGCGAGCCCACGTCGATCCCCAGTTCCATCGCCGAAGTGGTCACCACGCCGCGAATCCGTCCTTCGCGCAAGCCTCGCTCAATCTCCCGCCGCTCATTCGGCAGATAGCCGCCGCGGTAGCCCCGAATCGTTTCCACCCTGCCCGGCAACTGGGGGTTGGCCTGCTGCAGGTAGGTGAGAATGATTTCCGTGTGCAGCCGCGAATTCGCGAACACCATGGTCTGCAAATCGTGTTTCAGGAACTCCTGCGAAACACGCGAGGCTTCATTGATGTAACTTCGCCGTATGCCCAGCGCGCGGTTTACCACCGGCGGGTAATAAAAAACCAATGTCTTTTCCGCCGCGGGCGCCCCGTTTTCCGCCAGCACTTCCACATTGTCTTCAATCAAACGGGAAGCCAGATCGCCGGGATTCGCGATGGTTGCCGAACAGCAGATGAACTGCGGCTCGCGCCCATAGAATTTCGCAATCCGCCGCAGCCGCCGCAGCACATTGCACAAATGGCTCCCGAAGACGCCGCGGTAGTTGTGCAGTTCATCCACAACGATGTAGCGCAAATTCTCAAAGAGCCGCGTCCAACGCGTGTGGTGCGGCAGGATTCCCGTGTGCAGCATGTCCGGATTCGTCAGGACGATGTGGCTCTTCTCGCGGATGGATTTGCGCGCGTCGCTGGGCGTGTCTCCGTCATAGGTGAAGACGCCAAAGCGGTTCTCCAGCCGCTGGTTCAGATCGTAAAGTTCCGCAAGCTGGTCCTGCGCCAGCGCCTTGGTGGGGAAGAGATACAGCGCCCGCGTGTCCGTGTCGCCCAGGATCGCATTCAGTATGGGCAGGTTGTAGCAAAGGGTCTTGCCCGAGGCCGTCGGCGTGACGATCACCACATTTTTGCCCGCGTGAACCGCTTCCGCCGCCGCTGCCTGGTGGGTGTAGAGCTGCCGTATGCCCTTGGCGCTGTACGCTGCGCGCAGGTCGGTGTGAATCCACTCCGGGAATTCCGCCCACTGCGCCTCGCGCGCGGGATAATGCCGCACGGCAGTCAGAACCTCGCCGTTGGAATCGCGCGCAGCAAAGGTGTCCAGCACCTGCGAGACGCGCGCCAGGGAAGTGGAACCGGCAGACGGCACCGGGGATGTAGTTTTAGCTAAACGCACGGCAAGGGAGTCAGACATGAGGCGGTTCTCCAGTTGTTCGCCTTTTGTTCGCTCAGGCTAGCATGCCGTTCCCGCCCCCGCAACCCTCATTTTTTGCCCGGTGTGGAAACCTTCCTCTGGAGTGCGGCGGCTCGCCGCTGCTTTTACAGTCTCAACCCGACTACCAATCAGATATCTTCCTCGAACGGGACAGCGTGGCAGACCCGCAGCCCAGAGCCGTGCGGGCCCAACCGTCAGAATTACTGTCGCGGTAGGAACGACCATCCGGAAACAGGGGCGCATCGCTTTGCGCGGGGCTAAGAATCGTTTTCCAAGGCTGTGAGCTCCAGCGATTTGTTCAAACTCAGGATGAACGACCCCCTTGAAGCGGGGAAGTTGTCCGCTACTACTACATAACTCAGCTCATATCGGCCTTCCCCTTCAATGTGCGGAATGTAGTCGGTCGCATCGGAATACACGTTGAACTGCAGCTGGGTCGGGCGATCATGGGCTATCCAGAACGCGTCGAACCGGCGAGCCTGCTTTGGGAGTATGTGAGCGTTAGGCAAAACATAGCCGGCCCATTTGAATTCAACGGTCTTAAGTGGAATTTCCTCAGACGTGTTTAGATTGATCGCTTTCGCCAGATACACATAACAATTCGTCGCTATTTTGTCGCGGTGTCGGTTGCGCACATCAATGTGGAAAAATCGGCCTTGGAAGTATCTAGGTTCCTGCCCAGGAGGGCACTCCACTCTGGTGGCGTCGCTGAACTGCTTCGGCTCACGTTCGAGCACCAGATCGTTCCTCCAATGCGGGTCCCAACCGCGCCCTTGAACCTTGTCAGCAATCACGTTGGGTAATAGGCTTCGGTCAGTGAAGGAGATGGCATTTGCTTGGAGGAAGCGAATAATCCCATCGTCTTGCTTGACTCCCAATTCCTGGAAAGCCAGCAAGGGAATATCGAGGTACGACGCAAGAGCAAACTCTTGGTGCGAAAATAGCGATCCTCGACAAACCGGAGGAGTTGTTTTCGCCAATTCCTCGCGCTTGAAGTCTACAAAGATGTAATACTCCGACTTGGCCAGTTGCTCAAAAATGTTCTCTTTAAGACCACGGAGCGTTTGCTCTTGTACCGCAACGTATGGATCGAAGCCGAGTTTCTCCAGTCTGCCAGCGACTGCGCTGGCGGTCACCTCCTCATCGGTACCCTTCGACTGTCCACAGCTGATGAAGACTCTAGCGCGGGGTTCGTCTGATAGATTCTTCTGCATACCGGGTCTCCTCCTGAACAACACTGGACATCGTATCAAGTGCCGGATGAAAATCGCATTTCCCTATGCAGAGTTATGGCTGAGGAGAAATTCACTCGGTCTCGAACATGTCGCATAGCGACCTCAAGGTCCAAGAACGGCCTCATCGGAATCTTCCGGTCATCTGATCCCTCCGCCCCCAGTGAGTCTGCTCCCATTTCCCCGATTGTCACCGGTGTATAATGCGGGCCAACAAGTTCCTTTCACGGGAGTCCCATGGAACGCAGCAGCACGGGCAACGCAGCGCGCAGCCGCGCGGCGAGCATCTTCACCGACGTTCATTTTTGGGTACCGGCGGCGGTTCTTCTCGGCGGACTCTTGCTGCTGAGATTCATTCACTGATTTTTCGCACGGAGACTCATGCCAGCCGAATCGGCGTCCACTCCCCCCACACAATTCCAAGACCCGGCCCGGCACCGCAGCCTGCAACTCCTCGGCATTCTCTGCGGCTTTACCGCCGGAGCATGGCTGGGCGCGGCGGAAGCGCCTACGAAGCTCGTCTCCATTGGCGTTTCCCCGATTGTGATTTCGCTGATCATGGTCATCGGCGTTTTTCTTGCGCGATGGAGCCTGCCCGCCCTGGTCCTGGGCACCTCCTCCGTGCGGGCCGACGTGCGCCGCGCGCCCCATCTCATCCTCTGGGCGCTGCTGGCGGGATGCCTGTGGGCGGTGGCCAACACGCTCACCATCTTTGCCATCCGCGACATCGGCCTCAGCATCGCTTTCCCCCTGTGGAATTCCAACAGCCTCCTCGGCATTTTCTGGGGCTTCCTCTTTTTCAATGAGCTGCGGCAAGCCGGCTGGCGCCGCTGGGCCGGCGTGCTTGGTGGAGCGCTGATCATGTGCGTCGGCGCCACGGTGCTTGCCATCGCTTCTGCTTCGCAAGGGTCTTCGGCGCATTCCTTAAACGGTGTGTGGGCCGCTCTCGGCGCGGGCGTTCTTTGGGGCACGATGTATATCCCCTACCGTAAGGCCTATCTGACGGGAATGAACCCGCTCTCGTTCGTCACCTTTTTCACCTTTGGCGAAGTCGGCATGATGACCGTGCTCGCCCTCGGTTACATTGGCCTTTCGCCGCTCTGGCATGTACTCGTGCAGGCACGCGGCGTCATCTTCTGGCTGATGCTCGGCGGCTTCATTTGGGTAATCGGCGATCTCTTCCAGCAATACGCCGCGAAGTATGTGGGTATCAGCCGCGGGATTCCTCTCTCGAACACCAACCAGCTCTGGGGGCTGCTGTGGGGGATTCTTGTTTTCGGTGAATTGCAGGGCAAGAGCCACACCACCTATCTGGAAGTAATCGGTGGCTCCCTGCTGATGATGTTGGGTGTCGGTGCCATCGCTCTTTCCTCGGCCACCGGCAAAGAGCAGCAGCACTGGAAAGAAGCAGCGCAGCGCGAAGGCGAGCGCTACGGCGTCGCTGCCGATTATGTGGCCGCGCGTTTCGAGGGCCGCCAGGCCGCCGGCGAAACCCCGCCAAGCCGCAGCGTGCTGGACTGGCTTCTTGTGGCCGCAGCCTCCGCCGTCCTTCTGGCCTTCGCCACGATGGCCCGCGTCCCGCAATTTTCCTTTCGTTGGGGACCCGCGCTCGCCCTGATTGCCGCGCTCCTTTTGCTCCTTTTCCTTTGTGGGCGGAAGCTTTGGCGCACCACGCGCTTTCACTGATAAAGTGTTCTCGACACAATGACGAATCTTCCGAAAGTGGATGTGGTCGGCGTTGGACTCAACGCCACCGATACGCTCATCCCCGTTCCGCGTTTTCCCGAGAGTGGCTCAAAGGTGGAAGTTGATTCCGCAAATGTTTTGCTTGGCGGGCAAGTAGCTACGGCAATGGCCGCCTGTCAGCAGTGGGGCTTGCGCACACGCTATGTCGGCAAGGTCGGGGAGGATCATGCTGCGGCGCTCCACCGCGCGGAATTCCAGCGCCTCGGCGTTGAAGCGCACCTATTCACCGCGCCCGCGTGCACCAGCCAGCAGGCCTTCATCCTCGTCGATCAAACCGGCGAACGCACCGTGCTCTGGAAGCGCGACGCCCGCCTGACCCTTCTGCCGGAAGAACTCGAGCGCGAATGGATTGTGAATGCGCGCATCCTTCACCTTGACGGCCACGATACCGCCGCCGCTGCGCTGGCCGCGCGATGGGCGCGCGCCGCGGGAATCCCCGTCGTCGCGGATCTCGACGATCTCTACTCCGGCTATGAAGCGCTGTTGCCCAACATCGATTTCCTGATTACCAGCCGCGACATTCCCGCTCGCCTCACCAGCGAACGCGATCTTCGCCTTTCGCTCCCTCAGGTCCATCGCCGTTACGCTTGCCGCCTTACTGCTGCAACTTTGGGGCATGAAGGGGTTCTTGCGTGGGATGGGGAGCGATTTCACTATGCGCCCGCCTACCGCGTTGATCCGGTGGACACCACCGGCGCGGGCGACATCTTTCACGCGGGCTTCATCTACGGGTTTTTGCAGGGCTGGCCATTGCAGCGGCAGTTGGAGTTTGCCTGCGCCGCCGCTGCGCTGAACTGCACCGCCGTCGGCGCCCGCGGCGGCATTCAGCCCGTGGAAGCGATCGAAGATTTCATGACCAAAGCTGCCAAGCACCCGGCCGTCTTTCAGGATTCTACGTTGTAGGGGCGCAGCACTGCTGCGCCCCTAGTCCACATAATCACTGACTCATTAAACGTGTCATTCCGAGCGAAGCGAGGAATCTGCTTTTTCCGTTGCGGTGAAACTAAAGCAGATTCCTCGGGACCCACGCAGCGCGGGACCCTCGGAATGACAAGGAAAAGGCCGTGACCTGCACCAGCTATTGTGGTCCAGCGTTCAAGAGCCTCACGGTGCAATTTTTACCATCACCACGGAGTGCGGCCCCACACTCGCTTTGAAGCTGCCGGTGAACGAACCCAGATCCTTGTGCGCCCACAGGTCGCGCACTTTGGCAGTGAGGTGCCCCGGGTAGGCGACTTCTTCCCAGGAAACGCTCACATCGCTTTCCGATGTCCCACGATTGAACAGAATCACGGCGCGGCTGCCGTCGCTCAGAGATTTTGCCCAGACTTCCAGATCGCCATTCTTCCGGATGCGGTGCCCTTCGCGGCCCAGCTTATCCTGGTTCACGGCGATGACTTCCGCATTCGTCAAAATCTCCTTGATCTCCGGCGTCATGGAACGCACATCATTGCCGGAAATCAGCGGAGCGGCCAGCAAAGACCAAAAACTGAAATGTGCGCGATATTCGGTAGTGGTCATGCCGCCGTTGCCGACTTCCAGCATGTCCGGATCGTTCCAATGTCCCGGCCCGGCAAAGCTTTCAATCCCCACCTGTTGGTCCAAAATTTCGAGCATGCCGTACTCGCAGCAACTACCGTCCTTCCACTTGTTATTCGCGGACCACTTATCCCCGATGTCGCCTGTCGTGCGCCACAAATTTCCAATTCCCTTGCCCCACAACCACGGTTTGGCCGTGCCCCACTCGCACATGCTGAAAACAATCGGCCGGCCCGTCGCCATCAGGGCATGGCTCATCGTCGAGTACGCCTCTTCCGCGTTGCGCGTCCCGGTGCTGCACCAATCGTATTTCAGGTAGTCCACGCCCCAGCGAGCGTACTGCAGCGCATCTTGATATTCGTGTCCCTGGCTGCCCGGGCGCCCCGCGCAGGTTTTTGTGCCGGCATCCGAGTAAATTCCAAATTTCAGCCCCTTGGAGTGAATGTAATCGGCCAGCGCCTTCATCCCGGAAGGGAAGCGCTTCGCATCCACGACAATATTGCCGTTTTCGTCGCGGCCAACCTGCCAGCAGTCGTCAATCACCACGTATTGGTAGCCCGCATCCTTCATCCCATTGGTGGCGATCGCATCCGCAACGGACTTGATCAAATCCTCGCTGACATTGCATTGAAACTTGTTCCAACTGTTCCAGCCCATCGGCGGGGTTGGCGCCAGGGATTCATCGCGTGTTTGCGCCCACGAAAGTGTGGGCAACGCCACGCAGATCAACACACCCAGCAGAAGAAGACCGCGACATACAGCAACGTGCTTCATCGCCATACCTCCCATGATTTTTCAACCAGATGAACAACGAGAGCCTGGTTTGCTTGCTCCGCGCAAGTGGCATGTGGCCACATGAAACATAACGCCCATCTTGCGGGAAGTAAAGTGAGATGCGGAATGCGGCTCGGTTTCCAGGAACCGCGTTTGCCAGGCGTTGGGAACAACGACTCTCAAATGTGGACGGCTATTGTGGAAGTCTTGGAAGTATGGGTAATGGTGGTGGCCTCTTAATTTTCCAACACGGTTCCTTTTCTCCTTCCGGTGTGAGCAACGCCACATACAGATTTGTCACGGCGCCCTCAGCATTATCAATGGCTCCCACCACTTCCTGAAAACTGACATCCGGGTCAGCGCGGACTAGTAACACGCGCTCCGCCCGAGGCCGAAATATTTCTCTCAGTCGCCCGTTCAGGTTTTCACTTAGAACTATTTCGGAGTTAATCCTGAAGGTATGTTCCTTCGATATTTGCAAAACGACATTGCGGTAGTCTCCGCACTCTGAGGAAGAACTGTGAGTGACCAACTCTACGTAGAAGCCCGAAGGCCTGCGATTGAGAGTCTTTGAAACTCTTAGGCCGAGTATCAAAACGACCGCGGCGACCAGTAGGATTCTGAGTGTCAAACGCATTAGCGACCTACCTATTCTGACACCGTCCGGATGCAAGTCGTTCCATTATCTGACCAAGCAGCGTGGAGCCATTCTCACAAGCTGTGTCGACCCAATCCAGTTATCGTTTCCCAGCGCCAGGTAAGTCGCCAAGCCGAACAAGTCGGAGCCAGTATCCACATAAACGGTTCCCGCGTTGCGAAAACAGACCCGCCTTGAACACTCGACTGGAGCACGGTCTGGAAATTTCCCCTCCTACGCTTAAAGGCCTGTCCCCAGTTTTACTTTCACGGTGCGCTCCATCAAGTGCAGGGCCAGCGCCTGGTTTGCCTGCGTCCACAAAAGCGGCGTGTGATCGTTGGGGACATATTCCCCATTTTGCATGAAGTAAAGTTCGGGGCAGCCACCCGTCGGCGTCAGTTGCCGCAAGGAGCGGTTGAAATAGTAAACCTGCTTGCGAAAACTCTCCGCGTCCGAAGGGTTCGCCAGAAATCGCTCGCCGTAAATAATGGAGAGTTGCGGGTCGAAAATGCACCACTGCGCCTCACAATCCGGCCGCAGAAGCGCGTCCCGGTAGGTCATTCGTTCGCTGAAGTCGCTGCTCATCTGGCCCGGCGCAAACCATTGATCGTAGTCCTGGCAAAAATAAGAATCGCCGGCATAGCGCTTGATGCCGACCTCGCCCTTCAGCCGCGCCTGCACCAGGCTGAGGATGGCGTCTTGTGCCGCAAGCTCCCGCACAACGCGCAACGGATGAATCAAGGAGAGCAAGGCGGAATCCGCGAGCCGCTCCGGCGGCGCCTCAAATGGCAGCGTAGCATCGAGCCGCGCGCGCCCCCTGGCGATCAGTTGGTCCAGCTTCGCCAGCATCTCAGGAAGCGCGGAAACAATGTCCTGGTTCTTGCGCGTCTCAGGCGATCCCGCGAACTCCCGCATTTCTTCCAGTCCCGCCACAACGGCGCCGACACTCGAATTGCGAACCGCGCGTCCTTCTTCCCACGCCCCGCTATCCCTATCCTGCCAATACTCGATGGCTTCAAAGTAGCGCGGGAAAAGCTCGTAGATTTTCCAATCCGCGGCGGTTAGCGAAAGCGCACCGGAGTTCGCTAGCACGAATCGAAACCACAGCGCCTGTCCCAGCGCGTCGTTTTGCGCGTGCGGCCACTTCTCCGGGAGCTCGCCGAGCGCCTGCGCCGCGAACCGGATGTGCGGCCGGCGCTGCACATCATTTTTCAGCTTGCGCGAGGCATCCTGGATGATGTCCAGGAAGCGAGGCCGCTGCTTGGCAAAAAACTGCGAGAGGCCTTGCAGGCAGGCGATGGCGGGTGCCAGTTCTCCGCGCAAACGGAAGGAATTGGCCACCAGCACATTGTCGCGAACCCAAACGTTGTGATAACCGGAAACGCTATTCGCGGCAGGCGCCGCCGTTGCCGCAAACAGCCCGTGCTCCACCGGCAGGATCGTATGCGTACCGTGAGCTTCCAGCGTTTCCCGAATCTTTGCGAGACTCTCCGGTGTATATTCCTCGGCAATCAAGTATTGCAAAAGCCCGTCTGGGGGCATCGATGCCGCCTTCCCTGCCTGCTTGGTATCGGGCATTTCCCACCGACAGGGAATTCTACCGCACCCGTGCTCCGCGCTCATCCAGAGATCGCCATCGGAAGTGGGCGTACAGACAGCAGCACTATGACGGCGGCGTCACGTGTGTCCAACTGACAATTGCCGGGAACAAAACATTGCACTGCGGTGTCTGAAACATTGTGGTGGTTCCCGTCGTATCTTCAGGGCAGAGGCACGCTGTACGGGCTCGATACTTGCGCGCCATCTGTTTCCCCGAGGAGCGCCGGGTCCATGAACACCGAGGGATTAGGGCCGCGAGGGCTGGACCGCCGCAGGGCGCCGCGCTTTCGCTACCAGGCTCATCTCGAGATCGAATGGGGCTCCGCCCGGCTGAAAGCCCGCACGCGGGACATCGGCGCCGGGGGAATGTTCATCGAATCGGAAGATGTGCTTTGGGTGGGCGCGGGCTTCCGCGCGCGATTCGGCATGGAGCGGCCTTTGTGGCTGGATTGTTCGGTGAAGCGCGTAGAGCCCGGCCTCGGCATGGGCGTCACCTTCTCGCTTGCCGAAGAGCAGAGCCAGCAGCATTTCCAGGATCTGCTCGCGAAACTCGCGGCGGCATCCTAAAGCCGTATACTAAAGTTCATGACTCGTTGCCTGGATTGCGGTGCTGTGCGCACTTCAGATGAGTGTCCCGTTTGCGGATTGACCTCCGCCGCCGCGGAACTCGTCTTCCGCCGCCGCTTGCTGCTGCAGATGGCAATCTTCCTAAGTGGTTCGCTCCTCTTTCCTTATGTCAGCCAGATTTACGCTCCACTGGACCTGGACGCGATGCTGGTGTTCTTTGGCCTGGTCTTCTTCCTGGCGCTGACGCTGGCGGTATTCCTGGAGCGCCGCGCACACGCGCACCAGGAGATCGAGGTCCTGAAGCATCTGTTCACGGGATTAATTCCCATCCCTTTCATCTTGGTGACCGCGCTTTTCCTGAACGGCAGGCTGGATTCGCCGAAGGACGTGACCTATCACGCGGCCAGCGTTTACGGGCGTTACCAGATGAAGGGTGTTGTGCGGGGCACGCGGCGGTTGTTTGTGAAGTCGTGGCGCGAAGGGCGCCACTTCGAGCGCCTCGCGGTCGATTCGGACGATTTCGATCGCTTTCGCGATGGCGACAAGGTTGTTGTTGGCGTCGAGCCGGGAGCGCTGGGCATCCCCTGGTTTTACGGCGTCTATCGCCAGTAGTCCCCAATAACCGAACGGACAATCTCAGTAGATGGGGCGGCCGTTGACGTCGAACGGCAGTTGCAGCTCCAGGAAGTGGCCGTCCTTGCCAAGACGGAAACGCAGTCGTTGCATCCGGCCGACATTGCGGTCCGTCCAATCGGGCGTGTGGATGGGTTTATCGGGGAGATCAGCGAAAGACCACGTAACGTTGTTCCCCTGGATGGTGAGTTTCTGCGGATCCAGATCGTAGACCTCTTCTTCCTCCACATCGATAAACAGGTAGCGCTTCCAGAGCCGCACCAGCAGCAGGCCTTTCTTCTCGCAATGGTAGATGTTCCAGGAATTGGGCGCTTCGTCGTTGAACCGCAGAATGGCGAATTCCAGCGGCTTCCAGGTGTATTTCTTGGCAGCCTCGTTTTGTGCCTGCGTGAAGATAGCAAAGGAAAGACAAATGGCTACGAGAGCAGCAGCGCGCGCCGTCCAGCGGAAGAGCGGGCTCATTTGCCGAAGCCGCAACTGCGCCACAGCGCGCCCCATTCCCACAGGACGAAAGCAATCTTGGGCGGAGGTACATGCCGGCGCGGGTGCGGTTTTCATCTCTGGAAACCTCGGGTGGAGTCCATGCAAAAGTGTACGACAGGAAAGGAAGAAGTAGCGAGTGGAAGCGGCACCCCCGGAAGCACAGGATATGCAAAGACTGCCAGCGCTCGAGCGACCTCCAAAAACAGCCGCCAGTATCTTTGGAGCGGGAAGCCACCGTCCAGCCCGGCGCACGCCTGCGGCGCAGATGCGCGACCGGGAACTCTATATAATGCAAGGTGAACGTTGCGAGGCCTCATTTGACGACAAAGATGTGGCGTGTGGTCGCGCGGGTCTTTCCGCGATGCAGCGTGATCTCGCAAGCGATCGCGTTCAACCTCTTTCTGGCATTTTTCCCAACATTACTCCTGGCGGTGTGGTTTGCGTCCAGTTGGATCGGCAGCAAAACCGCCCTGCTCGATACGATTCGTAATTTCACGGTGTTTCTGCCGCCGGGCAGCCAGGGAATCGTGACGGACTTCCTGGTGCGGCGCGGACCCGATGTGTGGAAATTTGCGCTGCTCGGGTGGGCGGGGACACTGTTCGGCGGTTCGCAGGTGATGAAGCAGCTCATGGACGGGATCCACTTGATTTACGGGGATGATGAGCGCCTCGGCTTTTTGCACCGCCAGTTTCGCGGGCTGCTGCTTTTATTGATCACGATTGCGCCGATCCTGGCGGCGGGAATCCTGGGAGTGTTTGGGAGGCCGCTGCGGAGATGGTTCACGCTGCGATTGGGGAGTACGGTGCCAATCCACGGTTTGTGGCTGGTGTTTTTCCCGGCGACGGCGATGGTGCTGGCGATGCTGGCGTTGACGGTCATCTATTGGGTGGCGCGCCCGAAGGAGAAGAGTTTGCGCCACGTGCTGCCCGGAGCCATGCTGGCGACACTGCTGTGGTGGTTTGTGAACGTGCTTTTTGGCATTTATGTGCGGCGCGTGCCGTACAGCGTGGTCTATGGCGGACTCGCGGCGGTGATCGGTTTGCTCATCTGGATGCAAATCTCAACGGTCATCGTGTTTTTGGGCGCGGCGTGGAATGCAGAGCAGGCGGTTGGAAGGAAGCGGTAAAAAGGAACAACTCACCGCCGGAAACACTGGCGCAGGTAGAGGAGCAGAGGCAGAAGTGAAACACGTTGAGGTGGAGTGCTACGCGGGGTATCGCGCGGACGAGCGGCCGGTGCGCGTGCGGCTGGGCGAGGAAACGCTGGTCGTGGCCGAAGTGGAAGACCGCTGGTATTCACCGGGAGAGACGTTTTTTCGTGTGCGCGTGGCGAACGGAGACCGCTACGTGTTGCGGCACCTGGAAGCGCAGGATACCTGGAGCCTCGAGGCATTCCGCAGCGGTGCGAATTAGCGGCAATGCAATGAGCGCGCTGAAACGCCGCAGAACTGAGCACAATGGCGCTAGGACACTCCCCAACGTGAGCGTATAGTCGGGGTGTCCCACCTCAACAATGCGGCCTGAAGGGGATGGCGGGGCTCTACGGATGGGTCGGGGGAAGGGGTACGGGAAGCCATGAACTCCAAAGTGACCCAGCGGCACGCCCTGCACCTGTTGATGCTCCTAGCGATCCTGGCGACATCTGCGGCAGTGTCTCGCGCCCAGGACTCCTCGGGCGCTGCGGGCCAAGGCAACCCACCTGCAGAGAAAACGCAAGGCAATCCCACCGAAACGCAAACTCCCAAGATCAATGGGGAAGCGAAGCAGGAAGTTTCCATGCAGGACACGGGCGCGACGTTCAAGCTGCGCGTAAACCTCGTGCAGGTGCACGTAATCGTGCGGGACTCCGCCAGCAAACCTGTCGAAAATCTGCGCAAGGAAGATTTTCTGGTATACGACAGCGGCAAACTACAGGCGATTACCACCTTCGGCGTGGAGACTGCCAGGTCCCGGAAGGAACGCGCGGAAGCAGCCGCGAAAACCCAGACCGGCGAAGGGGAAACCGCTGCCGGAGGTTCCGTGATGCTGCCGGAACGCTTTGTGGCGCTGACGTTCGATGATATCCATCTCAAAATGGCGGATGCCGTCACCGTGCGCGTGGCCGCGGGGCGCTTCGTGGATGCCATGACCCCGGGCGACCGCATAGGCATTTTCTCGACATCGGGGCAATTAACGCAGGATTTCACCAGCGACAAAGAAGCGCTGAAGCAGAAGCTCTTGGGGCTGATGCCGCGCGGCGCTATGGGCGGGCACATCACCGATTGCCCCGACGTTTCTTACTACATGGCGGATCAGATTGAAAACAAGCACGACTCCCAGGCTCTCGTGGTTGTCGTTCAAGAGACGTTACAGTGCATGTTTGGCGGGAACCAGCAGATGGCCGGTGCGGCCCAGGCGGCAGCGCAGGCCGCGGTAATGGTGGCCCTGAATGCTGGGGATGCAGACAACAACTACACCTACCGCCTATTGGAAGAGGTGCTGCGGCGTCTGGCCGGGAAACCCGGCGAACGAGTTCTGCTGTTGGCATCGCCGGGATTTCTGATTACGACGGACACGCTGGATGAATCGGGGATTGTGGACCGCGCCAACCGGGCCAACATAGTCATCAATGCGCTGGACGCGCGTGGGCTGTACGTGCCGGAACCGGGAGGGGACATCTCGCAGCGAAACTCGGACACCCCGATAACGGCGGGTCTCAAGGCGAGCTACCGGCTCACGGAGCAGTCGGAACTGCAGTTCGTTCTGATGGATTTTGCCTATGGTACGGGCGGCACGTTCTTCCATAATTCAAACGATCTGGAGGGTGGGCTGAAACTGGCGGGTGCCGTACCGGAAGTTTCCTATGTGCTGGGCTTTTCGCCGCAGAATCAGAAGATGGACGGGAAGTACCACACGCTCAAGGTAACGCTGGCGCAAAAACAGAAGTACGCCATCCAGGCGCGGCGCGGCTACTATGCCCCGAAGAAGCTGGACGATCCGCAAGAGACCGAAAAGCAGGAAATTCAGGAAGCGCTCTTTTCGCAGGATGAGATTCATGACCTCCCGCTGAGCTTGCAAACACAGTATTTCAAGACTGAAGATTCGGGAGCGCGGCTGAGTGTGGTTTCGCACCTGGAACTGAAGGGGATGCACTTCCGCAAGGCGGAAGGAAGGAATCTTGACAATTTGACGGTCGCGACGGCCGTCTTTGACGAGAACGGGAACTTCATTACCGGCGGCGAAAAGATTGTGAAAATGCGCCTGTTCGATGCGACGTTTGAAAAGCTGAGCCACACCGGACTGACGGTGAAATCGAGCTTCGAGGTGAAGCCGGGCAAATACATGGTGCGGCAAGTGGTGCGGGATTCGGAAGGCGCACAGATGGCGGCGCGCAACGGGACTGTGGTCATATCGTACTGACTCGGGAAGCAGTCTGAACGAGGGGGAAATGACTAATTTGTACCCCTATCAACCTTGCATCTCGTCTATCTTAGTGACGCCTCGCACGCGCGAAATCAGTGAAGTGCTCTGAAGGAGGGGGAGATGAGCTTCAAACCTGGAATCATGAACAGCAAACGATTTTTTGCGGTGGCGCTGCTGGCGCTGGCCGCCTGGCCCCTTGGCGCTCGTGCGCAAGCGCCAGATGCCGCCAAACCTGCGACACCCCCCACGGCAGGAAATGAGCCGGCCATGCCCACTGGCGCAGTCATCCGCACGGAGTCGCGCATCGTCCTGGTGGACGCGGTGGTGATGGACAAGAAAGGGAAGTACGTCCCGGACCTGACGCAGCAGGATTTCAAGGTTTTCGAGGACAATAGAGAACAAGCCATTTCGAGCTTTTCGTTTGGCTCGGACCCGACGGTGCAGGTCAAGGGGCAGCAGCATTACATGATCTTGTTCTTCGACAATGCCTCGATGCAGATGCCCGACCAAATCCAGGCGCGCAGCGCGGCGGCGAAGTTCATCGCAAAGAGCGCCGGGCCGGACCGCTTGATGGCCGTGGTGGATTTCGGCGGAACCCTGATCGTTAAGCAGAATTTCACGGCTAACGCGGAACTCCTGGAAGCGGCTGTATCGGGTGTGCACGCGCCGCACATTCAAACGAATCCGCAGAGCGGCTCGCAGCCCGTGACTGTCGCTTCCGCGGGGTTTTCGCCTCCGCTGGGGCTTTCGTCCATCAGCAGAGCGGAATCGGATTTTGGCGCGCATACCATGCTCCTCTCCATCCGCAGCTTGGCCAAAGATCTGCGCGCGGTGCCGGGCCGCAAAATGCTGGTGCTGTTCTCCGCAGGCTTTCCGCTGGACACGGAGAGTATGTCCGAGCTGACCGCCACGATTGATGCCTGCAACAAAGCCAACGTGGCAGTGTATTCGGTGGACGTGCGCGGATTGATGACGCCCGGGCTGGGTGGAAGCTCGGCCGGGCCGGGAGGAAGCGCGCAATTACACCAGCCATCGGGCGTGCGGAGTGCGCACGCGGCCGCACTAAAAGACGGCAATCGGGTCCTCCGGCCAAGGTTGGTGATGGCGAGCTATAGCCTGGCCGCTTCCATGGAACCCCAGAAGCCCGGCGGCGGTGGCGGGGGAACCGGCGGTGGCACCGGCGGCACGGGTGGCGGAGGGACTGGCGGTAAGGGCGGCGGAACCGGTGGAGGCACCGGCGGCACGGGTGGCGGAGGGACTGGCGGTAAGGGCGGGGGCACTGGTGGCGGCACCGGAGGAGGTACCGGCGGCGGTAAAGGTGGCGGCACCGGTGGAGGCACAGGCGGCGGTAAGAGTGGGGGCTCCGGGGGAACCGTGGGGAATCCCTATGCGAACTACAACAATCCGATGACCCAGCCGCAGATCCTTGTGCCGAAGATGCCGGAAAGTGGGCAGACGAACCAGCAGATCCTGATGGCGCTGGCGGAAGGCACCGGCGGATTCACTATCTACAACACCAATGATCTGCTGAGCGGGCTGGAGCGCATCGCGCAGGAGGCCAACCAGTTCTACGTGCTCGGCTATGTGCCGCAGGCAACTCCGGAGGGCAGTTGCCACGCCCTGAAGGTGAAGCTGAACCGCGGCGGAATGGAAGTGAGGTCGCGCAGCGGTTACTGCAACACGCGGCCCGTGAATCCGCTCGATGGCAAGCCGCTTGAAAAACAAATGGAGGTTCAGGCGGCGGGATCACAGGCCGGAGCCATTCACGGCACGATGCAAGCCCCATACTTTTACACGGCGCCAAACATTGCGCGCGTGAATCTGGTGATGCAAATACCAGGCGACGCCATTGTGTTCAACAAGGAGAAAGGGAAATACCACGCGGTCGTTAATGTGCTCGGGATTGCCTATAAACCGGATGGATCCACCGGGGCGCGGTTCAACGATGTGCTGAATATCGACCTCGGGAAAGACGAATGGAAGGAGTTCACGAGTGCGCCCTACCGCTACCAGAACCAGTTCGATGCGGCGCCCGGAAACTATAAGTTGACGGTCGTGCTGAGTTCCGGCGGCGATGCTTTCGGGAAATTCGAGGCGCCGTTGCAAATTGATCCCTACGATGGGAAAAAATTCACGCTGGGTGGCGTGGTCTTGTCCACCTTCCTGCAGCCTGTGAACGCGATTCCGACGGAAGTGGACGCCACGCTGCTAGAAGATCGCACACCGCTGATCGTCAGGGGAATGCAAGTGACCCCGGCGGCGGATTACCGCTTCAAGAAGACGGACAATGTGGTGTTGTACTCCGAAATCTACGAGCCGCTGCTCAAGTCGGAGAATCCTCCGTTGGTGGGCGCGGGCTACCGGATCATCGAAAAAACCACGAACAAAGAGGTTTTGTTCTCCGGAGTTCAGTCCATGCAGGAGTACATCCAGAAGGGCAATCCCGTGATTCCGTTTGGGCTGATGGTGCATTTGAAGGATCTCCCGCCGGGCAATTACCGGCTGGTGCTGCAGGCCGTGGATGCGTTGCAAAACCAGGCGCCGCCACGCGAAACGGAGTTCGTCCTGAGCGACTAGCGCCCGGGGCTAATCTTAGAGAACACAAGGACTTGTTGGCGGCAACTTTCCGGCGCGAGCCGGGCGGCGTTTCTCTTGCTACGCTCCCGCTAGAAAGATCCGCTCTACTTCTCGCCTTCCGCCGATTTCAATTCGCGAATCCAAATATTGCGATAACGTACCGGGTCGCCGTGATCCTGAAGCGCCAGCGGCAATTTTTCGGGTGTTGGCTTGTACGGCGGACGCTCCCCATGTTCGGTGGGTCCGGTCAGCATGACGTTGTCCTGCGCCAGCACGCCGTTGTGGAACACCGTGACGCGCGCGGGCCGTAGCAGCTTTCCGGACGCATCGAACCGCGGGCCATGGAATACGATGTCATAGCTCTGCCATTTCCCCGGCGGCCTCGACGCATTCACAAGCGGAGGATACTGGCCATACACGGCAGCGGCCTGTCCATCGGCGTAAGTTTTGTTCTCAAAGGAATCGAGGACCTGGATTTCGTACAGGCCCATCAGGAAGACGCCGCTGTTCCCGCGCTCCTGGTCTGTGCCTTTCGGCGGCAGCGGCTCCGCAAACTCCACATGCAACTGGCAATCGCCGAATGCCTGCCGCGAATAGATATAGCCGGTCTTCGCGACGACTTCCGCATAGCCATTTGCCACTTTCCATTTGGCGGCGCTGCCATCTTTGTGCGCCCACTTCGAGAGGTCCTTGCCATCAAACAGAATTACGGCGTCGGAAGGCGCGCGCCCCGGTACGTCTGGCGTGCTGGCCGTGCCCGGATCCACCACCGGCGGCAGCGGCCGATTGCGATCGTGAATCTTCCACTTGATCTGCTCTTGACCGAGAGAAGGCAGGGCCAGCGCACAAATCGCCAAGCCCGTGACGACGGCCAGCAAACTTTTTCTCATGGATTCACCCTCGACGTGAAGATGGCGCGATTCTAACACCATTATCGCGGTGGCGTGGGCGAACTTCGCGTGTCCACGATACTTCTGTTGTGAAAAAGCAGGAAGCGCCGGTTTTTTAAAACGGCGCTTCCTGAAATGAAAAACCGCGTTCTTGGTTAACTACTCCGTCCGCGCCGGCTATTGCGCGGCGGAGCCGCGGATGCGCATGCCGTAGAATGAGCGATACACAAACGTGAACGAGACGGCGAAGAATGCCGCCGCCAGAATGTGCGACAGCGTTCCGCCCGTCTCCGAAGTGAGCTTCACCGCCAACTCCACGGCCAGCAAGCCGAATAGCGTGGTGAACTTGATCACCGGGTTGAGCGCCACCGAAGACGTGTCCTTGAAAGGATCGCCCACGGTGTCGCAGATGACGGTGGCGTCATGCAGCGGCGTGCCCTTCTGCTTCATCTCCACTTCGACGATTTTCTTGGCGTTGTCCCAAGCGGCCCCGGCATCGGCCATGAAGATGGCCTGATAGAGACCGAACACGGCGATGGAGATCAGGTAGCCGATGAAGAAGAATGGCTCGACGAAGGCGAAGGCCAGGGTCGCGAAAAAGACGGCAATGAAGATGTTCAGCATGCCCTTCTGCGCGTACTGCGTGCAGATTTGCACGACCTTCTTGGAGTCGGCCACACTGGCTCTTTCGGCGCTGTCCAGCTTGATGTGCGCCTTGATGAATTCCACCGCGCGGTAAGCGCCCGTGGTCACTGCCTGCGTGGAAGCGCCGGTGAACCAGTAAATCATGGCGCCGCCGGTAATCAGGCCGAGGACGAAGGGAGCGTGGAGGAGGGAAAGCTTGTCCATGTTGTTGGTGAGGCCGTGGGTGAGTGCCATGATGATGGAGAAGATCATGGTGGTTGCGCCGACCACTGCCGTGCCGACGAGCACGGGCTTCGCGGTGGCCTTGAAAGTGTTCCCCGCGCCGTCGTTGGCTTCCAGGAGGTGCTTGGCGTGCTCGAAGTCCACGTCGATGTTGTAGTCTTTCTTTAATTCTTCCTTGATGTTGGGAAGCTGCTCAATCATTGAAAGTTCAAAAATGGATTGTGCGTTGTCGGTGACCGGGCCGTAGGAATCCACGGCGATGGTGACAGGTCCCATGCCGAGGAAGCCGAAAGCCACCAGCCCGAAAGCGAACACCGCCGGCGCACCCATCAGATGGGCGAGCCCCAGGTTGCTGATCAGGTAGCCGATGGACATGAGAGTGACAATCGCGCCACCCAGGTAGTAGCCAGAGAAATTGCCGGCCACGAATCCAGAGAGGATGCCCAGGGATGCGCCGCCTTCCTGCGCGGAGATAACCACTTCCTTGACGTGGCGCGATTCCGTCGAGGTGAAGACTTTGACCAGTTCCGGAATGACGGCACCAGCCAGGGTCCCGCACGAAATGATGGTGGCGAGCTTCCACCATTGGGTAG
>Ga0182027_10003449_pt1 | contig 25058 bp, 22 predicted proteins | sample 712E1DmetaG_FD_121300 | JGI IMG/M metagenome (GOLD analysis project Ga0182027, IMG submission 121300) | Permafrost microbial communities from Stordalen Mire, Sweden - 712E1D metaG (Illumina Assembly) | ecosystem: Environmental > Terrestrial > Soil > Wetlands > Permafrost | place: Sweden...
CCGGTCCGATCACGATCAGGTCCGCATTCAGGATGGCTTGCAGGACAGGCGGAAAGGCAGGCGGGTTGTTCGGCTCCAGCCACACCCTCCGGACTCTTCCTGACATTTCAGGGATTTTACTTTCCCCCGCCACCCTGACCTCGTTGACCATATGCGGCAGGATCAGGTCCGCAACCAGGCGGACCTCATGCAGGGTGGACGGGAGCACTCTTCCACCTACCGATAAGGCGCGTCCCGATTCGGCCACAGCTTCTTCGAAACTCCCCGTGATGTCGGTGAGTGCGGTGATAAAGAGATTTCCAAATGAATGTCCGTCCAGGTCTGGTGCGCCGCTAAAACGGTACTGAAAAAGTTGGGCGAGCAGGGCTTCGTCATTGGACAGGGCGGCCAGGCAGTTTCGGATGTCACCTGGCGGCAGGATGCCAAAGCTTTCACGCAGTCGTCCCGACGACCCCCCGTCATCGGCCACAGTCACCACGGCGGTGATATTGCCGGTTTGTGTTTTCAGTCCGCGTAGCAGGGCAGATAACCCGTGGCCTCCTCCGATGGCAACCACGTGCGGCCCACGCTCACGCCGGCGAAAGTCCGAGAGCTGATCGATGACCGCCTGCCCGGGCCGCACAAATGGGCGTAGCAAGGCGCGATTTAATTTCCAAAGCCCGAAACTTACCAATCCAAAGCCCAACCCGACAAAGATGACTATACGTATAATCCGTGGCAGGAAACGTAAAGATGCGTATGTGAGAAATATCAGGACGGTGGAATTATTAGTATTGGTCCGATAAAGGTCGAGCAAAATACTTGCCAGGGCTAATCCCAGCATTGTGATACCGACCAGGATTACGAACGTCCAGCGTTTGATACCCAACCCCGGCACGAACCAGCGCCAGAAATGATTATTGTTACGATCGCCATGCTGATTACTCGACTTTGACATTAAAACGAGTCTAGCAGGGAAGGAAGCAAGAGTCAATTGTCCTATTAACAAGAACAATAATCAACAAATTTCACTAAACCTGTAAATCACGCTTGGTAAGCACGGCTGGGTCATATTTTAATAACTCGCAGTATAATCGCCTCTGAATGGGCGCACTTTTCAGTCAGATTTTTTCTTTGCTGACCTCTCCGGCCGGGAGTCTTATTTATTATCTCGTGCTGGTGTTTTCAATCGCCAGTGCGCTGCAGTCCGCCTTAATCCACTGGCGTTCGAGCGAATTTCCCCAGGCCCGCCGTACGATACTTGGACTTGGACTTTTACTTGGGGCACAGCTTCTGCTCTTTGCTTTCAGTGGATTAAGTTGGCAGGGGTTTATTTCCCCAACCGCCACCCTGCCTCCGCTTGACCGGGCTTTCACGCTGTTTGGCATTATCTGGATCATTTGGTTGTGGGCATTTCCAGAGCCCAGCCGCCCGGCGGACGCGGGCGCCATCCTGCTCAGTTTATTTACCGCCGCCGCTGCAGGGCTTGGCTTGTTGACATGGGGCCCGCAGTCTTCCCTCACTACTTACAATGGCACCTTGGATGAACTATTCTGGCAAGTTGCATCCTTAGGTCTGATCTTCATTGGCATCCTTGTCATGCTGCTCCGCCGTCCAAACGGATTCGGCAATGGGTTGGCTATGCTGGGGATCGCTTTCCTCGGTCATGCCGGGCACCTGTTTTTCCAGGAAAATGGCAACTATTCAGGGATCGTCCGCCTCGCATATATTACGGCTTTCCCCATCTTGCTCACTTTGCCACATCGTTTCATGGGGCCGGCCGCCGCAGAAAAATCTGCTTCAACGGAGCAAGAGAGACCCGGCGCTGGACCGAAGCGCTACACCAGTGATCCAAAGACTTTTCACGCTTTGCTTGCCCTGGCCGCCGAATCGAGCGCGCCTAAAGTCAGTCATGCCATCACACGCGCCATTGCCCAGACTATGCTGGCAGATTTGTGCTTCCTCGTCTATCTTACCGACAACAAAAAACAGATGATGTTCGCGAGCGGATACGACCTCATTCGGGAAGAGAATTTGGAAGGCGGCAGCCTGAATAAGGGCTCGATCCCGATGTTGACCAATTCTTTGCAGCGCGGGCGGCCGCTCCGCTTGCCCGCTTCGAGCACTTCGTCTGACATCAAGGGCCTTGCTGAAATTCTCGGACTGGCCAATCCCGGTCACCTGCTCAGCGTACCGATCGTTACGCCCGATAAAGATCCACTGGGCGGTGTGATCCTGTTATCACCTTATTCCAATCGCTTGTGGAGCGCCGACGACCAGGCATTTCTCATGAACATCGCGGCTTCACTTGTGCCTATCATACAACGAAGCCAGAAGGTGACGAAGCTTGAACAACAGGGGGAACAAGTTAAGCAGGCGTTGGATACCGCACATAATCAGGTTACTGAATTGGAACGTCGTAACGACGAGCTATCCCGGCAAATCGAAGCGATGACTTTGCAATCCGAGAAGGATGAGGCCGCACTCAAAGAACGAGGCCAGGCAAGTGAAGAACTGGCGGCAGTGAGTGTCGCCCAGGAAGAGTCGCTGCGCACGATCCAACAGCTCCAACGGGAACTTGAGCTTATGCGCAGCAACGGCAAACTCTCTGAGCCTCAAACAGATGGAAATGATCTCAAGGCCGCGCATGAGGAAGTTGCGCGTTTGCAAACTCAATTGGCCGATACCAATATCAAGATCCTAAAGCTCGAGAAAGCCAACGAAAGCGGGCGGCGCAATAATGAACAGGCCGAGGTGATCGCTTCCATTTCTCAGGAGCTGCGCCAGCCAATGTCGTCGATAATCGGGTATACCGATCTGTTGCTCGGAGAATCGGTGGGTATTCTGGGCGCGTTACAGCGTAAATTCATCGAACGCATCAAGGCCTCCACGGAACGCATCGGCAACCTCATCGACGACATGATCCAGCTCAACACATTGGAAGTGGGCCTGGCAGACCTCAAATCCGAAGCGATGGATCTCAATCTCATCATCGATAATGCAATGGCCTACACGAGCAGCCAGGTGCGCGAGAAGAATATTTCCATGCATCTCGAGCTTCCAAAAAAGGTAGCCTCGGTAAATGCAGATCGCGAAGCGTTACAGCAGATCCTCATCCATCTGCTGCAGAATGCCGGTTCAGCTACGCCCATCGAAGGCACCATTCGCCTCAAAGTCCGTACTACGGTCGAAGAGGGCCGCGATTACGTCATGATCCAGGTCACCGATAGCGGGGGAGGCATCCCGGAAGAGGACTTGCCGCGGGTCTTCACTCGTTTATACCGAGCCGATAACGTTCTGATTCAAGGTGTCGGCGATACGGGTGTGGGACTTTCCATCGCAAAGACCCTGACGGAGGCACAGCACGGACGGATTTGGGTCGAGAGCGAGCCAGGTGTCGGTGCAACGTTCAATGTGCTCTTGCCGGTCGTAAAAGAAACTACAGAGCAGCGTTCGAGGAAGGAAATCAAATAATGCAGGCTGCTCGCCAGGTGGGGAATGGTCTCTTATATGCCCTGATCTCCATAGTACTCGTCGTGGGCGGCCTGTCCTTGGCGCTGGCCGAAGGTAATAATAATTCCCAATCTCCCACCTTGACACCCAGCTCGACGGCTATATCACAAACATTAACTCCCACGTCATTGACCTCCGCGCCGTTGGTCCAGGTCGTGGTCACTGCAACTCCCATGATAATTCCATCGCCCACCCAAACGATTTCCGCTCTCGTGAATTGCATTCCCCCCTCCGGATGGATATTAATTACCGTTCAGCCCGGCGAATCATTCTCAAGCCTTGCGGAGCGATATCAAATCAGTCCTGAACAATTGGAACAGGCTAATTGCCTGGCTGCCCAAGGCCTGCCGGCTGGTTATAATATATATGTCCCCCCTCCCCCAATAAGCACAACGATACCCTGCGGACCGTTTCCTGGATGGATCCGCGGCTATGTCGTCCAGCAGGGTGACACGCTTTACCACATCGCTGTGTTATATCGCGTGTCCTTGAGTAATATGGAACGCGGCAACTGCAAATCATATTCGGACATCATTTTTGCGGGGGAAAGATTGTGGGTGCCAAATGTCCCGACGATCACACCGGGAGTTACATACATTCCCATTTTTAATACGCCCACCGAATTTCCCACCGAGCCGCTGACATTAACTCCGTTGCCTTTTACCACATCGCCTTTTCCAACTTATACGAGTGAGCCAAGCCTTACAACAACGTCGCCATAGATGGGGTAAACAAAAACAACAATTGGTTTGCCTGAATTTCAGAGTTATTAAGAATCCTATGAAGTCATCCATCCGCAGGCTGGTCTTTCTGCTAACAATCTTGCTTGCTGCCTGTGGTACGGTGCCCACGCCTGCACAGCAGTTGCCCTTCATTTTGATCACTTCTGCGCCGAACGCCTCACCCACCCCCACCCCATTTCAGCCGCCTCTTGTCGAGCAAGCCACACCCACCTCGTTATATTACATTGAAGTCCCCACCCTTGAGCCATTCTTTCCCACAACAACCCCCTCTCCCACCCAGGTTCCTCCGGCGCAGCCTAGTCCAACAATTGATCTAAGTTCGTTGTTCCCAACCGCAGCAGCGCCGCCGGCGCCAGACACTTCCGGGGAAGGGCCTGCGCCATTGCCGCTGCTCTCCGATAATGGGTCGGTAAATTTCCTCCTGATCGGCTCAGACAAACGCCCCGGCGGTTCGTTCCGTACTGATACCATGGTGTTGGTTATCCTGTGGCCCAAAGAGGGGCAGGTCTCGATGATTTCCATTCCACGTGACCTATGGATCTATATTCCAAGCGTTGGGATGCAGCGCATTAATACTGCCTATCAAAGCGGCGAACTTAATAGTTATAAGGACGGCGGCCCTGGCTTGCTCCGGGATACGATCGCTTACAACCTCGGCATCCGCATCGATCACACAGCCATGGTCGAGTTTGATGGCTTCCAACGTATAGTGGATATGCTTGGCGGAGTGGATGTTCCAGTCGCCTGTCCCTATACCGACTGGCATCTCATCGATCCCAGCTATGACCCGAATAATGAAAATAACTGGTCACTTTACACGGTCCAACCGGGCCTTGTTCATATGGATGGCGAGCTGGCTTTATGGTACGCGCGCTCGCGGTTGCAATCCAGCGATTTCGACCGGGGCCGCCGGCAGCAGGAGGTTTTGCGTGCCATCCTCAGTCAGGCTTTAAAAACAAATATGCTGACCCGTATTCCCCAACTCTATAATGACTTTTCCAGTGCGATCACTACGGACCTCGGCCTGGCGGACCTGCTCAAGTTGTCTCTCTATGCCCCAAAATTAACCAACGCCAACATCCGGAGTTATTACCTGCGCCCGCCTTACGTTTCAGACTGGGTGACCCCCGGCGGCGCAGACGTGCTCCTTCCTAATCAACCGTCACTTGAGCAATTGCTCGTCGAAGCAACAACCCTCTCCACCACGGCGGTAAAACGGCAATCGGTTTCCATTGAAGTGCAGAATGGCACGCCGTTCGCCGGATGGGATGCACTCGCGGCAAGTCGACTCAACTACGCAGGTTACGAAACGAATATTTCAGCGGCTGACCGCAAGGATTACGGCAATACTGTCCTGATCGACTCAACGGCTGCACAGGATCCCAATGCGCGTAACACCATTCTGAATAGTCTTGGGCTTTATTCTGCGAGGGTGGTTTCATTGCCTGACCCCCACAGTGCTACAAGCTATCGGCTGGTCCTGGGTAACGATTACCAACCCTGCTTCCAACCTCAGAATCTTTCACATTAATTTCCCCGGTTGACATCATATATTTCTGGTATTTGCTTACCGTCCTTCTTTAAATATCCGAAAAAGAAGACGCATGGGAAGGTATACTCCGCATACATCCACTTTTTCTGAATTCTCTTTCTACCTTCATATTACCTTTATAAAATAGTAAGGTGATTGACATTCCTTGCAAATTTCGCTAAACTATACGCAAAGGCTATGCGCTATTTATTTTCGATAAATAACCTAATTTACTTATAACGAAGGAGAGAGAATGCCTTCAAAAGATTCAGCTCATATTACCCCGCAAACACCACTTGCGCCCGCCATCAAAGCCTGGGAGTCATTTCTTTTAGATCAGGGCCGTTCACCGAATACGATAAAAGCTTTTCTATCGGATGTGCATCTGCTCACCCAGTTCCTGCCTCCTGATCGTACCATCGGTGCGGTCACCACCAATGATCTCAATCGCTTTTTTGAATGGATGGAAAAAGAGCGCGATATTCCCTGCAGTCCAAAAACACTCGCCCGTCGGATAACCTCGACCAAATCCTTGTTTCGCTGGCTGAATCAATATGGCGTTTTGATGGTTGACCCGGCTGAAAAGGTCCTGCAGCGCTCAGCCATCAGTCCGCTGCCGCAGGTGTTGGATGAAGCAGAAGTAGACCTGGTACTGGCTGCTGCTGATCGTCATCGCCGCGACCAAAAGCGCGATGCCCGGCCTTTCGCTCTGTTATATCTCCTGCTTTCCACGGGAATTAAGAAGAGCGAATGCCTCGGCATCCATCTCAACCATATTGACCTCGACACGCCCGGTGGGACGCAAGTGTTCATCCGTTACGCCAGCCCTGCCAACCGCTACAAGGAACGCAAACTTGATCTGCCTGAAGATTGGCTTGCAGTGTACAAGGAATATCTCGAACAATACCAGCCCGTCGATCAGCTCTTCCCCTGGTCGCCGCGCCGGCTTGAATATCTGCTGGAAGATGTGGGCGAAGAAGCGGGTTTGAAAAAACATCTCTCTTTCGACATGTGCCGCTGGACCTGCGTTTTGCGCGATTTTCAGTCGGGTTTGGATGCGGATAATGTTCGTCAGAAAATGGGTATCTCAAAGATCCAATGGCGCGAGATTCACCTCAAATTGCGCCAGCTAAGTGAAGCCACTTAATACAGATGCCGCCCTCAAATTTCGAGAGCGGCTTTTTTTATATTTCAGTCTTTTCCGTTCGACATGTAAGCGAGAAATAAAGGATGTTGCGCGAGGTCTCCTTCAATTTAAATTTCTCTGCAGGGCGGTAGCCGGGTACCCAGACAACTGTATCCCCTGAGCATAACAATGGCCAGCGCACCCGAGCCCGCTGCGGCAATTTTACATTCGTGAAGAAATCCGATAACTTTTGTGAATGACCTTTCAATCCTAACGGCTCGATTTGGTCACCGGGGCGTCTTATTCGTAATTCCAGTTTATCCGAAAGCTTGTCCGCATCCAACCAAACTCGGAAGCGGTCTTCATTATTGGAAGATCGTTCCCAGGCTGAATCCGTAAGCTGCCATCTTTCCGATGAGAATTGCCAGCCACCGGAGAGAGACAGTTGGGCTGGCAGGGATATTTGCATCGAATCCAACTGCTTAGGCATTTGTGGCCAGGCATCAAGCGGGAGTTCAGCATCTGGCCGGGCAATGTAAAGCGCGTTGGTCTCACGGAAAAGTACCAGGCCCCCGATCAAGTCCATGCGAACCCGGCTGGGATCCGCTATAAAAGCTGAGGCGCCCTCAAGGACAGAATAGACTATTTCCTGTGAAGGAAGCAGGTGTTCAACCGCGCGGCGAACCAATTGCCTTTGTAGTCCTGCGGTTTGCCCCGACAGAAAGTCCAAATCCAGCTTCACATAATCGTCGGTTTCCTGAAGGACAGATTGCTTCCACCATGCTGCAAGCGCCTCGCTCAACAAAGCCTGGTCGGTGGAGATCGTTTGAGCAGAACGCCAGACAGCCTCACGGAAGCGTGGATTGTAGGTTTCAAGTGTAGGGATCAATGTATTCCGCAGGCGATTCCGGAGAAAATCAGGCGCGTCATTGCTAGGATCATAATGAGGGATGAGATTATGGGATGCGCAATAGGCTACGGTCTCTGTGCGCCAGGTGTCCAGCAAAGGCCGGACAATGGGGATCTCCGTATCGAAAATTGGAAGTTGTGCGCGGTAAGACATGCCTTTGAGGCCGTTCAAACCAGCACCGCGTAGGAAATGCATCAGCACGGTCTCTACCTGATCATCGGCAGTATGGCCGACTACAACAGCCTGAGCTTTAAAATGGCGGGCTTGGGTGAAAAGAAAACGGTAACGAAGGTTTCGCGCCGCTTCTTCAATGGAAAGTTTTTCATTTTGCGCGTGAAGATGTACGTCTCCACTTTCCATCACAAATGGGATGGAAAGTTTTCGGGCAGTTTCTTCCACAGCCCTGGCCTCGGCTTCGGCTTCAGGCCGCAGCTTGTGATTAAAATGGGCGATGACGACCGGATAGCCGGCCCGATGAAGGACATCCATGAGGCAAAAGCTGTCCGGTCCCCCTGAAACGCCGACAACGATGGGTTTATGTGGATCGAGGCGGCATTCGCCGTTTAATATGGCTTCAATCTTTTCAAGCATGGCACTGTTGCAATTTTCTGATTAGTTATCTTAACAAAAGCCTTAATTCTCATGCTGTTATCAAAGGGTACAAACCCGGAGTCAATATATAGCTAAACCTGATAAAGCTCAACCAACACCCCGCTCGTGGATTCGGGATGCACAAAAGCATAACGTTTACCGTCTGGGGCCTTGCGTGGTTCTTCGTTGATCAGGCGGATGCCTTTTGCCTTTAGCTGAGCCAACATGCCTTCAATGTCATCGACTTCGAGGCAAAGATGATGCAGCCCTTCTCCGCGCTTTGCCATGTACTTTGCGATTCCCGAATCATCGGATGTGGGTTTGACCAATTCCACTTCTGAACCGGCCAGGGGCAAAAAAGCGACTTGTGATTGCTCGGCAGGAACGTCGCGCAGTTCACGCAGCTCGATCCCCAAAGCATCGCGCCAGAAGCTAAGTGATTCATCCATATCTTCTACGACTATCGCGACATGATTGATGCTTTTAATTTTAGGCATGAGCTCCCTTTCGAATTTTGTTATCGTGTCCGCAAAGAACGCCCGCTCAAAATGGCATTGCCCTATCTATTTTCCATCAAATCCATATAAGCACCCTCGAGAAGATCGCCTTTTTCGATCCCAAGTTTGTACATCAAGTCTTCGGCAATGGCTTGCCCCTCCGCATCAGACTGGTGAGGGTTCAGGACAACTTCCAGTTCCATGAATTGGCCCAACCCCTCAACATCGTCAAGATGCACGCGGGTTTGGCCTACAAGATACAGATATCGCGTCTTTCGGACGACGCCTCGTTCGCCCAGTGCAAGAGAAAGAGTGGCTTTCAAATTAACGGGATCATCAGTCTCAAAGAGATGATAATCCGACCGTTTCGGGCCGTCTTGGTCCGGGCGTTCATAATAGATCAACTGGGCCTGTGACGGGCTAAGTTCCCGAAGCTTGAGTCGGCCTTTGTCGGTGGGAAAAAATGTATCCACCTGTGGAATGACCTCCACCGGCGTGTCGCTTAGCTCCTCAGCCCGCGAGCGGATCGCATTGAAGTTACGGGCGCGGGCTTTGATCTCTATGTTGGCTGGCATACTTATCCTTGTTTCAATAATTTAGGAGAGCTGGTCTGGGACAACTTTAACATATTCCGTCTTTTTATGATCGAACAGGCCCACGATCAGGTGATACATCGCAAATAGTTCAAGAGAAAATGGCAGGTAACCGCCGTAACCCAACAGGGGCATTTCAAAAATGTGAAAGCCTCCGCCCCAGGCGACTTGATAGATCCATTTGGGATTGGAATGATAATTCCACATTTCCCAAAAGAAAGCCGTTAATAAAACGCCCAACCAGAGAGAAATGACCGGGCGCCAATTCCCATTCCGTGTCCAATCCGTCAGCGAGCGGTTGCCTATCCATATGTTGAGCGGCTCCAGGATGAAATATGGCGACAACCAGATAAATGGAAAGAAGATCATCGGCCAGATCAACAGCAGCGCCAGCATGACCCAGCCCATGACGAAAAAGCTGATGGTCGTCAAATTATCGGGGCGTATGACCGGTCCGCGCCCGAGACGCTTGACGAAATCAAAGCTGGTAATGAATTCTGTGCTCCCGAATACCGCCGGGATGACCGTCGAAAAACTCAAGGTGGTCCAAAAAGTGTAACTAAGCGTGGTGTTGGCGTCAGTCCCGATATAGATCCAGTTCTGGGTGCGGAGGTTGAGGGCCTCAAAGATCCACCAGACCGGCGCGGAGACCAGGAAGAGACCTACATATTTTCGCCAGCTGCGCGCCAGCAAGGAAGTTCCTGTCCGCCAGAAAACAAGCGCATCCATGGTCAGGCAATAGCCCAGCCACATTGGGAAGAAACCCCACTGTGTACGCGCGCCGTTCCATGTCCAATTGACAACCCAGAAAATAATTGCAAGGGCAACGCCGAACCAGCCGTAGGTAGGAAATTTATTTTTCAATTCACACTCACAAAACTATGAGGTCTGTCATCAGAATACGAATATACTGATCGTAATTATAAACAGTAAACCAGGCAAAACGAGGTGCAAAAAAGGAGTGCTCCCAAGTGTGAACACTCCTTATGTTGATGAGTTATGAGACAGACGAGCATGAAAGGACCAGCCCTTTCCTCATGGCCGAAAAGTGTCTAAAATTGCACCACCATAAGAGATCATCCCTCCACATTCATAAAGCCAAATATCCTCCACATCCCGCGCATCATGCCATGACCGAAGTCCGGGGTGATGAACTGGTTAGGGCATGAGCCGGGGATGACACTGATCCCATTCTCACGACATAACTTGACCGCTTCGGCGGAGACGCTGGTCATCCCCGCCGCCAGCCCTGGTTTCGTCCCCATCATGCAGTGCATCCAGATTCGCTTGATGCCCAATTCCACACACTGACGGACGATCTGCTCGGTCACTTGCGGATTGGCCAGAATAAAAACACCATCCGGCTTCTCTGGCAGGGATTTTAAGTCCGGGTAGCACGACGCGCCGTCATAGGTCGAGATGTGCGGGTTGACCGCATAGACTTGATAGCCTGCGTCTTTGAATTTTTTATAGTTCGAGTTACAGCCTGTTTCGCGCTTGTCCGAAACGCCGACGACGGCGATTTTCTTCTGGGCGAGAAAGTCTTGTACGAGATTGTCTATCTTTGTCATCAGATTTCTCCTAATTAAATAATTATCGGAGCTGTTCGGCTCCGATTATTATTCAAACCTACTATTGTTATGATCCAGATCAGTAAGCGCATGAAAATTACAGAGTACTGCATAATTATCTAAACCAATTTTTTATTTTTTACCCTATAAATGATGAAAAAAGGTTAAGAGATTTTTGCAAGAAGTAGTAAGCACCTTGATGGATAATATATTCATCCCTTTGCATTGTCGGGTCTATTTTAAGATAGGTCTACAATTTAAACGAATTGCAATTTAATTATACGCACGGCAGGATTGAACGTTTCGAATTCTCGAACTATCCCTCCAGAATTGCCCACTGATCGCGTCCATTTTGCTTGGCTTGAAGAAGTGCCTGGTCGGCGCGATCTAATAATTTTTCCCAATTCTCATTATGGATGTGGAATTGTGCGATCCCTATACTGATTGTCATGCGGATTACCTTGCCGCCGGAGATAACGGGTGTCGACCGTACCTGCTGACACAGGCGGGTTGCCTGTTCGCAGGCAGCTTTAAGGCTACTGTTCGGCAAAATCACCAGGAACTCCTCGCCGCCAAATCGCCCGATCTCATCCGGCTGCCGGATATGGTCGCGTAATTCCGAGGCAACGAACTTTAATACTTCATCGCCGGACATATGTCCATGGATATCATTGACTTTCTTAAAGAAATCAAGGTCTATCATCGAGACACTTAGCGGTGTATCATAACGCTCGGAGAATGTAACCTGGCGTTGCAGATCCGCGAGGATGAATTTTCGGTTGGGCAGGAAGGTCAAAGTATCGGTATGGGATACTTCGTCTGCCTGGGCTATGACGGCGTGCAACTCGATTTTTTTATTTTCCAGCGTGATATTGAGCTTCTTTAATTCTCCTTCCAGTTGGTGTACCTTCGATTCATCCTCCGCATGTGTGACCGGCTCACAAAAGAATAAAAATCTGCCGGCCTCCAGTGGGATGAACATGCAATCGTATAGACCAGATTGAGCCTGTAAGCCAAGCTCAAGTTTTGTCTGGGTTACTTTATTCATCCGTCGCGTGTAGAGCAAAATATTATCGAATTCTTTTTGGGCAGCGGGCAAAACGATCTCTCTGAGAGTAGTCGCACCCGGCATGACCTTTTTGAGAGAATCAAAAGCCGGGTTCGACAATTCCACTTTGCCATCGGAATCTAATAACCCCACCAACATGTGCGAGGACTGCAGAAAGGGTCCAAGCCCGTGTTGGGTAATCAGAGAGATTAAGTCGTTTGCAGGATTCGGATTGGAGGGCAATTTATTCCTGACTTCTTCTCTACAAATTATACACTTTACTTATCCGGGTAAATCGCACCAGCAGGGGTTGAAAGGATATTGTAGGGACTCACCAACGCTCTATCGGCAGGCAATCGCCGCGGGAAACCAAGGTGGTTCTACATCCCTTTTGGCAGCATTATGATAATAAAGTCTCATTTCCTAAAACCCCTGCGCGACATACTCACCCCACACACCTCTAAGTGTATTGCAAATTTCTCCCAGCGTAATATCGTTCTCAACGCCTTCAATAAATAAGGGCATCAAGTTCTCGGAACCGCGTGCAGCATTGACCAATTTGCCAAGGTATCGATCTACTAATTTCTGGTCTCTATTCTCTCTTAACTCCTTCAACTTCGCCTTTTGCCCCGCCTCAATGGCGGGATCTACCCTCAATCGTTCCAACGTAATCTTTTCATCTACCTGGAACTGGTTTAAACCGACGATCACCTGTTCTCCGCGCTCAATGGACTGCTGCGCCTCATAAGCCGCATTCTGGATCTCGTTTTGCATGTAGCCGCGCTCGATGGACTGCAATGCCCCGCCCATCGCGTCGATTTTTGCGATATATTCGTTTGCGCCCTTCTCGATCTCATCGGTCAGATATTCGATAAGGTACGAACCCGCCAGCGGATCAACCGAGTCGGCTACACCCGATTCATGCGCCAGGATCTGCTGTGTTCGCAATGCCACCCGCACCGATTTTTCCGTGGGCAACCACAGGGCTTCATCCATCGAATTTGTATGCAGGCTTTGCGTTCCTCCCATGACAGCGGAAAGCGCCTGGAGAGTCACACGCACCACGTTGTTCTCCGGCTGCTGGGCAGTCAAACTGGAACCTGCCGTCTGTGTGTGAAAGCGCAGCATCCATGAGGCGGGCTTTTGCGCCTTGAAACGCTCCCTCATGATTTTGGCCCACAGTCTCCGCGCAGCACGAAACTTGGCGACCTCTTCCAGCAGGTTGTTGTGTGCATTGAAGAAAAAAGAGATCTGCGGTGCGAAGTCATCCACACTTAAGCCGGCTTGCAATGCGGCTTCGACATAGGCGATCCCGTTCGCCAGCGTGAAGGCCACTTCCTGCACGGCAGTCGAACCCGCTTCACGGATGTGATACCCGGAGACCGAGATGGTGTTCCAGTTCGGCACTTCGCGGGCGCAGAACTGGAAGATATCTGTGATGAGCCGCATGGAAGGTGTGGGTGGAAAAATATAAGTCCCGCGCGCCACATACTCTTTAAGGATGTCGTTCTGGATCGTCCCGCGCAATGACTTCATCTCTATGCCATGAAGCTTCGCCACCGCGATATACATCGCTAGCAGGATACCGGCAGGAGCGTTGATTGTCATGGAGGTCGAAACCTGGTCGAGCGGTATCTGGTCGAATAACTGTTCCATATCGTGAATGGAGGAAATTGAAACACCTACCTTGCCAACTTCTCCTTGCGCGATGGGGTCATCCGCATCGTAACCGATCTGGGTCGGCAGGTCGAATGCCACGGAGAGTCCGGTTTGGCCGTGTGCCAGTAGATAACGATAGCGTTTATTGGATTCTTCTGCAGTGGAGAAGCCCGCATACTGGCGCATGGTCCAGAAACGAGAGCGATACATCGTCGGTTGGACGCCGCGTGTGTAGGGATACTCTCCGGGGAAGCCCAGCTTTTCGGCATAATCCGGGTCGTTATCTTCAGGCAGGGCCAGCGGCGGGAGTTCGATACCGGCGGAGGTCTCGAAACGCAACTTCCTCTCCTGAAATTTATCCAACGATTTCTTGAGAGTGGTTTCTTTCCACTTGGTATATTGGTCGTGAACGGTCATGCTGGCCTCGATTTACAGAATCCATGAATAGCTCGGGTACTTGTTATTTGATTTAAACACGGGATTGCATATCCCGGGTACGCTTCGCAGTCGTCAGGCTTTGCCCTCTCAGCCACCCGACAATAAGTATAAGCGAATCGAATAGAGCCAGAATTCGGTAAAAATAGGACAATTAAGAGAAGAATGTCATTTGTTCTATAGTACCGAAAATGCTACACTCTACGTATACCAACTCAGGAGATTCAATAAAATGGCAGGCAAAACCTTTCTGTACATCGGCGCAGGGATTTTATTCGTTATTGGCCTGTGTCTCGTTAGCTACGGCGTTTTGAGTGTGATCGGCTCCACCGCCACAAATGGCAGCGCAAGCTGGCTGACGTTTGGTCTGGGTTTTGGCGGTGTCGGGATATTATTCCTGGCGGGCGGCGCGGGCCTGGTCTATGCCGCAATGCGCGGACAAAAGACGGAGGTCGTCCAGCAGGTGACCATGAAAGTGGACCTGCCCGGCGAGACCAAAATAGAAGCCATGAAATGCAAAAATTGCGGCGGATCGCTCAAGCCGGAGAATATCAAAATGATAGCGGGCGCACCGGTGGTCGAATGTCCGTTTTGCGGGACCACCTACCAATTGACCGAAGAACCAAAGTGGTGAACCGGATCACGATTTGTGATTTTCAAACGACGGTTGGAGGATATCAATGAAGAAACGATTTCTGAAGATTGCCTTTGTTTTCATTCTAATCTTTAGCTTGGCTTCAAAGGTCTTCGCCCAGGCTGCCTACCTCTTTGCCGTGGACAAGGAACTCGTCGACGTGTCCTGGAATGCCGACGGGAGCGAGGCCATCGAATATACCTTTGTCTTCACGGACCAACCCGGCGCACACCCCATCGACTTTGTGGATGTAGGCATGCCGAACAGCAACTTTGATTTGGCCAGCGCCACCGCCGATGTCAACGGGCAAAGTGTAAGCGTCTCCCAAAGCGATTATCAAGGCAGCGGCTCCGGTTTCGCCGTTGTACTGGGCGCGGCCGAAATCCAGCCCGGCATGACCGGGACGGTTCATGTCTTCGTTGGCCGCGTCACGGGTGTTTTGTATGCTGACACCCAGGACAATACCTATGCCAGCGCCGATTTCGCTCCTACTTACTTCGACTCACAGTACGTATCGGGAAGCACCGACCTGACGATGACCTTCCACCTGCCGCCCGGTGTGCAGCCGAACGAGCCGCGCTGGCACGATTCTCCTTCCGGCTTCCCATCTCAACCGGCGACCGGACTCGACAGTCAAGGTCGCGTCACCTACACATGGGAATCTTCTCAGGCTAGTGTCTCAAGTCAATACACGTTCGGCGCTTCCTTCCCTAAAACGTATATCCCAGCGGATGCCATCGTGACAGCGCCCGCCTTTGACTTTAATGGTTTGATTTCCGGCATCATGAATAGTTTAGGGACAATCCTTTGTATCGGATTCTTTGCATTAATTTTCCTTGGCCTGCCCATCATTAGCGCCATCCAGGGACAGAGGCGCAAGCTCCAATACATTCCACCGCGCATCGGTATTGAAGGTCACGGCATCAAACGCGGCCTCACTGCCGTGGAAGCCGGCATCCTTATGGAAGAGCCTCTCGACAAAGTGCTGACGATGATCCTTTTCGGCGTGGTTAAAAAAGGAGCGGCAAGCGTCGCTTCGCGTGACCCGCTCAAAGTCACGGTGACCGATCCCCTGCCGGATGGTCTCCACGATTACGAGATCGGCTTCGTCAATGCCTTCAAGCTCGATGATGTGCACGCGCGTCAGACAGCGTTGCAGAATATGATGGTGGCGCTGGTTAAGTCTGTTTCGGAAAAGATGAAGGGCTTTAGCCGCAAGGAGACCCAGGACTATTACAAAAATATCATGGAACAAGCCTGGGCGCAGGTTGAAAGCGCACAGACTCCTGAAGTCAAAGGTCAGGCGCTCGATCAAAACCTCGAGTGGACAATGCTCGACCGCAACTACGATGATCGCTCGCGGCGTGTCTTCACCGGCCCCATCTTTATCCCAATGTGGTGGGGAAATTATGACCCAACCTATCGTACTATGCCCACCGCGTTGGGATCGGCAGGGTCCGTCCCCGGCGCGTCCGTAGGGCGCGGTTCATCGTCTTTGCCTGGCGCTACCTTTGCCGCTTCGGTAGTCGGAGGCGTACAGACTTTCTCAGGCAAGGTGATCGGCGATTTGAACACTTTCACCAGTAGAGTCACCAACGTGACCAATCCCCCTCCTCCTTCGACCAGTAGTTATCGCGGCGGCGGTGGTAGCGGATGTGCCTGCGCTTGTGCCTGCGCCGGCTGCGCCTGTGCCTGTGCCGGTGGGGGCAGGTAATAGAGTTGAATGTTAAAAGTTTATAGGTTGCTATGCTGACGAAACTTATTAAATCAGGCAAAGAGTTGGTTGCGAACACTAAGAGTCCTCAACCCTCATCCCTGAACCTTCGATCTGGCCTTTATCATTACCAAAGACGGGACGGGGATGATAAAAGCCGTATTCATTTAAGAATCGACCGGGATGGGACCGGCACTCTCATCGTCAACGCCAACCGCATCCTGCACCTGAACCCCAGCGCGGCAGCCATGGCCTGGCTGATTTTAGAAGAGAAGACGAAAGAAGAAACCCTGCGCGCTATCACCAGGCATTATGCCGTCAGTAAGCGGCAGGCCGAGCACGACCTGTCAACCTTTGATCTGCAGCTTTCCGAGCTCATCCGCCCCGACGGTGCCTGTCCGATCCATGAACTCGATTTGGAAACCAGTATGCCTTTTAGCGCACGTCCATCTGCTCCCTACCGGATGGATCTGGCGCTCACATACCGCTGCAACAATGACTGTGCGCACTGCTACAACGCCCGTGCACGTAACTACCCTGAGCTGGATACCGCTCAATGGAAATTGGTCCTGGATAAACTATGGGAGCTTGGTGTGCCGCATATCGTCTTCACCGGCGGTGAAGCCACATTGCGAGATGACCTGCCGGAACTCATTGCCCATGCCGAATCGAACGGACAGATCACAGGCCTCAATACAAATGGCCGCCGCCTTTCAGATAAAAATTACGTACAGAAGCTTGTGGACGCGGGACTCGACCACGTCCAGATTACGGTCGAGTCGAGTGATGAAGAGATCCACGACCAGATGGTACGTACTAAAGGCGCTCACAAGCAAACGATCCGTGGACTTGAAAATGTACTGGCGAGTCCCTTGTATGTAATGACCAACACCACAATGCTCCAGACAAACGTACATAAAATCCCTGCCACATTAGACTTCCTCGCAGAGCTAGGCGTCCCAACGATTGGGCTGAATGCTCTCATCCATGCTGGCAATGGTCTGACTGTTGGAACGGGCCTCGAAGAGCGCGAGCTTCAACCGTTGCTCGATATCGCCGTCCAGAAAACCTCGGCGCACGGTCAGCGCTTGATCTGGTACACACCCACGCAGTACTGCCAGTTTGACCCAATTCAACAAAACCTGGGCGTCAAGGGCTGCAGCGCGGCATTGTACAGCATGTGCATCGAATCGAACGGTGATGTCCTGCCCTGCCAGTCGTATTATCACCCGCTCGGCAACCTTTTGGTCGACGCGTGGGATACAATTTGGAATCATGAACTGTCGGTTCGATTGCGCGAGCGGCGCGGACTCCCTGAGAAATGCACGGATTGTTCTCTTGTCCCTGAATGCGGCGGCGGCTGTCCTCTACAGTTCCAGTCTCATAACCAGCCAACTGCCGACTATCAACCTTTAAACCTTTCAACCTTAAACTCTTAAACGGAGTGATATGAGCGATCATGCATGGATAAAAGAATTTCCCGGGGCTATTACCGTTTGCGATGCAGATGGGGTTATTCTCGAAATGAATGACAAAGCGGCCAGGACGTTCGAAAAAGATGGTGGCGCCAATTTAGTTGGCAGGAACATGCTCGATTGCCACCCCGAGCCTGCGCGCGGCAAAGCCGAACGATTACTTGCGGCTCGCGAGAAGAACGTTTACACCGTCGAAAAGAACGGGATCAAGAAACTCATCTTCCAATCGCCCTGGTATAAAGATGGCAAGTACTCCGGTTTTGCGGAAGTCTCACTGGAAATACCCTTCGAGCTGCCTCATTTTATACGCACGTAGTAAGGGTTGAATATCTGTTCATGCCAATAAAACTGAAGAATGCCGAACTTTGCTACCTGCTGGCCTTCCCCCACACCGCGGAGAAGACCAATGAGCTGCCCGAACAGATCAGCGGTTTGAAAGACGCGCCTTACTTCCAACCGATAGATATCTCCGTCCGTACGCTGTCAAGCGGGGAAAATTTCGAAGCGGCAGGTGTGCAAGGTACCGCCTTGCGGCAGGGATATGACGAACGCGTGCAGGTCGTGGAATGTCACTACATACTCGACGATCCGCTCGGCTTGCGGGCGCGGGCTGCCGTTGAGAAGGTCCTGCAGGATAAATTCGTCCCGGCGGAGTATCGGGCGAGCGGAATGTTCGAAGAATATGCCGTGCTTCTGTTGCGTGGTGCCAATCCCAGCCCCGACGGGTTCGTAGACAAGAACGCCGCGGCCCTTGCGCGTTTCATCAGGGCCCAGCGCGAGACCTTCGATGAGCGTGACATTCAGGACATCTTGAGTTCACGCATCCGCTATTCCAATGCAGAGATGACGCTTGTGGATTGGCAGGCGGCGGTCATCTTCGCACCCGAGGGCGATTTCCAATCGGATATCGAGCTGCTCAAGATCGGGAATTATCAGTTGCTGCGCTACCGCATGCTCGATGAAAACGTCGAAGCCAGCCTCCGCGCAATCAGCGAACAGTTCCGCGCCAGCCCTTCCCATGCCGTGCGGTCCGGTCCCTCCCGCGGACAGATCCGCAGCATCGTCCAACACCGGCTCGAATTGATGCTCGATTTTGAGCATACGGAACAAAATCTTTTGTTGATCGGCGATTGGTACACTGCTCAGCTTTATCATGCCATTCAGGAAGAGTTTTATCTGAAAGAGTGGAAAGAGGCCGTTCGTACCAAGCTCGATAATCTCGAGGACTTGATCCAGACCATTAGGGAGAACTTTACGCTCTCGTGGCAGAGTCTGATGGAAACGGTCCAGATCACGGGCTGGCTGATCCTGCTCGTAGGTTACTTCATTTTGTTTTTCCTTGAATCTTCTGCTTCGTTACGAACTCATTGATGGAGGCAGCATGAAATTCTTCAACTTTACGAAGGTCGAACCCATTCCGGCGGGCACATATCAAAAACAATCGGCTCCATCCGACCCGGCTCCGTATCGCATTCATTTGCGGCTGCAGCAGGACGGCTCAGGTGTGCTGATCGTTAACGCGGCAACGGTACTGCATTTGAACCCGACCGCTGCCGAGTACGCCTATCATTTTATTAAAGGCAGCCTGCCCGAAGAAGCGGGGAAAGAGGTTGCGGCGCGTTATCGTGTGAACAAATCGATTGCGATCAAAGACTACAACAATTTCGCCGACCGTATTCAAACGCTCCTGACTACTCCCGATCTTGACCCGGTTTCTTATTTGGACTTCGAGCGGGTTGCACCGCATTCGACAAATCTTACTGCCCCGCTCCGGCTGGACTGCGCGTTGACGTACCGCCTGCCCGAAGGGACCCTCACCGAATTTGCCCCGACCAAACGTGTCGATCGCGAGCTCACCACCACAGAATGGGTCAGCATTCTTGATAAAGCCTGGCTGGTGGGCATACCGCATGTCACATTCACGGGTGGCGAAGCGACTCTGCGTGAGGACCTGCCCGATCTGATCGCAGAGGCCGAAAAGAACGGCCAGGTTTGCGGTCTACTTACGGATGGCTTGAAACTTGCCGATAAAAATTATCTCGAAATGCTTCTGCAGACGGGTCTCGACCATCTGCTCTTCATGCTCCAGCCCGAAATGGATCGGTCGTGGAAAGCCCTCGAAACGATCATGCCTGAAGACATTTTCGTCACAGTGCATTTGACGGTTACAAAAGATAATGCCCGGAAAGCTCTCGAATACCTTGAGAGACTTGCCGGGTTGGGCGTGAAATCTCTTTCTCTTACTTTTAGTGACTCCCAGCTTCCAACCTCCGAATTACAAAATAAAGCCGCGGTCCTTGGCCTTACGCTTAAATTCGACCTGCCTGTGCCTTACTCTGCCGATCACCCTGTAGCATTGGAAACGCAGGAAGATAATATTCCCTCTGGTGCAGGCAACGCCTGGCTGTACGTAGAGCCTGATGGCGACGTGCTTCCCGCACAGGGCATGGCTGATAAAGTCCTTGGCAACTTCCTGCGCGATCCGTGGGAGACGATCTATCATCCTGGATGATTTACCTATGGATGAAGATTTGACCGACCCCATACAAACCGCAACTGACCGTTTTTCGCAGGGATTCAACTGCTCCCAATCGGTCTTTTCTGCCTTCGCGTTGCAGCTCGGCCTTTCCAACGAGACGGCTTTAAAGTTGTCATCTCCATTTGGAGCTGGCATGGCCCGCCAGGGACAGGTCTGTGGCGCGTTGACGGGTGCTTTAATGGTCCTTGGCCTGCAGCATGGAAATGTCGATCCAAAGGGTAAAGAGAAGACCTATCAAATCGCGGAAGAATTCATACGCAAATTCAAGGAACGTCACGGTACGATCCTTTGCCGTGAATTAATAGGTTACGATATCTCAACACCGGCTGGGTTGCAGGCGGCCAGGGATAGACACCTATTCACCACGATCTGTCCAGCTTTGGTCAAAGAGACCGCCGAATCACTGGCTCATTGAGTCGTCATCGATAGGGGTTAAAATAAGGCCATGGATGGCAAATCTTCTCCTTGGTTTGGTGTGTCCATCGCATTGCTTGTTCTTATATTGGTGGTGTGTATTGTGCTTATTTCTGTATTTACGGCGCTTGAGCCTTCGATCGTGCCTCTCCTTGCGGATTTAAACCCCTCGCCGACAACATTACCAATTCTGCAGCCAACGCCAAAGATCAAATGCCCCAATGGTAATTGTGCCAACGCCTGTCTCTCCAAATTAACTGCTTTCCTGCAGGCCAACTCTATTCCAGAATCGGTTCCAAAATCGGCATTTCAACACAGCCAGGGGATTAATCCGGTCTTGCTCGTAACATATCGCGTTAATGGCAACGGGCTCGGGTCCCCGCAGTTTTCCCCCAATGTGCCGTCAACTCTCCTCAAGGTTCAGCAGGATATTAGTCCCCAGGAAAAGATTTGGAATTATTTCGCTTCGATCATCCCAGCCAATCAAAGGCAGGAGCTGGTGGCTTACATGATCTCCACTGATGGCAAAGGCAACATGCTTGCCGGCGTTGAACAATCCGTGGACCGGCCCCAGGACTGGAGACTCAATGTGGATATTGCCGATGCAGGTCAGCCTCGTGACCTGACCTTTAGCCTGCTCCACGAATTCGGGCATTTACTCACGCTGAACGACTCGCAAGTCACGCCCGACCCGGCATTCCTCGCGCATCCTGATGACATACAGCTTTATCAACAGGAGGCAGCTAAGTGCCCCCAATACTTCACAAGCGGTGGATGCAGCCAGCCAAATTCTTATCTGAATGAGTTCTTCGACCAGTTCTGGCCGAAGATCTATGACGAATGGAAAAAAGTCAACGCCGGGAAAGATCAAAACAATTATTCCAGCCTGCTAGGCAAGTTTTACGGAAATCACCCCGCCCAATTCAATACGCCATACTCGGCAACCAGTCCTGAAGAAGACATTGCGGAAAGCTGGGGATACTTTGTGCTGATGCCCAAGCCCGCCAATGACAGCATCGCGCATCGAAAATTGCTGTTCTTTTATAATTACCCCGACCTCGTGGATTTGCGCAGCCAGATCATATACGGCATTTGCAACTACGCCACAAGCCAATAAATCCTTTAACCTTGCAAAGATACATCAGGAGTCAAAAATCAGCAGCGAATCCCGAAAGGGCATAAAGAGTTTAACAAACGTCAGCGTCGATTTGCTGTAATACATCGTACCAAAAGACTTCTTGAAATAGAAAGTCCCAAAAAATCTCTGTTCACATCGTACCCGTAGGATATTTCCTTTTATCCCTGGTTATCTCTGGTAGCCCGAATTTCGAAACACACTCTTAAATACCGCGAAGATTTGGCAAGGATGGAACCTGTGGTATCCTCGCACGAATGAACAGGATCCGCATCCTGCTTTTTGTATTCTTTGGCTTGGGTTCTTCGTTGGCTTGCCGCGCCGCGACTCGTCTGATATTAGCGGACACTCCCATACCTCTCCCACTGACTGCCACATCCTTGCCTCCCACCACGGAAATCTCGTGTCCTGCCGAAACGGCTTCGATTCTCAAGGCTGCCAACCAACCAAGTTTTACTCCAGGAAACTTCCCCAACGTGGATACCGGAAATAATCTCGATATTCCATTGGTAACGTACACGGTCAATGGCGATCAACTTACTGATCCATCTTTGGAAACCGTCCCTGACAACTTGAAGAAATATCAGAACGATGTTTCCACACAGCAAAAAGCCTGGAAATTATTCACAACCCTTATTCCAGCGGACCAACGCCAGATCATTGCCGAATACCAAGTCATAACTGATGGTCCGGATAATGTGCTGGCGATCGTCGAACAGACTCAAAACGACCCGAATAAATGGATTCTCGAAATAGACATAGCCGATGTTTTAGATACAAAGAACCTCGTCTTCACATTACTTCACGAGCTGGGACATTTGGTAACTCTTAATTCATCCCAGGTACCTCCTGACCTGCAGGTCTTCGATCACCCTAATAGCGAGCGGATCTATGAAAAGGAAGCAGCAGCCTGCCGCTATTATTTCTCCGGAGATGGTTGCACACTGCCGGATTCATATTTGAACACTTTCTTCGACAAATTCTGGAGTGGTTTGTATGCAGAATGGCATCAGATCGATAACCTCCAGAATGACAACAAACGCCAGGATAAATTGGACGCCTTTTATCAAAAGTATAAAGATCGATTTGTGGATGATTATGCTGTGACAGACCCGAATGAAGACATTGCCGAAACATGGGCGTTCTTCCTGCTCAGTCCCAGGCCTCAAGGCCATACGATCGCCGAACAGAAGATCCTGTTTTTCTATCGATATCCGGAACTCGCCCAATTGCGTGGACGGATCCTTCAGAATCTATGCAGGGTGCAGCCCTGATGACTGACCTGCTGCGTCCATTTCCAGAATCATATTGGGTTTTGCCGGGTCGGTTTTTAGCCGGCGAATATCCCGTCCGCTCTTTTACGGATGAGCAGGCACGCCTGCGTTTGGACACACTCCTTGAAGCGCAAATCGACGCCTTTGTTGACCTGACCCAGCCGGGGGAATTATCACCATATCTTTCGCTCCTGCAGGAACAGGCTCTTGCTTGTGGACGGCCAGTCGATTATCAACGCTTCCCAATCCTTGACCTGGGGCTGCCTGCCCGCGCAGAAATGATCGCTACCCTCAACGGCTTGGATAATATAATCTCGAATGGGCATAAAGTTTATCTTCACTGCTGGGGAGGCATTGGGCGCACCGGCACCACGGTTGGCTGCTACCTCGTACGGCACGGCAAAACAGGTCAGCAGGCTTTGGATCAAATTGCAGAGTGGTGGCAGGATGTCCCCAAACGCCAGTTCTATCCGCGCTCGCCTCAAACAGATGCGCAGGTGCAGTTTATTCTCGATTGGAAAGAATGAACTGGCACAACCGTTACTTGCAGCAAGCCGGATGGACGCGTGAATTGCGGGCTTATTTATTCCGGAAAGCCGGGTTATCCGGCGCGCACCGTGTGCTCGAAGTCGGTTGCGGCACCGGCGCCATACTTTGCGAAGGATCGCTGCCAGACCGCGATCTTTATACCCGCGCTGCACGGTATGGAGTCGATCTGTCGGCAGCCTCATTGGCGGAATGCCGAAACCACGCACCGGGCGCATTCTTAACCCAGGGCGATGCGCTTTACCTCCCCTACCTCGATAAAACTTTCGATATTTCTTATTGCCATTTCCTGCTTTTATGGGTGGACGATCCGTTGAGAGCTTTGCATGAAATGAAAAGGGTGACAAAGGCTCAAGGTCATATCCTGGCACTAGCCGAACCTGATTACGCATCCCGGGTTGACTGGCCCCGGGAAATCTCCTGGCTCGGAAAACGACAGACCGAATCATTAATCGAGCAGGGTGCGGACGTCGGCATCGGTTCGCGTTTAGCAGATTTGTTTTATCAAGCAGGGATAAGCATTTTTGAAACAGGAGCCATCCAAAATCGAGGCAAAGATGCGCTCACCCTCGAGGAATGGGAAAATGAATGGTCAGTCCTGCAGGCCGACCTGGCTGGAACCGTTGCCAGGGAAGAAATACAGGAAATGAAGCATCTGGATGAACAGGCGTGGAGACGTGGAGAACATGAAATGATAATTCCAACGTACTTTGCGTGGGGTCAGGTATAATAATCTCAGGACTTATTCGGAGGTCTTATTGCAAACTTTAAAACCTGAAGGTCAGCTTGAGCAGCCGGTCCCTTCTCAGGAAAAAACTGATTGGAAACGCTTCCTGATCGATCTGCTCGAAACGGTTGGGCTGGCTCTGGTTTTATTTCTGATTATCAATTCAGTTTCAGCCCGTGTACGTGTCGATGGCGTTAGTATGCTGCCCACACTGCATAATGGCGAGTTCATTCTGGTTAATAAACTGGCTTATGATATGGGCACTCCCACGCGTGGCGACATTATCGTGTTCCGTTCAACCACCACCCCCGATCTCGACCTCATTAAACGCATCATGGGCCTCCCCGGTGATAAAATCAGTATCCATGCTGGTCAGGTCGTGATCAATGACCAGACCTTGAGCG
>Ga0182027_10003450_pt1 | contig 25057 bp, 17 predicted proteins | sample 712E1DmetaG_FD_121300 | JGI IMG/M metagenome (GOLD analysis project Ga0182027, IMG submission 121300) | Permafrost microbial communities from Stordalen Mire, Sweden - 712E1D metaG (Illumina Assembly) | ecosystem: Environmental > Terrestrial > Soil > Wetlands > Permafrost | place: Sweden...
AGCCCGATCTGCCGATCGGGAGCCCGATCTGCCGATCGGGAGCCCGATCGCGGGTCAGCCGGGCGAGGCCGCGGGCCGGCGACTCGGCCGATTGTTACCGGGCGGCCCGGGACTTCCGGCCCGGATCGCGCGTCCATTGGCCCTTCCCGCGGCAGAGCCCAATCGCGGAAGCTCGCACGAACATCGCTGACGCACCCTGCAGCGCAATCTCCCCCTGCGGAGCGTGTCCGCACCCCGGGCCCCGGGCCCCGGGCCCCGCATAGCACGAACGAAGGCGGCAGATGAGCACGACCTACTCCCCGCGCGACATCGACGTAGTCCTCCGCGACGGCTCGTCGGTGCGCATAAGGGCGGCGCATGCCACCGACGAAGCCGGGCTGCTGGCGTTCCTCAAGGGCCTCTCCGACGAGTCGCGACGGCTGCGCTTCACTGCCGGCACGGTCGATCAGGAAGCCACCGCCCGCCGCTGGGCCGGCATCGGGGATTGCGAAGACTGCTGCGTGCTGGCGGTCCACGGTGGCGACGTCGTCGCTCAGGCGAGCTACGACCGATGCGCCGACAATCGTGCCGAAGCCGAAGTCGGCTTCACGGTTACCGACACTTTCCAGGGCCGCGGGTTGGGGACGCTGCTCCTCAAGCGCCTGGCCGAGGCCGCCGCCGACGACGGCGTGGCGGTCTTCGAGGCCGACGTGCTGGCCGAGAACGCCAAGATGCTCGACGTCTTCCGCGAGAGCGGGTTCGGCATGACGATGAAGTCCGAGCCGGGCAAGGTTCGCGTCCAGTTCCCGACGTCGATCACGGCCGAGGCTCAGAAGAAGTTCGAGGCCCGCGAGCAGATCGCGGCGATGAATGCCGTGCGCGGCATGCTGGCACCTCGCTCCATTGCCGTCATCGGCGCGGGCCGCAAGCGCGGCTCCATCGGCGGCGAGGTCTTCCACAACCTCATGGACGGCGGCTTCAACGGCCCCGTCTACCCGGTCAACCCCGGCGCCGACGTCGTGCAGTCGGTCCACGCCTACAAGACCATTCTGGACATCCCGGGCCCCGTCGATCTCGCCGTCATCGTCGTCCCGGCCAAGCTCGTCCTGGCCGCCGCGAAGGAATGCGCCCAGAAGGGCGTCCATGGCATGGTCGTGATCACCGCCGGGTTCGCGGAAGCCGGAGCGGCCGGCCGCGAGATGCAGCGCGAGTGGATGAGCGTCGCCCGCGAGAACGGTGTGCGCGTCATCGGCCCCAACTGCATGGGCGTCATCAACACCCATGACGACGTCAAAATGAACGCCACCTTCTCGCCCAATGCGCCGATCAAGGGCAACGTCGGCTTCCTGTCGCAGTCGGGCGCCCTGGGCCTGGCCGTCATCGAATACGCCAACAGCCTCTCGCTCGGGCTGTCGACCTTCATCTCGATCGGTAACAAGGCGGATCTGTCGGGCAACGACTTCATCCAGTTCTGGGCCGAGGACGAGGCGACCGATGTAATCGCTCTGTACCTCGAGTCGCTGGGTAACCCGCGCAAGTTCGCCCGGATTACGCGCCGGGTCGGCCGCCAGAAGCCGATCCTCGTCGTCAAGAGCGGCCGATCCTCGGCCGGCGCCCGCGCCACGTCATCGCACACCGGCGCATTGCTGGGTGCCTCTGACGTGACCGTCGATGCGCTCTTCAAGCAGGCCGGCGTCATCCGCACCGACACCCTGGGTGAGTTCTTCGACGTCGCCACGCTGCTGGCCAACCAGCCGCGGCCCAAGGGCAACCGCGTCGCCATCCTGACCAACGGCGGCGGCCCCGGCATCCTGTGCGCCGACGCCTGCGAGGCCGACGGCCTGGTCGTGCCGCAGGTTCCCGATGACATCAAGGCCAAGCTGGCCGAGTTCCTGCCGCCCGAAGCCGGCTTCAACAACCCGGTCGACATGATCGCCGCCGCCCCGCCGGAGTCGTTCCGCAAGGCCCTCAAGATCCTGGCCGAGTGGGACGGCATCGACGCCATCATCATCCTGTACGTCCCGGTCCTGGTGACCAACCCAGAGTCGATCGCCGCCGGCATCCGCGAAGCTGCACTCGACCTGCCGCGCGAGATCCCGCTCCTGTCGGTCTTCCTCTCGAGCAAGGGCACGCCCGATTCGCTCAAGACCAACGGCCTCTCCCTGCCGTCGTATCCGTTCCCGGAAGACGCCGCCCGAGCTCTCGCCCACGCCGTTCGCTACGGCATCTGGGCCGAGACGCCCGAAGGCACGGTTCCCCAGTACAGCGACATCAAGACGTCGGAGGGCAAGGCCCTCATCGCCGGCGTGCTGGCCTCGCTCGAAGGGGCCGGCGACGACAAGGCGTCGCGCGGCGACGACCGCTGGCTGCTGCCCGATGAGGTCGCCAGGCTGCTCGGCAGCTACGGCGTTCCGATGGCGGCCTGGCGCCTCGCGGCAACCCCGCAGGAGGCCGGCGCCGCGGCCGAAGCGATCGGCGGCAAGGTCGCGCTGAAGGGCGTCGCCCCCAAGCTGATCCACAAGACGGAGGCCAAGGCGGTCGTCCTCAATCTCCAGGGCGCGGCCGAGGTCACCCAGGCTGCCGTCGAGATGGCAGCTCGCATTGCCGCCCAGGGCACCACCGTCGAGAAGTTCTTCGTCCAGCAGATGGTCCCGTCCGGCGGCGTCGAGATGCTTGTCGGCGTGGTGCACGACAAGCTCTTCGGCCCGGTGGTGGCCTGTGGAGCCGGCGGCACCGCGGTCGAGGTCCTCAAGGACGTCAAGGTCCGAATCACGCCACTGACCGACCGCGACGCCCACGAGATGGTCACGTCGCTGCGCACGTTCCCGCTTCTCGATGGCTTCCGCGGCGCACCCAAGTGCGACGTGGCCGGCCTCGAGGAGCTGCTCCTGCGGGTTGCCGCAATGGTCGAGCAGCACCCGGAGATCGCCGAGATGGACTGCAACCCGGTGATCGTCCGTCCCGAGGGAGCCGTGATCGTGGATGCCAGGATCCGGATCGAGGCGGTCCAGGACTAGCTCTGCCCTCTGGCTGGCGGCCGGGCTGGCAACTGTCCGAGTCGCGCGAGCGAGCCGGGCGACACCTTCAGCTCGAAGCGGAAGCCTTGCTGATGCAACGGCGGTGGCTAGCGCCTCTGGACAAGCAGCCGGCCGTCGACCCAGCCGGTCCAGCCGTTGGCGCCGCGAACCTGGGCCCACGCCCCGGCCTGCGCCAGGACGATCAACTCCACACGTTCGGGCAGCATGGCGATTGGCGGACGCGCAGGGTCGGGGACCTCCCAGGCCGCAATCCCGCCCGCGGGGACGGCGTGGGTTGGCGCCCAGCCGGGAGAGGCACCGGACGGCTCGGTTACTAGCGCAGCCCAGGCTGCGGTGGACGGGGCCGGGGTCTCGGCGACGGGCGCGGGGGCCGCGACCGCTGGTCCAGCCGGCTGCGCCGAAACCGGCGGAGCGACTGGCACCTGCGCAAGCACCTGTGAGTAGGGCGCGGGAGTCGGCGGTACGGGCACGAATGGCACGGCCGCGAGTTCGGCTCGGATGGATCGAATCTTCAGGCGCTGGGCTTCGAGCGCCGGAGCCATCAGCGTGTCGGCTCCGCTCCGGACCATCGCGTACTCGATCTGGGCCGCCTGCAGCCGTCCGGTCAGCCGCGCGCCGGCCGGCCCTCGAAGTCGGCCGGCAACCGATCGAGCCGATCGCCGAGCCCACAGGCTTCTGAGCGACCGAATCTCGTCTTCGGTCACCACCATCGGATCGGGCTCGCCGGCGACGATCGCGCGGTAGTTGGATTCCTCGCTCCGGGTCGCGAACATGACCAGCACGCCGAGCAGGATCAGGAACGGCATGCCCTTGAGGGTGCCGTACTCGACCCACTGCACGACGCTCGGATTGGCCCCGCCGGTCGTCGCCAGGATCGAATCCATCCACGGCGAGTTCCAGACGACGTGGGCCGACACCCCGGCCACGATGCACAGCCCGGCCCCGAGGAGCCGCTTCGGTATGGCCGCGGCGCGTTGAGTGACGAAGAAGGCGAAGCCCGTGCCGGTCAATCCGGTGAAGAGGACGTGGCCGTAGAGGCCTCCTCCGACGACTCGGATCAGGAAGGTATCGAGGACGGGTCCGGATTGATCGACAGCACCGGGCGTCGACGCCACGGCGTTGATGAAGTACGAGACGTCCTCGACCACGGTGAAGCCGAGGCCGATCATCGCGCCGTAGACGAAGCCGTCCATGACGCCGTCGAACTCGCTCGAGACGATCAGGAAGAGGATGACGACCCCCATCAGCTTGAGCGTCTCCTCGACGCCCGGGCCGACGATCGCGGCGCCCCACTGGGTGGCGAAATCGGGCGACGCGGCCTTGCTCAGGAGCGACAGCCAGGCTTCATTGGCGTTGGAGGCGAGGCTGGTCGCCACCACGCCGCCCCAGACCACGGCGGCCGCGAGCATCAGCTTCGGCTCGCGTTCGAACAGATCGAGCCGATAGATGACAACCGCCACCGGCACCGCATACGCCAGGACCAGAACCCACGACAGCACGAACGCCGTCGTCAGGCCGCTCATCAGCGACTGCTCCTGGACGAACAGGTAGCCGCCCACGGCGAGCAGAACGCAGAACAGCCAGAAGGCCGGCTGAGTGGGCTGGATGATGCTGGCCTGCTTGCCCCAGCGCGGGGCGGCCGAGGTCGGTGCGATCGGTGGGCCCGATGGGGCCGGCATTCCCGAGGAACCCGGCTCGACGAAGGCGGTCACTGTCCGACCCCTACGCTCTCGAGCATTGCGGTCACGTCGTCGATGACCGGGTCGAGGTCACCCTGGGGCGCCCCGACAACGATGACTACGGCGTCGGCGTTGACGACCATGCAGACCAGCTCGCCGTCGACGATGCCGGACCTCTGACCAGAAGTCACCAATGCGTTGAAGGCAACGTACGTTGTGTCGTGGCCGCTGATCGTGGTGTGGTTGGAGGAGCCGTAGGTGACCGTGGCGGTGTCGCCTTGCAGGGACTGCTCCTCGTCCGACAGCATCGAGGCCGAACTGCCACTGAAGCTCGACCTGACGACCTGGGCCGTCAGAATGGCGTCCGACTTCTGCAGCTCGACGCCGGATGACGTGGCGTCCTGCGCTGGGGCGAGAACCCAGCCAGGGGCGGCGGTGATCGTCACCGAGCCACCCACCACGACCATGCCGGCGCTTGGGGCGGCGACGACCTTGTCGAGGCCGATCCCGCCCAGGACGACACTCGCGATGATCGCGGCCACGACGGCTGTCGGCAGCCAACGCTCGCGGTTGAAGGCGAAGGTGCGAGCTGCCGGCATGGGTCCGGGCCAGCCCTGCGGTTGCGGTGCCACGGCTCCCGGCCAACCCGCGGGTCCGGGCGCCGCGGCCGGCGGAGTGGCAGCGGCCGGCGTGTACCCCCACGGCGGCACGTCGGTCGGGGCGGCCGCGGGAGCCGAGGCCGCAGTCGGGGCAGACGCTGCCTCAACCGACGAAGTCGGCCGCGCCGAATCCATATTCGGAGCGGGAGGCACGGCAGGAGTTGCCCAGTGCGGCGTTCCGGAGGGTGCCCCTGCGGGCGCTCCGGAACCCACTGCCCCCGGTTGCGGGGCGGCCTTGTCGGGCGGGAAATCGCTCATCAGGTGACCGTTCCTCCAGTCCGGGATGGTGGCGTCGACACATCGTAAGGCGCGGCGGTTCGCGGTCAAAGGGACTTCTGTCGAGCGCGAGCGCGGCGCGGGCGTGCAGAATGCCCGGAGTCACAGCAACGGAGGGGCTCCAATGACCAGACCTTTGGTTGCCGCCACGACCGGCCATCCCAGATTCCTACGGGCCGCGGGTCGGGCCGGACTTCTCGCAATGATCGCCTGGGCGATCGTCGCGGTCATCGAGGTCGGCCGCTCCAACGTCGGTCACTCGCTGATCTCGCGGCCGGAACGCTTCTTCAGCGATCCGACCTGGCATTTGCCGCTCGTCCTGGCCGTGGCCGTCATGGGTCTCTGCGAGGCCGCCGCGTGCCTCGGCCTGGCGGTGCGGGCGGCGTCGCCACGACTGCGATTAGCGGCGCTGGGCCCGGTGCCGGCGCTCCTCGGGTTCCGCCTGCTGTTGGCCCTGCAGCTGCCAAGCGACCCGGGCGGCTACTCGGTGAGTGGCCCGGCAGCCCTGGCCGCCTGGCTCGTGGTGATGTTCGTGCCGCTGGGGCTGGTCATGGCCGCGGTCGCGGTTCGACGTATCGGTCCGGGACTGGCCTGGCTCTCGGCCGGATTGGCCGTGGCCATGGTCGTGGTCGCGGTATGGGCGACGGCCTGGTCCGCACGCTCGGCACCGCAGCCGCAGCTGCTGGCCATCGAGCCGGTCGAGGGTTTGGCCGCCGCGTGGTCGGCAGCGGTCGGGGGCTGGCTGCTCGGCTGGTCGGAGAGTTTCGATTTCGAGCGTCGCTGGCCGATCCCGGCGCCCGGCCGCAAGGCGTCGGTGGCTCTGGCCCTCGCGGCCGTCGTCGGCGTCGTCGGGGCGTCGGGGTCCTTCGTCAAAGCCTACGGGCCCACCATCGCCAATCAGTTGACCGGTCGAACGACGGTCGTGCGACTCCAGGAAGGTGAGGTCGATCGCACCTACCGGATCTATCGACCCCAGAACGTGGCTGCCCGGCCCGGGCTGGTCGTCGTCCTCCACGGCTCGTTCGGCAGCGGCTTCCAGGCAGAGACGATGACCGGCTTCGACGCCCAGGCCGACCGGCTTGGCTGGATCGCGGTCTACCCCGATGGTGTCGCGGACGGCTGGGACGCGTTCGGCAGCGGGCCGACCTGGGGCCAGCATCCCGGCGCCGACGATGTCGTCTTCATCCGCCAGCTCATCACCAGCATCGAGGCCTCCGACGGCGTGGATCCGGATCGCGTCTACGTGACCGGCCATTCGCGCGGCGGAATGATGACTTACCGCCTCGGCTGCGTGCTGTCGGCCGTGGTCGCGGCGATCGCGCCTGTGTCGGGCAACATGGCCACGGCGAGTGGCAGCGCGGACGTACCGTGCCCGATCACGCGGCCCGTCTCCGTCCTGGCGATCCACGGCACGGCCGACGGCACCATCCCAATGGCCGGCGGCCGGGTCGACATCGTCTTCTCGCCCATGGCCGACGTGATCGCCCGCTGGCGCTCGCTCGACGGCTGTTCGGAGCCGCCGACCGTGGCGGTGGACGGCGCCGCCACCACGACTGCGTGGGCCTGTTCAGGGGCGAGCACCGTAGAGACGCTGATTATCGACGGCGGCTGCCACTGCTGGCCGAGCGACGCCTCGCGCGTGATCGCCGACTTCTTCGTGGCCCATCCGCGGGTGCCCGCAGGAGGCTGAGGGCGATCAGCCGATGTTCGGCGCCCGTTCGATCATGTCGACCGCGACGGCCAGATCGGGCGCGTAGTCGAACCCGGGCGCCGGCCGACGAACGAGAATCCCGGGGATGCCGGCACGACGAGCGCCGTCGATGTCGGCCTCGGCGCTGTCGCCGACCATCCACGCCGATTCCGGGCTTCCGAGCTCGCGCATGACGCAGGCGAACGCCTCGGGGTGGGGCTTCTCGAACCCGATCGCGGCCGACGTCAGGACGACGTCGAAGTACTCCGCCAGTCCGAGTCCGCGGACCAGGTCCGGCAGCTCGGGGCAGTGGTTCGACAGGATCGCGTGGCGCCAGCCGCCGCGCCGGAGCCGCTCGAGCGCCGGCCGAGTGTCGGCAAACACGGACCAGCGGTCGAGGCGTAGGTACTCCGCGCGGAAGCGCTTCGACGCACTCTCGGCGACCGAGTGGCTCACGCCCGCTTGATCGAGAGCGCCTCGAAGCACTGGTCGAAGCGATTCCCACCATCGATCCGGGTCGGACAGCTCGGGGTGTGGACGTTCCCACTCATGCCAGGGGAACCCGCTGGTGAGGCCCGGCACGAATGACGATGCCGCCCAGGAGTGGCCCGGCGCCTCGAGGTTCATGACCTCCACGAGCGTGTCGCTCCACCGCCCGGACCGTCGCGCCAGCGTCTCGTCGAAGTCCCAGATGATGGCTCGGCTCAAGCCCTTCGCCTCCGCCGATCTGCGCGCGTCATGAAATCACGTCGCCCAGGAAGACCTGGACAGACTGGCCGGCGGTGGTGGCCAGAACGACTCGGCCGCCAAGACTCGTCAGGTGGGTGTTGAGGATCGAACCTATCGTCACGATCGGGTTCGCCGGCAGGAGGCGCCATTCGCTGCCGTCGCCGGAGACCCAGACACTCTCCGGCGGTTGGCTCCACGGCGTGCTCTCCGAGGCGCCGACGGTGAGCTCGAGAGTTGTGGCCATATGGCTCGACCCGATGGCCACGAGATTCTCGCCAACCGTCGCGACGGCGTCGAACATCACAGCCGGATCGCGGACTGGCGGTGTGGATTCGACCCATGTTCGACCATCGGTCGACCACCATGCGGACGGCACCATGCCGAGCTTGCTGTCGAGGTGCGACCCCATGGCCACAACACGGTCGCCGACTGCGGAGATCGTGCTCGGCCCCAGGCTAGAGAGATCCTTTGGCGACTTCTGCCAGGCGATTCCGTCGGTCGACATCCAGACACTGGCGGTCCAACCTCCGGCGATCGGCTGTGCGATCGCGGCGAATCCGCCCTTCCAGGACGTAACCGCGATGGCCTGGTAGCCGGTCGAGTCGGGCAACGGGACATGGGTCCAGGTGACGCCGTCGGTCGACGACCAGGCGTCGAGCCCATAGGTGAAGCCGGCCGCGGCATCGGTGCTCGCTGCGACATGGTCACCGAACGCGACGATCTCGCCCGAGCTGGTCGCCACACCGACCAGCTCGCCTGAAGCCGATGTCATCGGCGCGCTTGTCCACGCCACGCCATCCGTCGACTGAAGTGCCACGGGCACGGACGTTTCACCGGTGACGATGGCACCGACAAGGAGCAGACCGCCACGGCCGTCATCGGAGAGGGCCCGCGCAACGAACCCCGGCGCGGCCTTCTCGATCGCGCCCGGCCCCGATGTCTGCTGCCAGGTCGCCCCGTCGGTCGAGGACCAGACACCCGTCGAGTTGCCGGATCCGGCAATGTAGACCCGTCCGTTGAGCGAGGCCAGATACGGGCCGAACATGAAGTCGGCCGGAACGTGGCCCGCAAGATGCCAGTCGATGCCGCCCGCCGGCCAGGTGGTACCGCCCGCCGACCGGAGGTCCGGCCCGCTCGACCGGCTGGCCACCAGGGCCAGCGCGCCTGCGGCGAGGATCGCGGCTACCGCCAGACCGGCGAGCGCCGCCAGTCGAGATGGCCGGCGCGTCAGCCCCATCGCTCGGCGACTCGCGGCGAGCCGATCCTCCTCGTTCTCGGTCATGATCGATCCCCCCTTTTGGTCCGTCTGGGCAGACCGACGCGCCAACGTGCGCCCTCAGGCCGGCGGAGGTCTGGTAGGGGAGGGAGGATTCGAACCTCCAACCGGGGCTGTATAAGAGCCATGCTCTAACCGTTGAGCTACTCCCCCGCCGGGGCACGATCGTACACCACGGGGCGAACCTGCCGGGCGCCGTCCTCTAGTCCACGCCGCCGCGCAGGACCTCGATCTGGGCACGGTGCGGGATCGTCTCGGGCGTGTGCTCGGCCACGAGGGCGACGCCGTCGCGGAAGCGGCGCAGTTCGCCGTCCGTGTTGAAGAAGCCGACGCTGATGCGGATCGCGTCGAGCGGCGGGATGGTGCGGGCGATGCACAGCGTCCGCTGCGACAGCTCTTTCAGCGCCGCGGTCGACTTCCAGCCCGCGATCCGGAACGTGACCAGGCCGGCCATGTTGTCGCGCGGCGTCAAGACTTCGACGCCGGGCACCTCGGCCAGCATGGACGCCGCCTGGCCGGCCATGCGGGCGACGCGCTCGTGGATCCACTGCCAGCCCACGTACATCGACAGCCAGGCCACGCTTCGGGCAAAGCCCAGCACGGACGGCCCGTGGAAGCCGGCGACCTCGAACCTTCGGGCGTCGGGCCAGAGTTCGGCCTCCGCCGCCAGATCCATCGACTCGAAGTTCGAGTAGCCGGCGAACGTCATTCGCGGTCGATCGAGGACCGACTCGGCGCAGTAGACCGCGCCGACGCCTTCGGGGCCGAGCAGCCATTTCTGACCGGGGACGGCGTAGAAGTCGACGCCCAGCTCCTCGACCGGGACCGGGACTGCCCCGATGGCCTGCGCTCCGTCGATTGCGACGAGGGCGCCGCGCGAGTGGGCCAGCTCGGCGATCTCGCGGATCGGGAGGCGCGCGCCGGTGGCCCGCGTGACGTGCGAGAGGGAGACGAGCTTCGTGCCGCCGACTATGGCCCGGTCCAGGGTCGCGAGGACGTCCGCCGGATCGGCGCCCAGGCCGATGTCGGCGATCTTCAGCTCCACGCCGTGGCGCGCGCGAGCCGCCCAAAGCGGCCCCAACCCGCCCGGGTGCTCGAGGCTGGTGGTCACTGCCACGTCGCCGGGCTGCCAATCGACCGCCCATGTCGCCACGTTCATGCCGTCCGTGGCGGCGTGCGTCAGGGCGATGTGGCTCGGGTCCGTGCCCAGGAGAGCGGCGACGGTCGCGCGCGCCTCGGCCTTGCGCTCGACCGAATCCTTGTAGAAGTTGAGGTCCGCGCGGCCGGTGCGCAGCTCCCAGGCCTCGGCCTCGGCCATGGCATGGGCGGTTTCCCTGGGTAGTGGCCCGGCCGTGCCCGTGTTCAGGTAGATGCCCGCGGCCGTGGACGGCAGCGCCTCGCGGATAGCCGGGATCTTCTCGTCGTCGGGGAGGAACGGGGTCACCACGGCGCCAATGATAGGCGGCTCCGTCTCCGGGCCCGTTTCGGGGGCCGTCCGTGGTTCTTTCAGTTGTGGGCAACTCAACGGGGCAGCTAAGGGACCGGGGCCCGCGCCGCTCCCTGGCAGAGCCGCGCCCCGCGCCCCGCGCCCCGCGCCCCGCATGTGCCACTGCCCCTACCAGGGATTCGAGCCGCTGCCTCTAGAGCCCATCCCGGCTGGACCGTCCGTCTTCCACACGACGCCGGACGGCACCGCGACATGTGCCCTGACGTGGTTCACGACAAGGAGATCTACGTGGTTCGGCGATTCGGCTACGCCGTAGGCCCAGTAGCGAGCGTTCGTAACGGGCACGAACCTCTCTTCGAAGGCGCCGAGCGCCTGGTGGAGCTCCGTTTCCATCGGCAGGTGGATCTCGCCCTCGATGGTGAACGGCGGCGCCAGCAAAATCGTCGAAATCGCCTGCTTCGGGGTCCGCAGCGCCTGCGCCGACTCGGTCGTGTCGTTCGTGTGCAGGAACAACAGGTCGTCCACCTGGATCTCCGCCACGACCGCGTCCGCCACGACGCGCCGCGACCCTATCTCCATGAACGTCGCGTCGAAGAGGATCAGGTGCTTGCAATCGGGCTCGTTGAGCACATCGGTCAGATGCCGCAGCCTGGTGCGGAGAGTGCCCTGGATGACCAGCTGCGAGGTCACGACGGTCAGGGAAAGCGACTGAACAGGATTGAAGTCACCAATCATTGGCGCAGGATAGCCGCCGCCGCGTCGGTTCGGCATGGTCCATCTGGATAGTTGGCCTGGGAAAGTAGGCTGGCCCGCCGGACCCGAGCGGCTGCGGCCGAGCGGCTGAGGCCGCGCGGCTGCGGCCGGGCTCAGGGAATCTCGATCGGTCGCCTCGCCGATTGCCTGGCATCGGCGGTGACAAGGTACTCGGCCCCGAATTGCAGCTCTCGGTGAAGGCGGTCGACTGTGGCGAGCGTGTCGATCTCGGTCGAACTCTTGTCGGCTCGGAGCCGGACGATCCGCGGGAAGCGCAGGGCGAAGCCCGACTGGTGACGATTCGAGCGCTGGATGACGTCGAAGGCGACCTCGACCACCACGCTGGGCTCGACCTGACGGAACCGGCCCAGGTGACGGACGGTATGGGCTTCGAACCAGCGCGTCATCTCGGCGATCTCCGAGTCGGTCAGGCCCGTGTATGCCTTGCCGATGGTGACCAGGCGATCGGTCGACTCGTCGCGGACCGCGAACGTGTAGTCCGACAGCACACCGTGCCGTTTGCCATGTCCGACTTCGACGCCCACGACAACGCAGTCGAGCGTCGCGAGGGCACGCTTCATCTTCAGCCAGCCCATGCCCCGCCGCCCCGGGGAGTAGACGCTGTCCGGGTCCTTGACCATCAGGCCCTCGTTGCGCCGGGCACGAGCCTCGTCGAAGATGCGGTCCAGGGCCTCGACCGAATCCGCGGTGACCAGATGCGACAGCGCGAACCGGCCGCCCGCCGCGACGGTCGGCAGACCCAGGGCCTCGAGTCGGTGCCGTCGCTCGACCAGCGGAACCCCGAGCAGCGGCACGACCCCTGCGGGCCCCACGCCGTCGCCGGCGCCGTTGGGGGCGTGCCGGCCATTGCCCGAGTCGTCGCCGCGGTGCGACCGCGGCCCCAGGGCGAGCAGGTCGAAGGCGACATACGCGACCGGCACCTCCGCCTGGAATTTGGCCGTCGGCTCCTTCCGACCAAGCCGCGCCTGCAGAGTGAGGAACGGCAGCACGTGGCCGTCGGCAAAGGCCAGGATCTCGCCGTCGAGGATCCCGTCCCAATCGAGCGGCCCGGCCGCCTCGACAATCTCCGGGAACTGCTCACTGATGTCGTGCAGATCGCGGCTGTAGAGCCGCGCCTCGGACCCCCGTCGGTGCAGCTGGGCCCGAATGCCGTCGTACTTGTCCTCGACCCAGACCGTTGGGCCGAGGCGCGAGATGATCCCCGCGGCGTCCTCGGTGGGCGACGCCAGCATGAACTTGATGGGGTGAAGGAGCCGCAGGCGAGCCTCTCGCAGGCGATCCTCCTTGGCGAGGACGGCGGTCTCGCCGGTGTCCCCGGTCAGCATCAGGGCCATTCCCACGTCCGCCTGGGGCCGACCGAATGCTTCGGCGATGGCCGCTTCGAGAAGCCCCTCGCGGAGTCCGATGCGCAACTCACCGGCGAGGATCTTGACCACGTACTTCGAGGTGAGCGCGTCGCAGCGGCGCAGCAGCCCGGCAAACGCGGCGGCGCGTCCGGCTGAGCCCGGGGCAGACTCCACGGCGGCAAACGCCTCGGCCACCTCGCCCAGACTCGGGCATTGGCTCGCGTCCGGGGCATCGGGCCGCAACGCCAGGACTTCGGCCACGGCCTGGCCCAGGTCGGACGAGCGATCGTAGGCCTCGCCGAGTGCGCCGGAGGGCGCTCCCGCCAGCTGATTGACCACCGCGGCGATCGTGGCCCAGCCCAGACCGACTGCCCGCTGATCGGCCTCCGCGAACGGCCGCCCCGCCAGAAATGTGGCGGCGGCACGCAACTCAGCAGCCGGCAGTTGCGCCAGATAGCGCGCGAGCAGCGAGGTCTTTTCCGAGGTGCGAGTGGTCCCGGCGACGCGCTCGGCCAACTCGCTCCAGCCACGCATGGCGGCGATGGTATACCTTCGATCCGTGAAACCTGCTCGACTCGCTTGGACCGATCCACTCTGGCGAACCGGGGGTCGAAATGGCTGCCGCACCTGAGCGCGAGTCCTGGCGCCCGGAGGTCATCCCCGGCCGGCTGGTTGTCCTGCGCCGGCACCGGACGGAGAACCTGCGCGCCTTCACACGCTGGTACGCGGACCCCGAAGTCGCCCGCCTGACTCGCTACCAGATTTCGCCGCTACCCAACGACGAGCTCCAGCGCTTCTTCTATGCGCGGATCATGGGCTCCGAGTTCCTGGCCATGGCCATCCACGTCCGCGAGACCGACCGACTGATCGGCACGTGCGCCTTCAGCCAGCTCGACGGCGACCATGGGTCAACGCTGTATCACATCACCGTCGGCGAGCGCGACGCCTGGGGCAAGGGCTATGGCACGGATGCCACGGAACTGATGCTGGCTCACGCCTTCACTCGGCTGGCCCTGCATCGAGTCGCGCTGACGGTCTTCGAGTTCAACGAGCGGGCCATCCGCTCGTACGAGAAGTGCGGCTTCGTCGTCGAGGGCCGGGCGCGTCAGGCCATCTTCCGCGACGGCAGGTTCTGGGACGAGATCCACATGAGCGTCCTCGCCGAAGAGTGGGAGGAGCGCAACCGCACGCCGCGCTGAAGCGAGCCGGGGTACGGCCAGAAGCGGCCCGAGCGGCGGAGGTCTAGCCGACGGCTGCCGTGGCCTTCGCGGCCTGGGCGGCCTGCTTGGCCAAGAACGAGTCGATCACGCCCTCGAGCGTGGCCGAGTCGAGTCGCTCGAGGATGGCGGTTTCGGCCGCGTAGAAGACTTCGTGGACTCCGCACTCGCCGTCCTGGCCGCAGGGTGTGCCGCGCATGACGCAGATCTGGCGATGTGGATCGCCTTCGACCGCCTCGATGACCGTGAGAAGCGTGACCTTCTCGGCGCCCTTGGCCAGCTGGTAGCCGCCGGCTCGGCCCGGATGAGCGACTACGAGCTCGGCTCGAGTCAGGTCGCCCATGATCTGGGGCAGGAACCGCGGCGGGATCTTCATCTCCTCCGCGATGCGGCGGCTGCTCAGCAGACCGCCCTTGACCTTGGTCAGCGCCAGCATGGCCCGGATGGCGTAGTCGGTGCGCTTGGTCAGATCTAGTCGCATGTGTGAAGTATCGCGCTCTCGCCTATGGCGAACCCCTGCCGTTGGTCCCGCCGTCACGTGACCGCTGGCAGAAAACACACCGGAGTTGGTGATCATTCTTTGCTCGCGTCGGCCCCGTGGCCGGCCCTCAGCCGATGAGGTAGCTGACCGTGACCTGGACGACGACGTCGGTCGTGCCGGTTTGGATCGGCGTAGAGACCGCTGCCGCCTTGGCGTCAAGCGCCCCGGAGTAGTAGACGGGCGTGGGCTGGCTCGTCGTCTCCGTGATTTCGGCTACGCCCTTGACCGAGACGCCGGCCGCGGACGTGAGCGCGTCGGCCTTGGTGCGGGCGTCGGCCATGGCCAGCTTGCGGGCCTGGGCCTGAACCGTCGTGGGATCGTTCAGGCGGAAGCTGATGTCACTGACCGTTGTTGCCCCGGCCGTGATCGAGTCGTCGACTACGGATGCGACAGACGCCAGGTTGCGCACGGTGACCTTGACCGTGTTGGTGAATTGCTGGCCGACGAGCTTCGGCGCGGAGCCGTTCGAGTTGTAGTCGTAGACCGGGCTCAGGTTGAGGTTGACGGTGACGATGTCCTTGGGGTCGACGCCGTCCGCCTTGGTCGCGGCGATGACCGCGTTCATAGAGGTTGCGGCCGCGGACTGGGCCTCGGCCACGGTGGGCTTCTGAACGGAGACTCCCAGGACAACGTCGGCGACATCCGGAGCCACGCTGACCTCGCCCGCACCCGAAACGGTGACGACGCGCTCCGGAGCGCCCGACGTATCCGTGGCGAGGGTCGGATGGCCGCTCACGATAGGCCCGACTATGATGCCGACGAGGAGACTCGCGGCCGCCGTGACGGCAATCACGCGGCCGATGGTGATCGGGCCAAGGCCGATGGTGATCGGCCCGCGGTCGCGCCGCGGCTCGAGATTGTCGTTGGGGGTCGGGTCGGTCATGGTCGATCTCCTCATTCGATACCTGAGTCTTGCCGACCATCGACGCTGCGGAACTGCGTCCGGTTCCCATCGAGGCCGGCGTCGGCGGCGGCTACGATTGCGCGGTGAGTGCGAGCGAGCCAAACCCCTGGCACCGGGTCTCGCGGCGATCGGCCTACGAGAACCCCTGGATCGAGCTGTTCCACGACGAGGTGATCAGGCCGGACGGCCAGCCGGGCATCTACGGCGTCGTCCATTTCCGGCACCGGGCGATCGGCGTGGTGCCACTGGACGAGGGGAGCGACAGCGTCCTGCTGGTCGGGCAATACCGCTACACCCTGGATCGCTACTCCTGGGAGATCCCCGAGGGCGGCGGCGGCTTCGACGAGTCGCCGGAGGCGGCGGCTCGTCGCGAGCTGGCCGAAGAGACCGGCTACGCGGGTGGAACCTGGCGTGAGCTATGCCGGAGCGATATCTCGAACTCCGTCACGGACGAGGTCGCGATCCTATTCGTGGCCACGGACCTCGTGGCGGGCACGCCGAATCCCGAGGGCACCGAGCGAATCGATACCCGCTGGGTCCCGTTCGACGAGGCGATGGCCATGATCGGCCGCGGCGAGATCACAGACGCCATAGCGATCATCGCCCTCCAGGCCGTGGCCCTGGAACGAGCGCTCGCCAAAGAGACGGCGGGCGGCTGACGCCGCCCGCCTGGGATCGCGAGTTGCACGGCGCCGGTTCGCGCCGCCGCGTGGGGCTACTTGATCGTGATCGATCCGGTCTTGAGGGCCCCCGTGTTGCTGTATACGACTTTGCCCTTCGAATCCTGGATCGCGATAGTCAGCGTGTCTGGATTGGCGTCTGTCGCGACGATCCCGAACTTGTAGCCGCTGACGCCATTTGCCGTGCCGGTGCCCTGGATCTCGGCCGTGCCGTTCACCGCGATCAGCCAATCGGCCCCGGTAGCCGCGAAGGCCAGGCCGTTGACGGTGAAGCCAAAGCTGACCGTTGGTTTGGTTGCCCCCTTGGCGTAGGACGCGGCTAGCGAGAAGCTTCCCGTCGACGCGGTCGCGCACTTGGTCGACAGCGTGCAGGATCCCGCCCAGGAAGGGAACGTGCCGGAACCGGCGACTGTTCTCGCGGGGTCGTACACGGCCAGCTTGGAGTCGTAGTTGATCGTGTCCGCGCTGTCGCCGAGCTGGACGTAGGGGTAGTAGAGACCTACGGTCGAGTACGTGTGGTTGGCCGTGAAGGACCGCGTGTTTGCGGCCAACAGGATTGAAGTCGTCGTTCCGTCACCCCAGGTCAGCACTGCCTGGTACGTCTCGCTTGTGCCGGGATCGGTGAACGTGGCCGAGACCGAAACCGCGGTCCCGATCTTTGCCGTCGAGGGGATCGTGACCTTCGTGAAGACGGGCGCCACGTTGGTGACGTTGACAGACTTGGAGGACGATCCGTAGGTCCCGGCCGAGCCGTAGATCGATACAGTCACGATCGCCGATCCGCCGCGACCGAGCTTGTGCTTGGGACCGATACAAGCGATGCCGGAAATGGTGCCAGCCTGGGCTCCGAGATCGTCGCCGTAGTCGACCGTGCAGCGGTAAGTCTCCGTCAGCCCGGTCGGGGTGAACCCGGCGGTCGCAGTGACTGAAGCGCCTTCGACGGGCGATCCCGTCACCGACACGGACCCGACTGCGATGGGCGGAGGACTGACACCGATCACCATTGACCCGGAGCCACTACCCGTGACGGAGCCCTTGACCGTGACGCTGATGGTGAAGGTTCCGAGCTTCTTGTACGTGTGGCTCGGACCCTGACAGCTCGTGCCGGTCACGGTTGCCGCCTGAGCCCCGGTTCCGTCGCCGTAGTCCACCGTGCAGGTATAGGTTTCCGTGCGTCCGGTCGCCACGAATTCTGCCGAGGCCTTGAAGGCCGTGCCACCGAAAACGGAGTCGGGAGCCGCCACGCTCGCTACGACCGGGCGGGCATTGTAGACCGTGATCGTTTGCGAGTAAGAGCCCACGGCGCCGTACTGATCGGTGACCGTGGCCACGAACTGGTACGTGCCTTTCCAACCGTAAGAGTGCTGGGCTCCCTGGCACACCTGCCCGCTGATGGTCCCGGAACGTACGTCCCCGTCGCCATAGTCGATGAGGCAGGTGTACGTCTCGCCGAAGGCCCATCCGGGGTCGGCGAACGAGATGCTCGCCGCATAGCCAGCTCCGGCCGTGGCGGTGCTCGGCACGCTCTTCGGACTCACGGTCGGCGTGACGTTTGTGACCGACAGCATTGCCGTCCAGGAACTCGAGAGGCCGCCGGAGCTCGTGATCGCCACAGTGACGAAGTAGCCGTGGGGAACACCGTAGGCGTGCTTCGGGCCAAGGCAGGCAGCGCCGCTGATCACTCCGGCCAGCGGTCCTGCGCCGTCGCCGTAGTCCACGGTGCACGTGTAGGTCTCATTGAGGGCGGTGGGTAGGAATACCGCGGAGGCGGCCACGGTCGATCCCTCGGGGACGGAACTCGGGATCGAAAACGACTGGACATAGGGGATGGCGGGGAGGATCGAATCCTGCCATTGGAGTGAGGAGCTCGCCCCGCCGCTGTCCGTGACGACGGTCGTCATCGTGTACGTCCCGGTTGCGGGGAAGACATGATCGGGGAACACACATCTCGGAAGGTCGTCGCCCCAGCCCGTCGGAACCCATGTTCCGGCCAGGATCGGCGAGCCGTCGCCGTAGTCGACCGTACACGTGTAGGTCTCGAAGTCCTGGCCCGGGTCGACGACGGCAACCACTGCGTGAGCCTTGGAGCCGAACCGCGTGTCGCCGTCCAACCCAAATCCGCCCTGCCAGGGAGCGGTGTTGGTGTAGTAGACATCGGCGGCGCCGCTGCCCTGACGGCCGCTGCCGTCCGTGACGGTCACCGTGACCGTGTATGAGCCGCTAATCCGGTACTGATGCTGCGGCCCGGTGCAGGCCAGGCCAGACACCACACCGGAAGCCACAGTCCCATCGCCGTAGTCGACGGCACAGGAATACGTTTCGGTCGCAGACTCGGGGTCGGTGAACGTAGCCGACGCAACGACCGTCTCGGGTTCGCGAGGGTTGTCGTTCGACACGGTGGCCGTCACGACGGGGGCGCTGTTGAGGACCGTGACCTGACCGGTGGCGCCGCCGGCGCCGCCGTTGGAGTCGACGACGCTGACCGTTGCCGCGTAGGTGCCTGCATGCGTGTAGACGTGGTTGGGGCCCACGCACAGCGCCCCCGTTATTGCGCCAGCCTGCGGGCCGGTTCCATCGCCGTAGTCCATCGTGCAGCTGTAGGTCTCGGCAAGGCTCGCCTGGCCTGGATCGGTGAACTGGGCCGAGAAGCTGGTGGCGGAGCCAACCGCGACCTGACCCGGGACGAACACGACGATTGCCGGCGGCTGATTGAGCACGGTCACGATCGCACTGGCTGTCGCGGTGCCACCGTTCCAGTCGCTCAGCGTCACTTTCGCGGTGTAGGTGCCCGGGCTCCGGTAGAGGTGACCCGAGCTGGTGCAGGTGTTTCCCGAGGCAGTGCCACCCGTGTACCGCCCATCGCCATAGTCGACCGTGCATGTGTACTGTTCCGCGGTTCCGAGGCCCGGATCCGAGAACGTGGTCACGACGGAGACGGGAGTGCCCTCAACCTGCGGGTTGGGCGTGACCGTCACGCTGGTGATGCTCGGCGCGGTATTCGCAGTCGAGATGTGAATGGTGGCGCCGCCCATCATCCCGCTCCGGTCGACCACCTCGAGGTAGAGGTTGGTGCTGGGCCAACGCGGATCCCACGTAATCTGGAGAGCCGAGGGTGTCTGTGCCATCCAGGCTGTTGGCTTGAAGTACAGCGTGCTGTCCGGCGTCACCACGATCTGCCACGGGCCAACACTCGCGTCGGTGAACGAACCTAGGGTCACTGTCACGGGCGCATTCCCTTCGGGAACGCTGATGGCGGCCGGGGCCGTGACCACGGGTGCCACGTCATTGACGTAGACCGTCTGACTGGCGCTGGCCGTGAGGCCAAGCGCGTCCGTGACGGTCATGGTCGAGGTGTAGTAGGTACCGTGGTTCCCCTGGAAAGGGGAGGACGCGACGTATGTGTGTGTCAACGCGTAGTAGCCGGTCTGATCGATGAAATCGGAAACCGAGCCATCGCCCCAGTCAACATGAACGCTGAATGGAAGGGCGTGAGAGGCGTCGGTTGCCGACCAGTAGTAGGTGGCCGCCTGACCCTCGTACACCGAGGGCGTGCCCTGGGTGTTGGCGACCACCACGGGCCCTTCGTCGAGAGCCGTGACGGTGAAACCGCCATATCCGATGGCTCCCAGACGGTTCTGCACCTGGATCACGGGACCGTACGTGCCGGCTTTGGCGTAGTCGTGCGCGAAGCTCAATTCGCCCTGCGTTGTCGCCGTGCCCGAGCTGTCGTTTCCTTCGCCCCACGAGACTGTCCAGGTCCACGGTCCGAGCGCATCGCCCCCCGGGTCGGTGAAGGCAGCCGTCTCATCCACATGCCAGGTCGCCCCGGACCGATGCACCGTCTGGGAGGGCAAAGGCCACGCAACGACAGGGGGCAGCGGAAGGATCGTTTCGGTCAGGGTGGTGGTCCCGGTGGCACCGCCACTGTCCGTCACGGTCATGACGATCGTGTAGGTCCCGGCTGCGGCGTAACCGTGGTCCGGATAGCGGCACCGTGGTTGGTTGGACTGCCCGCCGCTAGGCAGATAAATGCCAGGCTGGACGCCGGATCCGTCCCCGTAGTCGACAGAGCAGCTGTATGTCTCCGGTGCCCCGGCGTCCACAATCGTGGCCTCCGCCCGCGACGACGATGAGCTGACGCTGTGTCCCTCGAAGTAGGGCGCAACCAGCACGGGCGCCACGTTCGTGTAGTTGACCTGCGCAAGGCCATTGCCGGTCGCGCCGCCCGCGTCGGTGATCTCGACGAAGACCACGTAGCTCGCGGACATCGAGAAGTGATGTGCCGGCGCAGTGCACGAGTTGTCAGTGACCGTTCCGGCCGCGATCGTCCCGTCGCCCCAATCGATCTGGCACGTGTAGCCGCCGGAGGAATCGAGGTCGATGAAGGTCGCCGACGCTGTGACCGCATCGGGTTCGACGACGTTCTGGCTGGACACCGTCGCCGTAACGATCGGCGGGGCATCGTCGGCGGCGGCGACCGTCGGCGCAGTCATCAGCGCCAGGGCCAGTACCGCACAAAGCGAGATCACTCGCCGGATCAGGCCGGTTCGCACTTGAGCCTCCTCTTCCCCGATCCCGGAAGGCACCTCGCACTCCGGCCAACCTCGGGAAAGTCTCCCCAACCCGGGTCAGGCGTCAATTATGGCTATCCCCGACGACGCTCCGCGCGCGATTGGTGCGTGGCCACAACGCTCTTTGAGGCCACTCCTATGCGTCGATGAACCGCGTGGCGCACTCTTCCGTCGTCCGTCACGAGCCGATGTATGATCTCCGGGCATGCACAGTGCATAGGAATTATGCGCAAGCCCGACCCTGCCGACTCCCCCGGCAGAGGCGGTGACGAACTCCGGAGGCGCGCCATGGTCGAGCCCACAGCTGGCGGTAACGACCCCGCCGCGCGCCAGGCGGCCGCGCCCGGCCACGACCTCGCCGAGCCCACCCACGGTCTCGCCACTCGCCCCGACGACGCCCCGTTCGTGAACCTGCGCGACCCGGCCCGCGCCCTCGGCCCCGACGGCAAGCTCGCCGTCAGCCGCCGCGCGGCCATCTGGGCTGACGTGCCCGACGACCGCTGGAACGATTGGCGCTGGCAGCTCAGCAACCGCGTCAATACCGTCGAGGAGATCGGCCACGTCCTGAACCTGACCGACGACGAGCGTGCCGGGCTCTCCTCACCCGACAAGTTCCGGGTCGACATCACGCCCTACTTCCTGAGCCTGATCGACCCCGACGATCCGAACGACCCGATCCGCCGCCAGGTCATCCCTACCGACTGCGAGCACGAAGCCTTCACGGCGATGATGGAGGACTCGCTGGCCGAGGACCGCCACTCCCCGGTGCCGGGGCTCGTCCACCGCTACCCGGACCGGGTCCTGATGCTGGTCACGACCCAGTGCGCAAGCTACTGCCGCTACTGCACTCGGTCGCGCATCGTCGGCGACGCGTCGCAGAACTTCAACCGCCACGACGTCGAGGCCCAGCTCGACTACCTGCGCCGCACGCCGCAGGTCCGCGACGTGCTGCTGAGCGGCGGCGACGCCCTGACCCTCAACCCCAAGCTACTCGAATCGATAATCCGCAGCCTGCGCGAGATCCCCCACATCGAGATCATCCGCATCGGCTCGCGCGTGCCGGTATTCCTGCCACAGCGCATCGACGACGACCTGTGCGAGATGCTGGCGAAGTACCACCCGATCTGGATGAACCTGCACTTCAACCATCCCAACGAGCTCACGCCCGAAGTCGCCCGCGCCTGCGACAAGCTGACTCGCGCCGGCATTCCGCTCGGCAACCAGTCGGTCCTGCTCGCGGGCATCAACGACTGTGTGCACGTCATGCGGGCGCTCGTTCACAAGCTCGTCGAGTTCCGCATTCGGCCTTACTACATCTACCAGTGCGACCTGGTCGAGGGTTCCGGCCACTTCCGGACGCCGGTCGGCAAGGGCATCGAGATCATGGAGGGCCTCCGCGGCCATACCTCGGGCTACGCCGTGCCGACCTACGTCGTGGACGCCCCGGGCGGCGGCGGCAAGATCCCGGTCATGCCGAACTACCTGATCAGCTACTCGGACCACAAGGTGGTGCTGCGTAACTTCGAGGGCTACATCACGACCTACGAGGAGCCCGCGCAGTACACGCCCCACGACAAGGCCAACTGCCAGTACTGCCAGCACCCCCGCTCCCAGCCCGGCCAGGGCGGCATCGAAGGATTACTCGACGGCAAGCAGATGTGGATCGAGCCGTCCGGCTTCGAACAGGCCCACCTCCGCGGCCGAACGGAGCCGCACCGGCTCCAGGATCCGTCGAAATGGGTGCCCTACGGCGTAGGGGCGATCGAAGGCACGGCCAGGCAGCCGATGGGCGCTCTGGAGCCCGGCTCGAACGGCCGGACGCCGGGGGCCGCGGTGGCCGGCGGCGCGCATGGAGCACCCGTGCCCGAGACCTCCGCCTCGGCGGCGAAGCCTGCGGCGACGCACGAGCCAACGTTCGAGTACCCGCCCGGCGAGGAGCCCCGCCCCCGCGAGGGCGACGCTACGGGCTGGTCACACGGAGAGCTGCTCTAGCGACTCACGCACGTGGGTGCCGCGCCGGTGAGGGGCGGCCACAACGGTCCCTCCCCGTGGGAGGTCGAACGTTGGGCGACATGACCCAAGCAAGGAGTGCTACCCCTTGTGAGGTGCGACGGGCCCTCCGACGTTTGGAGCAGCCCCGATCCTGCCTGCGACTGATGCGGGGATGGCGGCCGGGGGGTACCGTGCGACCATGCAACGCGCTATCGCCATCCCGCGGCGGGACCTGAGTCGCCTCCACTGGAACCAAGACCGCGTCGACATGGCGATGGCCCTCATCCTGACCGGCATGGCCTTCTTCTCGGCCGGGCCCAACAGGGTTCCCCTCGACGCCCTCAGCGTCCCTCTCCTGATCCTCCAGACACTGCCGGTGGCCTGGCGGCGCCGGAACCCGATACCAGTCCTGTGCACCACGGGCTTCGCCATCACCTTCTACAGCCTGCTGGGTTACCACGACACAAGCGCGGGGGCCGGCGTGTTCCTCGCCTTCTACACCGTGGCCGCGAACGAGCCACGGCGCAGGGCAACGATCGCCGCCGCGATCACGGCCGGCGGCATCTTCATCACCTTCGCCGCATATTCCTGGCTCGGCTCGATGACCGGCGTGAACTGGCCATCGAACATGTCGGTCACCTACCTGTCCTTCGGCATGGCCTGGCTCATCGGCGACAACCTGCGCGTCCGCCGCGCGTACACGAGGCAGCTCGAGGACCGGGCCGTGGAGCTGGAGCGTGAGCGGGAGGAGAAGGCTATCCAGGCCGTGACCGAGGAGCGGGCCCGCATAGCTCGCGAGTTGCACGATGTCGTAGCCCACTACGTCAGCGTCATGGTCGTCCAGGCCGCGGGCGCGCGCCGGGTCGTCGACAAGGACCCAGCGTCGGCGAAAGGCGCGCTCGAGGCCGTTGAGGCGGCAGGCCGAACCGCCCTGACCGAGATGCGCCGCATGCTCGAGGTCCTGCGCGCCGACGATCCGGGCATGGGCCCGCAGCCGGGTCTGGGCGAGATCGAGAGGCTCATCGGCAACGTTCGCGAGGGCGGCCTGCCGGTGGAGTTCTCGATCGAGGGGTCGGCCTGCTGTCTGCCGGCCGGCATGGACCTGGCTGCGTATCGGATCGTGCAGGAGGCCCTCACCAACACGGTCAAGCACGGCGGCAAAGCTACCGCCCGCGTCACCGTCTGCTATACAGCGGATACGCTCGAGATCGAGGTCGTCGACGATGGCCGCGGCGCCGCGGCGCCGCTCATCTCAGGCGCGGATGGCGGCGGCCACGGACTCATCGGCATGAAGGAACGCGTGGCCTTGTTCGGCGGCAAGCTGGAAGCCGGCCCGGTCCTGACGGGCGGCTATCGGGTCTTCGCCCGGATGCCGGTCGAGCCCGACGACGCCGCCCGGACGAAGTCCGAACGGGAGAAGTCGGCCGCGGCAATCAAAGCCTCGTCCGGTCACAACCGACATGAACATGCCCACCGAGACGACGGGAGGTTCCAGCCTCCAGCCAGGCCGAGACGCGTGCCGCCGATGATGGTGCGCGTGTTGCCGCCGCATCCCACGGAGCAGAGCAGGCCTCACGGCCGCAGAGAGCGAGAAGGCGAGCTGTGACGACGCGCGTACTCCTGGTGGACGACCAGCCGCTGCTTCGAACCGGGTTCCGGATGATTCTCTCGGCCGAGTCCGATCTGACGGTCGTCGGCGAGGCGAGCGAGGGCGCAGCGGCCGTCGAGCTCGCGCGGCGCCTCAAGCCCGATGTAGTTTTGATGGACATCCGCATGCCGGGCATGGACGGCATCCAGGCCACTCGCGCCCTGGCCGGCCCGGGCGTTGAGGAGCCGATCAAGGTCTTGATTCTGACGACCTTCGGTTCGGACGAGTACGTGGTGGAGTCGCTTCGGGCAGGCGCCAGCGGCTTCCTCCTCAAGGACGCTCCCCCGGAAGACCTCGTTGAGGCGATCCGGATCGTGGCCGCCGGCGATGCCCTGCTGGCCCCGTCGGTGACGCGCCGCCTCCTCGACCGCGTCGCCAGCCGACTCCCGCCCGCCAACGAAGACACCATCCCGGCGCTGGCCGAGCTGACCGACCGCGAGCTCGAGGTACTCAAGCTCGTGGCCAGGGGCATGTCCAACGCCGAGATCGCCGCGAAGCTGGTCGTGTCCGAGACGACCGTGAAGACGCACGTCTCGCGGGTGCTGGCCAAGCTCGAAATCCGCGACCGCGTTCAGGCGGTGATCCTGGCCTACGAGACCGGGCTGGTCTGA